>Ga0206970_10152_pt1 | contig 19330 bp, 6 predicted proteins | sample Alteio_BWOrgHeat_88_FD_152964 | JGI IMG/M metagenome (GOLD analysis project Ga0206970, IMG submission 152964) | Enriched cells from forest soil in Barre Woods Harvard Forest LTER site, Petersham, Massachusetts, United States -... | ecosystem: Environmental > Terrestrial > Soil > Temperate forest >... | reverse complement strand
GTTCACAAAATTACACAGGTTTCTCGGTTTGAGCATGATTCCTGTTAGTTGTGACCTGACTGCGCTCCATCTGGCCAGTTTTTTGCCTGAATCACTTCGCCATCGTGAATCGTCAATTCGGTTTTTAAATAACCGCTTTCATAATAACTTTTGCCAATTCCTTCGATCTTGCCATCCCGCATGGGAATTTCCTCGGCCAGTCTCCCGTTCTCATACCAGCGCCTGAAGATACCCTGCATCTTACCAAGGACGATTGTGGCTTCCGAAAGTTTTTTGCCGTCCGAATACCACTTGGTCCGCAGGCCGTCCGAGAAATTGGTGCGGTAATATTCGCGAACCTGCAACTGGCCGTTGGTATGCCAGGCTTCGGAAAGGCCTTCGAGCAACCCGTTGGAGACCATCGAGCGGGACTGCAACGGACCGCCCGGATAGTACTCAAGCAGAATCCCGGTGAACAGATTGGTGTGACCAGCCTGATATTGACACCAACGGCCGTCAAAGTGAATGAGATTGGTGTTGGCAACTTCGAGGAGCGGAGCGCCCCGGCGGCTTTTGGCCGGCCACAAGACCATCGCCAGCGCCAAGACCAAGACCAGGCAAACCGACAGCGGAATGAGCAATGTCCGTAAAGACGAGCGGGGCGAACTTGGGGCTTGGTTGGTCAACGGAGGTTCCACTTCTCACTGAAGCTGCAACCGGAAGAATTGCATCTGCGGGGCGTTCGTGGGCTGGACGGTCTGAATCTGTATTGGCTGGATATTCTGCGAATAATACGCGGACATCACCGCTGGCCCGGCAGATGGAACTGTGAAGGACAGTGGCGTCCAGTTATTGAGGTCGGGGGAACCGAAAGCGGTGTAAGAGCGTCCCGTCATGGTGGTAAAGGCCAGCACCGCCGAACCGGCGTTCTGGCTGACAATATTCACCGAAAAATTATCGCCCGGATTGTACGGATAATTGCCGAGCAAATACTCCTGCAAGAGCGTGCGGCCATCGTGGGCATAATCCGTTTTGGTATTGATGTTTGCCAGCGCCACGTTAGCGCCAATTTCCTGGAGAAAGTGAGTCTCCCAGGCGTCAGGAATGCCGTCTCCGTTGGCATCCACCCCCAGCGTCAAATTTTGGACGGTTAACTGCGCTGGCTTTCCAAGCAATGGGTCAATTCCAACCATTTCAATGGGGAGATTGGTGGTGCTACCCACCGAAACGTACATTTGATAAGGCGTCGCGGCAGTGAGGGCGTTGGCCACATAAGGCCCGGGAATGCTTCCCGAATCCATGGGCACGTGCAGGATGTAGTTGACGCCAATGGCCAGACCCGGCTGGATGGGAGCCGCTACCTGTACACCGCCAGAGGTTTGCAGTATAACAGTGTCAGCCGCATTCATCAAGGGCGTGCCGTATTGGTCCTTTACCATGCCATAAATGACACCATCCGGGGCCGGGGGGAAAGCCCTGGCCGCTGGAGCAGCCAGCAGGCTGGCCAACAGGGCCACCCGGAATCCGATAATCAAGCGTTTCATAATTATCTGGTGAATGCTTTTAGTTGCCGGCATAGGAATAAGTGACGAAATACAAATGGATATCCTTCACTGAATTGATGAACCGGGTCAATCCCTCGTTTGGATCGGACAACAACGTTTTGCCCGGGATGATCAGTTTCCACTTGCTGTTCCAGACTGACCGGCCAATCAGTCGCTGGTTGGTGTATTGGGAAGGCTGCAACGCGCCGGTCGCGCCGTAGATGCTGGTGTTGAAGGCATCTGTGGTGGAGACGGGGCGGAAAGCTTGTTGTTTGCGCACAGCAAAGAGCGGTTCGGAGAGCGAATCCGCCGTGGTGTAAAACGGCGTGGTCGAAAAGTCCGAAGCCCCGATGTTGAACGGCAGCGGGATGGCGACGTCATCCACGTTCCAAGTGCGTATGGTGCTGGTATCCCCGAGCGGCGGACTGCGCATGGAATCCGCGCCGCACGGAATCAGATAGACATAAGGCGTGGCGGCCAGGCCGTTTGCGTCTAACGTTGGATCGCCGGGCGACGTGCCGCCGGTACCGACCGGGTTGTCCATGCCCTCATAACCGTCCAAGCACACGCCCACCGCGAAGATTTTGGTGGCAAAGGAGGAGGAACTGTAGCTATGGTCACCCGGTCCGAGGGGCTGGCCGAAAAGGTTCTCACCATCGGTAATGGTGGTGCCAAAAGTCAATTCAATGCCCGGGACGGCCGCCCCGCTGCCATCATCAATTTGCAGGCAGTTGTTTTTCACATCCGTATCGGCAAGCAAATTCGGCATCAGGTTCTGTTCCAGCAACTGCTGCCATTGAGTGTCACCGGCTGAACCGGGCAGGATGCGGTAGTTTTCCGAACGGAGGGAGACGGTGGTGCCGTAGCCATCCGGGTTGTTAAAGCCCAACCGGCCCTTGACCACCTGCCAGTCAGCGTCCATTTCCGCCAAGGCGTTGGCCAGGCCGGGATCGCCGGTATCGGTGCCGGAAATCTGCGGCACCCCGTTTTGAATCACACCCAGCGCGGAAGAACCTATGATTTGATTGAGGAATGACTGGCCGGCGGGTGTGCCCAGAAGGCCGGTTTCGTAATCGTAGGCGTTCGCGGCCATGTAGGCATATTCGGCTGCGAGGTTGAAGAGCGTGGTGTAGCGCTCCAAGTCTTCATTCTGAAACACCAGGAAGGCGGCATCGGTCACCGTGTAGCCCTGGACTTGGGCGGCGGCGTGCTGACGGAAGGTCAGGCGTTCCTGTTGAATCCGGTTGCCTTGGGCCACCAAAGCCTGATAGTTGGCCTGCGCACCGTTTAATGCCACCTCGGCTTGGTTGATGGTCACAAGGTCGTTCTGAACCACGCCTTCTTGCTGGGCGAGACTTTGCACTCCGGTTTGCAAGTTCTGATTGTATTGGTTGGTGGCGATTTGTTGCTGGTCAACCAAAATGGAATTTTGCAAGCCAGCCGCAGTCCCGGCGGTTACCGCGTAGGCAACGTCGTCAGAAGCGAGCGTAATTGCTTCAGCAATATTGAATGGGGCATAAACGGCGAGCTTTGCCGGGGCAAGCTCATTGCCGCCATCCGCCACGCCAACGATTACTTCATCCGGGAATGCGGTGCCAATTTCCGCGACCAGATTGTTTTCCAAACTGACCGCATTTTGAACGGTCTGGTTAAGGACATTGAAGGTCGTTGTGGCATCATTAATTCCCTGATTGTTGTTGGCGATTGACTGTTGGATTCCCAAATCGGTCTGGTTGGTGGCGTTCTCAGCTTGGAATATCAGCATGGCTTGGTCGAGGGACAACTTATCATAATAGGCATTGTAACACGACATTCGCAACTGGTCGCGGGCGGTGTTTACCGCAGCCAGCGCCGTTTGGATGCTGCCGATGCTGCCGCGTTCATCCGTCCAAGACGCCGGTTTGCTATACCCGTCCGGCCCGATATTGAAGGTAATATAATCAACGCCGTTGCTATAATTTGGCGAGGTTGTGCTGGTAATAAAATCAAAGTTGTTATAAACGCTCGCATACCAGTCCGCCGGAAATTCTTGGATATCGATATTATAACTGTTATTGGTTGTGGGATCCGGCAGATACCCGCCAAACGTGTTGGTTTCCGCATCATCCACATACATGAAGTGGATGAGATCCGGGCCGGTATAGCCGTCGGGATAGGCGCCCCCGGGTCCGATATCATCCGGGTAGGGCGTGCCGTAAAGCTCGATCAACTGGTCGTTATAAGCCAGTTCCTGGGCGGTGACCGCAGATTGCAAATCGGACAGTGAATTTTGTTCCTCACGCAAATCCTGGGTCACGTTCTGGGCGGCGTTGAAGGCCACCACGGCATTGTTCAGCGCCTGCACGGCGCGCGTGTAAATTTGCTCGAAATGGGTCTGCGGATTGGAACCGGTGACCTGCTGCGGATTGATGTCGAAGGGGATGGCGTTTTGCGCCAGGCCCAACGGGGTGAAGCCCGCATTGGCATTGTCCATGTCTGCTTCCAAGGCGGACGCCGTGGCCGGCAGTTCCTGGAGATCCTGCACCGTTTCGCGGTCCACGATCTGAACGCCTTGATCATTTGGGTTGTTGTCCTTAAACGGCAGGATTGAGTTGCCCACCACCCAGTCCAAATACGTCCCCTGCCCTACCCGCGAGGCCCAATGATCCATGCCCCAATAGCGCGTAATATGTTGCGTGTTGGTATTGTTGTCAATGTAGGTATATTGGCCAATGTAGTTGGTGGCAAAATAGGCCCACCCGCCGGCCGTGCCAGGCGTGTAGTCCTGCCGCCACTCAAGATCGAAAATCTGCCGGCCCGTCCGCGCCACCGCCGCCGCTGCCGCCGCAAACTTGGTTTCATTTTCATAATTCACCGTCACCGCCGCTCCCAAAACCAGCACGGTCTGGGCCTGCGGCACCCAGTCAAAATTCGGATTCATCAGCAGCTTGTAGTAATTCATCATCGCGGTGAGATAGTGGCCGTAGGCATCACCGTGGCCCTGCGGAAACATGATCTGCGCGTCGGCCGCATTCACCACGCCATCGTTGTTCTGGTCGGTGATGTTGTAGTTCAGCGCATAGATGGTCTCGCCGGCATTGATGCCATAGGTGTAGTTCCAGTAAAGACGGTTGTAAGCCGGCGGCAGATCAACGCCCGGTGAGAGGCTGTCATCGCGCCCACGCAACAACGCCAAATTCTGCGCCAGCAAAGTGGGCACTTCGCCCTCGAAGCAGAACGAAGCCGTGGCCACCGAACCGTAGGTGAGATTGTCGGTGCCAAAACCGATGGTGGGGTTGAGTGAGTTGGCCCACGCCACATTGCCCAGCGTCATATACAGGTCATCCAGATAACCGACGGTCGTGAGCAGTGCCTGGTTGGCCGGGCCGTAGTTGATGCCCGCATTAATGGTCAAAGCTTCGCCCTGATCGAGCACAGTCTCATACAGTTGAATCAATCCGTTGTTGGTCAGCGAGGCCGCGTTTAGTGGCACATCTCCATTCCACCGGGCGCCAGCCAGTTGGATGATGCTGGCGGTGGTGTTGGCCGCGTTCTGGTACAAATTCTGCGTCTGCCCGGCAACCGGATCAAGGGCCTGGGTCACGCGTGATATCCAGCCTTCGGCCAGTATGGGATTGCACCATTGCGACCAGTTAGTGGTAACCATAGCATTAACCCCAGTGTTATTGGTGGAGAGGTAACCGTAGCGCATGGAGATATAGTTATCGGTGAGTCCCTGAACACCGGTGGCCCCCAGCGTATAGACTGGTCCCAGCGGGACGCCCGGATTGTCCGGGCCCAACTGGGTCCAGCTATTTTCCGTCCCCAAAGGCGGCGGTTGGCCATTCACCGGCGGCTCGATTCTCCAGTCATACATGTACTGGCTGGTGCGCCCGGCCAGATCAGCCGTGTGCTGGAAGGTGATCAACTGGCTGAAAGGACTGGCGTTGGCAGTGTTGGCGACGACCAGTGCGCCTTGAAACAATGGTGGCGCCGTGCGCGTGATATAAACCTGAACCGGGTCGCCGCTGTAGGCCGGGTTCAGGCCGTTGGCAACCACGTAGGTGACATAGCCCTGCCCCGGACCCGCCGCGCTCATGGCATAGGAGTCCACGGCCGTATCCGAGTTGGTCACTTCCACAAGGTCACCCGCATATCGGGTTACCGTCACATTCGGGTTGATAACATAACTGCCGGGCTGGGCCGGATTCTCATAAAAGGTGTATTCGGGCGTGGAAAGATTGGCAACGGCGTTGGTCCAGACCGGGTAGTCCGTTGTGTCGGAAGCCGGGCACAGTCCATTGACCGCCTTCAAGTCATCACCACGCAGGACGTTGAGCATCACATAATTCCCATTCACCGGGTCGGCTATAAATTGGCCCTTTAAAACCAGCTTGTTGCCATTGGGATCAAACCAGAAGCGGCTGATCAAGTTCGGCGGCAGGTTGGGAAAATAGTACAGGCCGTTATTGATATCAGTAAGTACGCTCGGGGGCAGGCCATTTGCGAGCACGGACGACTTCTGCACCGTCGGGTCAAAGAGCACCACGCTGGCCGTCGTGTTGGTGAGGATGGAATTGGTGGCGATGGATTGTTGGTAAAGCACCTGCACACTGTCTTGGCCGCGCACTGCCGCAATGCCATTGACCGCCGTGGTCAGCGTCTGGCCCTGGGCCAATATGGGCAGCGGGTTGCCATCCGGCCCCAATTCCGGCCAGACCGGCCGATAAACGATGTCCAAACTGGGCGTGTTGCTCGAGGTGGGATCTCCGGCATACACACCGTTGGTGAGCGGCCGGAGATAGGGTACAATCGAGCCGACGGCGGGCCAGTTGCTGGAGTTGTTACCGAGGCTTGGCCAGGCGAACCCGGGCAGCGTTTTGTAATAGTACCGCATCGTAAAGCTGTTCGCGGGAGTTGGAGCCTGCGCCAAAACGGGCGGACGGTTGGAGTAGGTGTCCAATTGGCCTGAATAGATGTTGCTGCTGGTAATGACCAGCGGCCCCAGCGCAACATTTGGCACAGGATTGGTCACCACCGTAATACTGAGGGGGAGCGATACCTCGCTGCCATCCGCCCCATCCGAAATGGTAATCGTCACGGGATAGGTGCCGGCCGTGGCCGGCTGGCCAATGATGCTCAAGCCGTTGGTGGGATCCTCCAGCCAAGTGAGACCGGGTGGCAGGTCGCTCATTCCTACTGTGAGGGCATCCAGTTGCCGTGAAACGTAAATGAAATATTGGAAATTTGAACTGACCACCGCCGTTGAATTCGGCAACGGGCCAAAGGTGTTGTTCGCGGTGTTATAATCCCCGGCTTGCAGCGGCGGCAGCCCCTCATTCAGGCCGCGATACACCCAAAAGTTATTTTTCCGGTCTTGAAACGTAAAGCTCTGGTAAAGGCTGTAAGGTCCGTTGGCGGCGGCGGCCGTCCAGCCAGCCGGCAGGTCGCCGGAAGTGCCGGGCGGTTCGGTGTCGTAGTTGGTCACGAGCGTGGGATAGTTGGTATTTGGGGCGGTAGGCAGGGCCATTAACGGCAGCGGCATGGGCGCCTGCAACTGCGAGCCGGCATTCACAATGTAGTCGAAGTAGATGCCCGCCGACGGGTCTTCCCGCATGACTTTGTAGGTGCTCATGGCGGGCCGGCCATCGGCTCCGTTGTAAGCGAGCAGGACATAGGGCGCGGAGGAATAGTTGGGGCCGCTGGTAATGTTAAGATCATCCCGCAAGGCATAAGCCTGACCGCCCAGCATGAGCGCGTGTTCTTCATTGGGGTTGTAGCCGGGCTGAGTCGAATCATTCTGGTAATAAATGCTGCCGCTCGCGTGAAGACTGTCCAAGGGGCCGCTGCCAGCGTTGCCAGCCAGCACGATTTTGCCGGTCGGGTTGGCCGGCCATTGAATTGTGTAATCCCCAATGACAGATGGCCAATAAACGGTTTGAAAGCCTTGCGCTGGATTCGCAGTATTCGGCCGGAACCACCAGACTTCCAACTTGTTTTTACCCGGAATGGAATTCACCGGAATGATCGCGCCTGCATTGGCCGTGGCAAAACCATTTAGAAAGGGATCCAGATAGGCCGCGGCATCGTAGGAATTGCCGATATTCGTGTTGAGCAGCGACGCGCTGAGATTAGTGTTGATGTAACCGGCCCAGTAATCCCCATAGGAGCCATTCGTGGAGCCGAGTTCGCCGGGCGGGTCTGGAATCTGGTCGCCTACATTCACGTTGGCAGAGAGCACATAAGGCGGGTTGAAGGTGCTCGCAAAATTGGTCAAGGTGTTATTGGTGGGATTCCAGGCGGAAAGATTGGTTGCCACCGAACCGGCCAAGAGCTGATTGTTTTGCAACCCTTGCGCGAGATACGAGAAAACCCGCTCGAAGCGCACATTGCCATCGGCATTGAAGCGCAACAAGGCGCGGAGGGAGGGATAGCCGTTGGTCAGCCATGTGTAAAAATTATAGGTTGGCGACACCCAAGCGCGCTGTTGATCCAAGGGATCATAATAATCAAGGTGGGGGGTTTCAAGCGGATCGAGTTGCACGCCGGTCTGTGCGGCCTGAGCCTGGGTGGCCGCCACCGGCCGCAGATAATGGCTGTATAGCGCCGGATCACTCGGCCAGACCAAGGCATAGCGGTTAAACAAATACGGCCATTGCAACCCGGCCACGCCGGTGTCCGTCCAATACATTTGCAGATCCGTCACGTTCGTCGTGGCCTGGTCGGCATAATAGGTCGTCCCGTCAAAATCATAGTAGAATTTGGTCCCTACATTGGGGATTGGCGCGGCGGTCAATCCCGCCCCCAACGTGGGGTCTTGATATGCCGTCAATTGGTTCCCCAAATAATTGGTCACATAACTGGGGGTCGGGACTTGCGTTACGTCCACGATTTCAAAGCCCAGAAATTCGCTGGAGTTGTTGCCGGTTGGCTGGCCAAGCAGTTCCACAAAGACCCGGCCCACGGCATTATTGGCAAAGATGAAATGGGTGGCGGGATCAAACCACAGGGTTTGATAGTTGGTGAGTCCAGGGCCTATGACCGAGTAGGGCAAATTCGTCATCAATGCGGGAAATGCGGAATTATAAACCACATTGATCGAGGTAATCTGGCCCACCGGCACCTGCACCGCATAGCCGAGCGATTGGAACACACCTTCCGTCCAATACATTTTTTGCGGCGTCTTGACGGGGTTGGGCGAAACCAGATAGTTGGCCGTGAGCAGCAGGGAATATGTGCCGTCGCTGTTTGTGTAATAGCTCGGCTCATAGTTTGCGGTTCCCGGGAGTCCCCCCAATTGATTGGTGTAGTGCGGCAGTGTGTTCGTGGTATACTCGGCGCTGGTGATCCAAGTGATGCTGACCTGGCCGGGTTGGGTGGCGAACACCGCCCCGGCGTTTGAGCTGTAATAAAACGCGCTGTTCGCGGGGTTGGTGGACAGCAGCGGTACCTGCCGCCAATAGGACAAAGACACGCTGGTGTTCGTACCGGTATAATCCACGACCGGTGGCGGAATGACGCTGCCAAAATTAAAGCTTACTGGCTGGCTTAGATACGGCGCCCCGATACGTGCCTGCTTCAACACAATGAGCACCGTGCCGTTCGTGGTCGTGCCTACCGGCAACTGCATCGCCTGCGCCACGGTGCCGTTAAAATTGCTCGTCCCCTGCAGATACGGATTGTTGGTCAATAACAAAGCGTTATTGGTCGTTGCGACTACAGCACCAAAGGAAAGCATTTCCGCAAACTGGAAGGGAGTGGGGCTGTAACCAGAACCGGAGTTGTCCGTCGTGGGTTCCTTGCCGTTGGAACCAATGCTGGGGTTCACATTGGTCGAGATGGGCACACCTTGCCAGGACTGCAGGTTATAGGTGGCAGGATTCTGGCTGAATTGTACCGAGGTGATCGCTGCCCAAAGCCGCCCAGAGCCTCCCAACAGGGCCAGCAGGCATAAACCAAGGCAAAACTTTTGTTTCATAACATTCTAATTCGCTTGCTGGTGCATCTGGTTAGAGATGGGAATGGCTCCAGTATCCACCATGGGCTATTGTTCGCGACTGACGGTAAAAACCGGCTCCGGGGCAGCCCCCTTGGCATGCGACGAGGCGTGGGGGGTGACCGTTTCGGCCGCCAGCTTGGCGCGTTTGCTGTCCGCATCCAGTTGGGCGACTGTTTTTTGCAAACTTGCCAACTCCTCCTCCAAAGTCGCTATTTCTTTTGATTTCTCATCCAACTGTTTGGCCAGTTCTTGCGTGGCGGAGACGTTCAACATAGAGATCGCCTCGTAGTCCACGGAACGGAAGTCCTTCACCTCCCGGCCATAGACGAAAACCTGGCCTGACGCAGGATTGAAGTCGGTGCGGAATGCACCGGGGCGCACCTCGAGCACTTGGTGGATGGCAGCATCCTTTCCGTCAATCAATTTGACCCGGTCCCCGGTTTTTAGATCGGTGGCAAGTTTCACCCAGCCATCTTGGACCATTGCATTCGTATAGATATCCGGTACCACATCGGTACTCTTGGTAACGGCCTGTGGATATACCTGCTCCACCTGCTGGGCGATGACTTTCTTTTGCGGGCCGTTGCCTTTAGCCACCGTGTCCCGATAGGTAAAGTCGGTAATTTTAATGCCGAGTAATGTCTTTAAGTCAGTGGCGCTGTCGGACTGACCCTTGATGTTTTTGATCCGCTCATCAGAGAAGGCAACGTATTCAGGAGCGAAAATCCATCCTGAGGTCCAAATGGATGCGGATCCTGCGCTCACGCTGCCAGAAGCTGAACCGCCTGTGCCCAAGAATCCTGCGGGGTTATAACCAGGCTGGTTACCATTGGCGGTTTCGATCTCCAATTGCGCTTTTGAAGGACTGGTCGTGTTAATACCGACAAGTCCTCCTGGGCTGATATACATCGGCGTGCTGCCGCCACCGACGGTTTGAAAATAAATGGCACCACCGCTATAGGTGCGGAGGGCAACATTACTCCCATCGCCATACAAACCGGTGCTTATCCCGCTGCCAACTTGAACATTGCCCGAAAATCGTCCGATGCCATTCACATCCAGTGGATATGCCGGCGTGACAGTGTTGATGCCGACAAGGCCACCACCCGGAGCGAGGGCCAGATTTCTCCAAGCGGTTTCATAAGTCGAAGCGGCAATAACACCCACGTTATCAGCGGTATCGTAGCCCAAAATCAACTGGCTGGATCCGTTCCCAATTCCGGCCTGATACGTCCCGTCGCTCGCCGGGGCCGCCCCCGGGCCATTGACCGTAAACGGCCGTTGCGGTGTCGTGGTGCCTATGCCCACATAGCCATTATTGCCCATCCACATCGTGGAAGCACTGGTGTCATTCCGAATGTTGAAGCCCCCCGTACCGTAATTGAGGTACGTGGTATTGTCCGACCAGCGCGGCCAGAAAAATGGCTCGTAGATGCCCAGCGTGTTTTTGGCGAACATTTGCTGCCCATTATCCATGTAAATCCCGCCCCCAATATCGGTGAAATTGCCGGTGTTGGTAACGGTATTCGCCACGAAGGGACCGTTGACAATGATGTTAGTGCCGGAACTGGAAATCAGCGTGTTTCCCGTGGTGGGACTGACCAAGGCGTTGGCGTTGGCCGCCATGAAGGCATAAGGCGCGCTGACCAGTTGCAGCCGTGGTAAAATGACCACGTCCGCGCCGCTGTTAAGTCCTTTAACGGTCATTTCCACGTAACGGTTGGTGGCTCCACTGGCGTTGGTGAACACCGTGGACAGGGGCGGCCGGGGGTCAGTGACTCCTCCATTGACATAGGAATTTCCCTGGCCCAGCAGCACGCTGAAATAACCGTTGGCCACGGTCACCGTCTGCAGTTCGCCATAGATGGGGGTTCCCCCACCGGTCGCGCTGGGCCAAATGCGGAAGACGATGTCGTAAGCCTGCGGTCCGTTGGTGGCTAGGGCATTGCCGTTCTGGTCGGTCAGATACCCCTGATAGGTCATGAACTGCGGGGTTTGGGCGCGGCCCGGCAGGGCATGCAGCACGCCGGCCAGCAACAGCAGCAGGAGACCTTGGCGCAAGGCCGTGAGAAGGAATGGCGTTTTCATGTTCTTGGCGTTTGTTTCAGGGGTTTCAGTCAAAAAATTTTGGCAGCAACCACCACAATTCGGGTTGTCGGCGGGTTTAATTGGAAATTTCATTGGGTTGTCAAGGTGGTGATGGGGCTGATTTGTTTGAGAATAAAGGCACCCGAAGTTTGATAAGATTTGGTGGCGCCTTTCAAACCAGTCAACGTAATGGTCTCATTGTAAAGGCCGGAAAGACTGGTGTTGGCCGTGGTCAGGCTGATGAAATCGGCCGAATTGGCCACCACACTCAACGTGATTTGACGGGTGATCGCGTACGACTCGCTGCCCACGGGCAATTCATGGGGCGGCGAGAAGTTCATATTCAGATTGTTGTGATCCGGATGATAAGTATGGAGGAACGGGTTGGCGGCCTGATCGTCATAAGGTTCGAAAACGGTGGCAGTCAATGTCGCGCCTTGGGCCAGCGGCCCGCCGGTAAAGGCCCAGATCGTGTTGGTGGGTGTCCAAGGCAGGGCAGTGGCTGAGATGCGCCGGGCACTGTTTAAATACGCGGGATCCAGCGAGTTTTGGGTGGTGGTCACCACAATGTTGGTGCCCTGGGTCCCCTTTTGGATACCGTAATAAACCCGCTGCATCAGCGAGCAGTGGCCGCTACTGTCGTTAAAAGCAATCAGGCGCAAAGGATAGGGAGAGGCTACGGCGTCCAAACTGGTGTTGTGCGCGGTCACCACGTAGTTGCTAACCGAACTGACCAGAGGATTGGTGGCGATGACATAAGCGGCGTTGGTGCCAATCGCCAGGCTGAGATTAAAACTGAAGTTGGTGGTCTGGGTGCTCGTCTGGGAATACCAAGCGCCCATCAAATTGGTGGCGCTGGACACGAGATTAGTGGCCCCATTGATTACCAGGAAGTTGTTCAGGATGATCTGGTAATTGGTCGTGTAGTAATTATAAGCCCAATTGTCACCTAAGTAGTTATTGGTAATCGGGTTGATAAAAATCACACCGGCACCGTTGGTGGTGGCAAACAGGGGTTTCGTTGTGGGGAAATAGTTGGTGACGGCGGTCAGGCTGATCACCGGACTGTTGGTGATGGCATAGTTGCTGGCGACCGGCTGGCTGCTGCTGGAAAAACTGGAGGAATTCATTCCCGCCGGCGGGGTTGAGTTATAAAGAAGGTTCACCGGCGCCCCGGCAAACAGCAACTGGTTGGTGGCCATATTTGCACCCGCCGGCACGTTGATGGCATAATACACCGTGGTACCGGCCGCAACGGTGTTCGTTTGCGCCACGCCGTTGGCCAGATTGGACAATATTCCCGGCTCAACCAGCCGATAAAAACGGTTTGCCGGCAAGCTGCCTCCGGTTTGCGACCCATTGTCAAAGAAGGTGAACTGCGCATTTGTTCCGCTCGCGGGAAAGCCCGGGTTGTAACCAAGGTAAGCCGGGCTGGAGAAGGTTTGCCACGGGGAGGAGAGGCCGGCAGTCCACTGGACTTGGAACAGATTATTGCTCGGTGCAAACCACGACATCATGTAACCATTGTTAGTGGCCTGAATAACAGGCTTGAACGCGGCCGCAGGCGCGCCGGAAAGCAGGTGGAAATTCACCTGCACGGCGTAGTTCACGGGCGCCGGATTGGTATTCTGCACGCCAAGGTAGTAGGTCCCGCCCGGCAGAAGCTGCGGGGTGGTGGCTGCGCTAAAAAGACTCGCGCCCCCGGTGGAATTGGTCAACAGCGTGAGGCCGCCAGCCACCAGGTTGGTGGTGAACAGCCAGTTGGTGGTGGTGGTAATGCCGGTGGTGACCAAATTGGAGCCTATGACATCATAGGCGGCATTGGTAACAACCACGGGAGTAGTGGAGGAAGAGAGGTAGAACACCAGATTGGTGGCTGGCGCCATGTAAATACCATTGGTGACCAGCAAGTTGGTGGTGGACGAGAAGAAATAAATAAAATTGGTGGCCAGCACCGGCGTGCCATTGGTCGGCACTACGGCAATACTGTTGGTGATCACCATCAGGTTGGTCGTGCTGGCCGAATTGAGAGTGACCTGTGAATAGTCAATATTGGTGGTCTCCCATACCAGCAACCCGCCATTGTTGGTAAAATAGTAGCCGGTTACATCGGTTTCAATGACCTGTTCGGTTAACGCGGTATAGTTAATGGTCTGATTAGTGGTGAGCACAAACCCGTTGGTGCCAAATTGATAGGCTTCAGTGGTATAAGTATTTATGACCTGGTTGGTCAGTTGATAGTACGTGGTGGTCTGGTTGGTGTTGGCAAAGTTGTTGATCAGCAGGTTTGTCGTCATGCCCAAAGCGACGTAATTGGTGGTAACCACCAAGTTGGTGACGGCGCTAATCACCAATGACCCGTCGGAATTCGTCGCATAGCTCTTCAGGTCGTAGCTTACCCCGGTGACGCTGGCGTTGCCGACCCAGAGTCCCCCTGTGTTGGCGGCGGTGGCAGACACTGGCACGTTAATCTGTGAAAATCCCAGCGAGTCGGTAAATTGAAGGATTCCGGCATAGAGCGAACCGGCGCTGTTGGTCATGGCATACCGGTTCACACCCAAAACCACCGCTATATCCGAACCGGACTGACCCGAGGGCGGGAGGGTCCAACTGGCACTGGGCGAACTGTTCGCGGGCAGGCTGGTATAGGCATACGTGAGGTTGGACGAGTTGAGGGAGCCTTCCAACAGCATTGGCGGTGTGGCGACGATGTTTGACTGGCCAAAAGGCGGAGTTTCCGATGGCAGCAGCGAAAGGTAAATAGTGAGAGGATTGGCCGTAACATTCCTCAAATGCAAGGTGAACTGGCCGCCCGAAACCCCAAAATTAAGCCCGCCTGGGCTGGGGAGATTAACGCTAAACGGCCCATAATAGGCATTGTAAACATTGGTGGCGCTAATCCAAAAGGCCTTCCCACGCGTCACCGGCGTGGTAAATTGTGAAAACACTTGGGCGGGGTTTGCTGGATTGGTTGAGAATTCACCCCCTATATACTGGAAAATTTGCACAGTGCTGGCGATGGCCGGATCTTGTGCGAAATAATTCTGAAAATTGGGCGGATTGACCGGAGGTGTGGAAAAGCCGATGAAGTTGAGTCCGGTCATGTCCCAAGTATAACTTGGCAGCACCGGCTGGCCCTTGATGCTCCAGCTAAAGTTTGAGGACGCTGTCGAGTGGATTAGATACGCCGCATTTGGAATCAATGCTGAAAGCGTATTCTGATTGTTCGTCCGGCTCCAAGTCAGCCATTGTCCTCCCCCGCTCAACGGTGACTCGGGTGTGGTGATATATTGCGCGTCGCTGACCGGTGTTTTCCAAAGCCAGATCTGATCAATGGGATTACCCGGGGAAATTGGCAGATTTTGTATCGTCGGCAGGATGTTCTGGCTTGAGGCATCCACAAAAAGATATGCCGCCGTCCACCCGTTGGTGACCACCACCGTCTGGGTCATCCACTGTGCGCGCGCGGACACGAAACTGGATAGAACCAGCGCTAAACACAAGAACCGCGCAAAAAGTACAGGTTTCATGAATCTTCCTTTACACCTCTTCTAACTGGACCAAGGTTCCGATTTTATGAAGGGAACAGATGGAACGCTGAACAAATTCGGAACCTATCTCTACAACACCAAAGAGTGAGGCGACAGTCAATCATTTTCGCAAAAAATGTATTACTATCCACAAAATCAGGTTGACCATTAACTGCCTGCGGGCATTGGTTCAAACTCGTTGCAAAGGATATTACGGCCATCAAATTACCTGTGCATCACGATTTCTTTTATTGTGGCCTTAATATGAATATGCAGTGTGGGCCAAATTGTTTCCGCGCGACGTGGAATATCTTGAGATTAAACAGTTCACATCCGCGGCTGCCGGGTTCGTGTTGACTCACGGCAAAATATTGCCGAAGGCACGAGCAATTAAGGCTTTCACGGACGCATCTGGACGCTGTCCCTGGCCTGGAGCCAGGTGTGACAGCGGGATCGAAACAAGCCAAGGACAGATACGCCCATTTAGGGATTATGGAAATGCGAAAACCGGTGCCTAGAGCATTTTCAGAAGTACTGTAGCCCTTCGGTGAGAAAGAGCCAAGCATCGGTCTTTTTGGGTTTTGGCTTCGTTTCGGCTCAGTTACAGGGTTGCTTTAAACCTGCTCCTTCGCCAAAGGCCGATGATCGGCACCACTCGCCAAAACCCGAAAATCCTCGCTCCGAATGGCTGCAGTATTTCTTCACACGCTCTATCGTTTCAGTTTCAAAAAAAGTTGCGATTATATTCCCCGGGCACATGACGCGGGGCGGGGACGTGATACAATTGGGGAGTTCTTTGACAACGTAATTAGTCCAAAGTCCAAGGCCCAAAGTCGAATGGGCGGTTGCGGGTTGCTGGCTGAAGGTTGAACAGTGGGGCGTTGTGCCGAATGCCAGCCCTCATAGGGGCGCCACTACAAGGGTAATCATGGCTGGTCAAAGCCAGTAATACCCAGTCGCACCCAAAAAATTATGCTAATCACGGAAATGACACTAAAACACACTAAAACACACAAATGCACAACTTTTCTCCAACTTTTTTTTCTGTTCCAGCATGAACCGGGAAAAACTTGCCGGACGAGGGGTCGAACCTCGACGTGGCAATGGAAGGGAGGCAAATGAAAAATCGAGGACCCGCCTTCGCTGCGCTTCGGCGCGGCAAGCGAGGACGAGAACGAAGGGAGGCAGGTCGAGCCTCGACTTGGCAAAAACGCCCGTGCCACTACGGCGGCTTGGGAGAAAACAAGGACAGTATCAAGATGCGACCGGCTTTCTCTTACACGCCATTATTTGCTTGTCATCAAGCAATTATTAATTATGCTGATTCGGGTAATATCCAGAACAGTTTTGGCACAGGGAGTATGCATGTTTCAGATGGCACTTTGAGCCTTTAAAAGCAATCAACTATGAAACTTTCACCGTTTTTCGCCCTGTTTGCCTGTCTGATTTTTTCGTTAAGTACTAATGCGGGAGGAACGTGGGTTCCGCTAGTCAACAGTCCTCCTGGCGACGCCGGGCATTTTATGCTGCTCTCGGATGGGTCGGTCATCGCAGAAGACTTAAGCACCAATTTTGGCCCCGGCTGGTTCCGGCTTAAACCGGATATTCATGGCAGTTATGTCAATGGCACCTGGTCCACGATTGCGCCCATGAACAACACGCGCCTGGACTTTTCTTCCGATGTGCTGACCAATGGCAACGTGTTCGTGGCCAGTGGCGAATATGGCACCGGCACCACCAACGCGGAGATATACAATCCCGTCAATAATTCCTGGACTGACCTGGTTATTCCGGCCGGCATCATCACCACGGACAACGTGCCTTACTCGGATACCCAGAACAGCGCGGGGTTCTCCGATTGCGGTTCCATTCTGTTAAGCGACGGCCGGGTGTTATTGTCCCCCGTTTTCCCCGCGACCAGCGGCAACACTGCAACCTACGACCCGGCCGCAAACACTTGGACCAACGCAGCATTGGTCCGTGGCTACGATGAGGATGAGGCTTCCTGGGTCAAACTGCCCGATGACAGCATCCTCGTCATTGATAGCAGTTGGCCTGCGGGCATCCCGAGCACCAATTCCGAACGATATGTTCCCGCTTTAAACACATGGGTCAACGACAGCAATCTCCCGGTTTCGTTGTATGATTCCTATGGCTTGGAGCTTGGGCCAGCCATGCTGCTGCCGAATGGAAGGGCGATTTTCTTCGGCGCCACCAGTCACACGGCAATTTACACACCTTCAGGCACCACCAACGCAGGTAGTTGGGCGGCCGGACCCGACTTCCCCAATTCCCAGGGCATGCCTGATTCCCCTTGCGCGATGCTGGTAAACGGGAACGTCTTGTGTGCGGTGGAACATGCCGCCACCAACAGCACCGAATGGTATCCTCCGGTAAGTTTTTACGAATATAATTACTTGAACAATAACTTCACGCAGGTCACCGCTCCCGGAGGCGGCACCTACTTCAACGACGAATGCTGGCCGACCCTCATGCTGGCTCTTCCCGATGGGACGGTGCTCTTCGGCCATCGCGGCACGGATTTTTACGTGTACCAGCCGGATGGGGTTCCCTTGGCGGCGGCCAAGCCGGTGATTAATTCAATCAGCACCAACAGCGACGGCTCCCTGCTCTTGACCGGCACGCTTTTTAACGGCCTTTGCCAAGGAGCGGCTTATGGTGACGATGAACAGATGGACAGCAATTTTCCCCTGGTCCGGTTCACGGACGCCAACGGCAATGTCCGCTACGGCCGCACGTATAACTGGAGCCGCAGCAGCGTGCAGACCGGCAGCGCGGTCGTTACGACGAGATGCACGGTGCCGGCCGGGGTATCGCTGACGAATACCGTCCAAGTGGTCGTCAACGGTATCGCTTCGGCGGGCGTACCGTTCATCCTCCCCGCCGCCGGCTACTGGGTGACCAACACGGCAGACAGCGGCCCGGGCTCATTGCGTCTGGCCATTGCGAACAGCATTTCCGGCGACATCATTAATTTTTCGCCCAATTTGGCCGGTCTGACCATTACATTGACCAGTGGTGAACTGTTGTTAAGCCAGAGCCTCACCATTGATGCTTCTACACTGCCCGGGGGAATCGTTCTCGACGGCAATCAAAATGGCCGGATATTTGACGTCAGCCCAGGTGCTACGGTTGAGTTGATCTCGCTCACCATTACCAACGGGTTTGCGGGTACGGGCAACTCGGGTGGCGCCATTGTAAACAACGGTTCGCTCAACATAACCAACTGCACCTTGGCGGGCAATTCCACGGACGACAATGACAATGGCGGGGCGATTTATAACAATGGCGCGCTTCGACTCACAGCCTGCACCTTGGCGGCTAATTCCGCCAACTTCGGGGGCGCAATTCAGAATTATAATATTAACTGCGCGCTGGTGAACTGCACGCTGGCCGGAAATCTGGCCGATATTAATGGAGGAGCCATTGACAGCGATTTCAGCGCCGTGCTGGCTTTGACCCATTGCACCTTCTACGGCAACGCCGCAGGCGTGGGTGGCAGCGGATCAGGCGGAGCGGTGGACAACTATCTTTCGACGGTTTACGTGACCAACAGCATTTTGGCCGGGAATAGCGCGCCGAATGGTCCAGACATTTATAACTGGGCTTCAAGCACCGTCACCATGGGAGGAACCAACTTGATGCCGGCGCTGGTGAATAATGGCATGGTCAACGGGCCAGGCTCAGTCATTACCAGCGACCCGTTGCTCGCTACGCTGGGCAATTACGGCGGTCCCACCCAAACCATGCCGCCACTGCCCGGCTCGCCCGCCATTGACAGCGCGGCCGCTACGACGCTGAGTACCGACCAGCGCGGCTTCCCACGCCTTCTGGGGTTGGGACCCGATATCGGCGCCGTAGAGGGGGTTTACAATGCCTCCGGGCCGGGCTGGTTAACAGGCGCGACCGTTTTAGGAAACGTCTCATTCCAGTTTGGCTTCACCAACTACACGGACATGTCGTTTACCGTGCTGGCCACGACCAACCTGACGCTGCCTTTGAACCTCTGGTCGAATCTCGGCGCCGCCTTGGAATCGCCCGTCGGCTCCGGCCAATTCCAATTCAGCGATCTGCTGGCCACCAACCACTCGCAACGATTCTATTGCATACATTCTCCGTAAACATTACATCAAAGGCACGGAACGTATCGTGTGAGACTGGCCCACGAAATGTCTTATTTGAGCAGGGTG
>Ga0206970_10151_pt1 | contig 19474 bp, 11 predicted proteins | sample Alteio_BWOrgHeat_88_FD_152964 | JGI IMG/M metagenome (GOLD analysis project Ga0206970, IMG submission 152964) | Enriched cells from forest soil in Barre Woods Harvard Forest LTER site, Petersham, Massachusetts, United States -... | ecosystem: Environmental > Terrestrial > Soil > Temperate forest >... | reverse complement strand
TAATAAAAGAGGCAGCGTTAGATTAGAAATAGTAACTGATTCATTTATCTGGCCGTTCGCGGAAAGTACTTGCCTGAAGATAGCATTGTTTCTGTCCACAGATTGATATTCAACTTTGAATTGGTCAAGGTAGATATCCCCTTGTTGTCTCATAAACATAAGGCCGGTGCCGATGCCCCAATGGCGTTTCCTCCCCATAAAGAAACCTACCTGGGCGTCTACACCAAAAGATGAGCCGTTTTTAAAATGCAGCTTACCGATAGTATCGTTTAAGGCCTGTGGATAGGCATATGCAAAATTTACCGTGCTGATATCTTCGGAAAGGAAGCCCGCTTTAAAATTCAGGTCCAGGCACCAGCGCGGTATCAGGCTATCGGCATAAAGCCTCGGGGCTATATCGTTTCTTTGCGAATAAGCTGTAATTGCAAAGCAGCTAACTAAAAAAATAAAAAGTATTTTTTTCATCGTTAAAGATTTAGGGGAATGATTAATTTTTGATCAGAGTGTTTGATGAAACCAAAACATGATCGATATAGGCGCTGACAAAGTATACACCCGGCGACAGGCCGTAAATATTAAGGGTGCATTTATTGTTCTGTGTTACTGTTTTAAAGATCATTTTACCACTTAGATCAGATATCTGCACATCAGCATTACCACTATTAACAGATGTTAATTCTACATTCACAATATCAGTACCCGGATTGGGATACATTTTCATAGCAGCCTTAGTGCCGCTTAATTGATTGATACCCGTTGCAGGTGGATTGTAATATATTTTTTGGTAGCATCCCTCATTCAAAATTATTACCCAATAATATTTACCCGAAAAATCAGGACTCGGGTTAACATAATCCTGGTTATCAAGACATATAAACTGGTTATTATAATAAATAACGCCGTCATTTACTGGGACAGAGCTGCTCAAAGTAAGGTTGTCGCTGGTCGAGGTACTGCAAAGTGTATTAGTATAATAGCTCGTTAGTGTAACTTCGCTTGCGCCCGGGTTAGGGAATCTGACAAGACAATTTTGCCCTCCGGCTCCCACACCTAAAATATCCGCATTCGAAACACTCCACGCGTAGTACGTTCCGGTAGCTGCTGTATAAGAAGTCCCAAAACTCATAGCTGAATATTGACTGGAGCATAGCGTCTGAGAAGGTTTTATATCAATAATAGGGGCCGGTGGGTTTGGATTAACCGAGATATAAAATGTTTGCTGGGTACCGTTACATCCATAGGATATCGGAGTAACGCTGACAGAATCAATCACTGTAGCATTGGCCTGCCCTTGCGCAACGAAAGACGGTATCGTAGCACCTGTCCCGAAAGATGCCAAACCAATAGAACTGTTGGAAGTGGTCCAAACATAGTTTGGAGCTGTGCCATAAAAGAAAACAGGGCTTGAATAGGTGCCATTGCACACCGCAAGATTAGGAATGGCATTCATCACCGGGGTTGGCTTCACTGTATAGGTGAAGCTTTGCGGTGCTCCGTTACAGCCATTATATGTAGGCGTAACAGTTACTGTATCGACAACCGCACTTATCGAGCTGGTGTCATGCAACATGAAAGGAGATATGTCACCTGACCCGAAAGAAGGAAGACCAACTGTTGTGTTAGTGTTCGTCCAGGAGTATGCTAAAGACGTTCCTGTAAATTGTACCGATGTGCTAAAAGTACCGTCGCATGCAAGCTGGCTACTAAGAGCGGCCACTGTTGGGGTCGGGTTTACTGTTACATTTACGTTATAGGTGCTTGGGCTCGTGCAACCATTATCTGTAAGTGTATAAACATAGGTTACATTCACAGCATTTGAAGTTGTATTGATAAAAGTCTCGGCCGGATCGTCGTAACCAGTGGCTGCTGAGTTGCTAATGCCTGCTGCTGCATTTCTGCTCCAGGCAAAACTTGTATTTGCAACATTACCGGTAGGTATATAATGGAAGACTGTGTTATTGCACACGCTTGCAGCGGGCGCACTACTTAATGCTGCGGGGTTTGAAACGGACAGCGTCGCGATTGCACTTGTGGTAGTAAAGCCGCATGAACCGGAAATTAATACCCGATAGGTGTAACCATTCATGATGAGGGGAGCGCCACTGATATTTAGCGTATGGGTAGTAGTTCCATTGTAAACACCACCGTTGGAAATATTATTAAAGCCGGTACCATGGTTCTCCTGCCATTGATATGTTAAAGACGAGCCGCTGGCACTTATAGAAAAACTGGCATTACTACCGCTGCAAATTCCTGTGTTTTGGACCTGCACTGCAACAGATGGCGGTGTAATAACAGAAGCCGTAAATGAATTACTGCTCACTACAGCAGGCGATGCACACGTGGCATTGCTTGTCATAGTTACAGAAATAAAATCACTTGTTATCAATGCATTGTCTGTATATAATGCACTATTAGTACCTACGGGGATATTATTTTTATACCACTGGTAGTTAGGTGTGTTACCACCATTGCCGGGGCTGGCACTAAACAGAACGGTTGTACCCTGGCAAAAAGGATTTACAGCGTTGACGTTTAAAGTCACCGTAGCAATAGATGGGTTTACAGTCACAACCACATTATATGTACTTGGATTAGTGCAACCATTGGCAGTAAGAGTATAAACATAAATTACATTTACCGGGTTGGTACTTGTGTTATGGAAAGTTTCGGCAGGGCCGCCTGAACCAGAAGATGCGGCATTACTAACTCCTGCCACCACAGCCCTCGTCCATGCAAAAGCTGCTCCTGCTGTGGTGCTCGTTGGTGTATATTGAAACAGCACATTGCTGCAGACATTTGCACTAAGCGAGCTGTTTAATGTCGGTAAAGGATGCACTGTCATAACAATAGGGCTGCTGCTGGCTGTTGTTGTTGTAATGCAGGGGTTATTGCTTGTCAAAACACAAGACACAATATCTCCGTTGTTCAGCGAGCTTGTTGTGTATTGCGAATTATTAGATCCAACAGCACTTCCATTTATATACCACTGGTAGACAGGATTGCTCCCTCCGTTCGTTATGGCCGCGGTAAATGTAACCTGCTGGCCTGCGCAAATTGTATTAGTTTGACTTGAAGAAATATTGATAGTAGGTGTTGTCGCATTGGCGTTAACCAAAATGCTGAAACTTTGAACAGCACTGCTTGTACATCCAGCTGAAGAATTTACAGAGATCACACCATGATAGGTACCTGTTGATATTGCAGAAGGTACGGGCAAAGCGACGGGTGACGCGCCCAGCACTGCATTAGTAATATTTACGAGGCCCGCCGCCTGGGCATTAGCATCATAAATAACTGTATAGCTTGCGGGCGCCCCAGTGGCCGTATAAGGAAAACTCGCGATGGTAGTACCACTGCATATTGATGCAGTATTGCTTCCGAGTGTAATGTTTGGCAAAGGATTAACTGTCACATTGAAAGCACTTCCAATACTCGAACAGCTGCTTACATTCTTCACTGTCAGCGTGCCGGTATAGCTTCCTGCACTTGCAGCGCCGGGCACATTTATTGTGATAGCACCGGCAGGCAAGCCTGCATTTGTAACAACTGTAAAACCCGCAGAAGCTGCAGAAGAGCTCCAGCTTATACTATATTGAGTTGGTGATCCGCTTGTTACGGTATATGGCAATGATGTACTCGTAAGGCCTGAACAAACTGATGGGCTCACTCCTGATATTATGGAAGGAGAAGCACTAACAATGACATTGAAGGCCTGTCCGACACTTGTACATCCGCTTCCGTTTCCAACAATTAAAGTTCCGGTATAAGTTCCTGCAGGGGCAGCACCAGGCGCAGACAAAGTAATTGCGCCGGCAGGTAATGTTGCGTTTGAAACGGCAGCAAAACCAGCAGAAGTAGCAGAAGGTCCCCAGTTTATGCTATACTGTGTTGGTAAACCTGTTGTCGATGTATAAGGTAATGAGGCACTCGTAGTACCCTGGCATATGGTGGGATTTGCACCAAGAGAGATGCTTACAGATGTGTTGACCGTTACACCTATTGTCTGCGCCGCGCTTACACAACCCGTCGCATTACTCACCGATAAAGTACCTGTATAAGTACCGGAACCCGCGCCTCCCGGCACATTAAGCGTGATGGCACCAGCAGGCAAGGAGACATTTGATACGTTTACAAATCCTGCACCGGTTTGTGCTGCACTACTCCATGTTATGCTATATTGCGTTGGTGAACCCGTAGGAGCTGTATATGGCAATGATGCACTTGTAACACCTGTACAAACAACGGGGTTGGCACCGAGCGTTATTGCAGGGTTTGCTCCGATCGTGATAGAAGACGTGGTCACGACCTGGCTGCCATTATAAACCGTTGCAGTGTAAGAGCCGGCAACTATAGGCGTATAGGCATTATTAATGGCAGAATTTAGTGTAAATTTCTGTACCCTGTTATTATACTGGTCTGATACATATATGTTGCCATTCCTGTCAACGAAAACGCCCGTAGGATTTTGCAAACGGGTTGAATCGTCGCCCGCAACAGCGGAACTGTCGCCCGCAACAGTAACGCCACTCGATGCTCCCTGAGCCCATTTTTGGATACGGTTATTATTAAAGTCTGCTACAAAAATATTTCCTGAACTATCGACATAGACTCCGGCAGGATTAAATAATTGGTTGGTGGCATGGCCATGCGAGCCGTTACTCTGTCCCGCAACAGTAACACCATAAGTTGCACCCGGTGCCCACTTCTGTACCCGGTGGTTATTGGCATCTGCTACATAAACATTACCACTCGCATCTACCCAGCAACCTTCGGGGCCATATAAACCAGAAGAGTCATAAACAGGTGTACTGCTGTTCTGCCCAGCAACTATAATGCCGGAACTTGCACCCGGCGTCCATTTCATCACGCGGTTGAATTGATAATCCGATATGTATATATTGCCCGAGGCATCCACAAAGCCACCATAGGGATTTGCTATTTGAGAATTTAACCCCCCCCCAGCCATTTCCTCCAGCAACAATGCTGCCACTTGTTGCTCCGGGAGCCCATTTCACCACCCTGTTATTATTATAATCAGCTACAAATATGTTCCCGCCATTATCGACAAACACACCATTAGGAAACTCCAATTGATTTAAACCGTTACCATAAACGCCATTCCCCGCTACTGTGGTGCCGCTTGTAGCCGCCGGTGCCCATCTTTGCACCCTGCTATTATTGTGGTCTGAAACATATACATTTCCAACGGTGTCTACAAAGACACCAAAAGGCCACCATAGCCTGTTAGTGGCTAAACCGTAGGTAGTATCATTTAGGCCCGCGACAGTTATGCCTTTGGAAGAATAGGTTGCGTTTGTAGTTTGCACTACCGTCGTTCCATTCTGCGTCCATACGATCTTGCTTGGACTCAGGTTACTAGTAACACTCAATACACTCCCGATACAGTTGCCTGTAGTATGTATGGTATCAAGTAATGTTTGCGCAAAACTATTGTTTGGAAACAAGCAGGCAAAAAGGGGTAATAATAAACAGGTATAGAGACGTTTCATAAAATAAAAATATTTTTATAAAGGTCTCTCTTCTCTCAGTATGTAACGAAATGATGGGACAAACTTAGTGTATTTATTTCAAAAAACACTATGGAAAATAAATTATTCAGGTTCAAAATACCTGCGGCATGAAATAATATTTGCAAAGTTCAGGCATGCAGGCGCTTTCATAACAAGCAGCAATTTTCCAAACCAGGAAATAGAGGCGATGGTCAAACTCCTTTGCAAAACCAGTTTTGGGGTAAAAAAATCAAGGAATTACATTTTAATGTAATTCCTTGATTATCAATGTGCCCGGGACTGGATTCGAACCAGCACATCCTTGCGAACGCTGCGACCTGAACACAGTGCGTCTACCAATTTCGCCACCCGGGCAATCCCTGTTCAGGGGCTGCAAAACTAATAAGAAAACAGAAAAGAAAAAATAAAAGCTTTGCCCGTAATAAAACTGCTACATTTCGACACAAAAATTCACAAAAATGGATGTTAATTCCGGCGAGAAAAACAAAACCTGCCCTCTTTGTAATGCTGTTTTTAGTTGCAGTACAACCGATTGCTGGTGCAGCAAATTGCCACCGGTTATGCCAATGGATACAAATGCAGCCTGTTATTGTCCTCAATGCCTGCGAACCATGATTGATGAGAAAACAGGTGGAAGTATTAACTCTTTATACTGCCATCAAGCTGCAACCCCTTAATGCGCTATGGTCCATTCTCCCCAATACTTCAAAAATGCCATCGGCTGCAATAGTGCCAATATCATCAGTAGCTATAAAAGAGCATGAATGTATATTCGCAAGGTCAATAATATTCAGGCATCCCGTCCCGTATTCACTTAATTCCAAAGGATCATTGATATCCCGGCATATTACTTTCATCGTAGGGGAGCAGGCAAATATCCCATCGCTTTTTGAGTAAGCCTGCGATAGCAATTCAGTCATCCCGTATTCAGAATGTACATTGTTCAATTGCCATTGTTTTTTAAGTAAATCATGCACCTGCTTACGTGTCCACTCCTCACGCCTACCCTTCATGCCACCTGTTTCCATAACTATTGTATTTTTTAGTTTCATGGGGTATGAGCTTGCAAAATCCAGCAGTGCAAACGTTACCCCCAACAGTAGTGTCTTCTGTCCTGCATTTTCAAGTTTCATAATCAACTCATGCAGGTTTCCCCACTCATCAAGGTAAAAACCACTCTCAATTCTGGAACCCGTTTCCATCAGTACCTTTGCCATCTGCACAAGTGAGGCATTTTTACGCTCCAGGTAAGAGGGCAGTAAAGCAAGTACTACATAATCCTCAGGCTTACCGTAGAACTTGTTGAAACCATATAGCAAAGCGGCTTCATACAGTTTATCATCATACACATAATGCCTGGAGGGAATATCGCCTGTCGTCCCACTGCTTTCAAAGATAAATACAGCATCAGGCCATGCACCGCTTACTATCTTATGGGTCTTAAAAAAAGAAACAGGCAGAAAAGGTATTTTATTTAGTTCTGCTACATTTTCAGGAATGATCCTTAAAGAATCTGCAAAGGACCTGTAAACTTCATTGTTGGCATATTGATATCGAAAAACAGCCAGGGCAATATCATTAAACTTATCAGCGTTTATGGATTCAAAACGGCCTTCAATTATTAACTTAATATTTTCGTCCACTTTATTTAACTTTGGTTGCATGAAGCCACATATAGCTTTTGTCATTTTTATACTTATTGCTTTTGCAGCATGTAAAAAAAGCAATAATGCTTCAAAAATACCGAAAATAAGCTTTTTAGGCATGCAGCCGGATTCCGTGCAGTCAGGTTCACCTACCGATACAGTATTTATTGCTTTTAGCTTTTCGGATGGGGATGCTGACCTTGGCAATAACCCGAATGATACGATCTATGACGTTTATTTGAGAGACAGCAGGTATGATACTCCTGGCTCCACTTTTACAGGTTACTTTTTCCCGCCAATTGACCAAACTATAGAAAACCCCGACAACGGTATATCCGGCACGGCTGTGTTTAAACAACTTGCCGCTTTTTTATTGCCCCGGCAGGATTCCAATCATATAAAAAATGGCGACACTCTCTATTTCGAATTATATATCAGGGATAGAGCAGGGCACAATAGTGATACTATTAAAACAACGAATCTTTATTTGTTGCCCTAGAGTTGAGTTCTTTTTTTTAGATTCCCCTAGTCTTTAATAATTCCCGTTTTCTTAACGATCTCTTTTATTATATTGTCGAGACTGGCGGTTGCTATTTTTATATTATCTATTACTTGTTTATTAACCGGGTCGCTAAGATCGTCTGCATTAAAAACTTCCACCAAAGCCAGGATACTTGCGACGGGTGCCCGCATCTTATGCGACTGCACCCAGGATATTTCTTTCAATGCATCGTTTTGCGCTTGTATTTTTATCAGTTGTCGTTTTTCTTCGGTCATATCTCTGAGATAAACAGATAAGCCCTGGTCAGATGGATAGGCATTGATGGAGAACCACTTTTTCAATATGGGCATATAATCCTCAAAATGCACACTTACGCGTTCCCTGGCAGCTCTTTGCAATTCATGGTAAAACTTCAATTTATCTACACCGGGGAAGCACTCCCATATATTTTCACCTCTCAATTCTTCGCTTTTGCGACCTGCTGTTTTTTCAAAAGCATTGTTGATGTATATAAAATTCCAATTGTCATCTAAGGCAAAGAATGAATCTGTTATACTTTCAAGAATAGTTTCTATGCGGCGTGCGTTCTCTCTTGTTGTTTCTTCAATTATTCTCTCGCTTGTTACATCTGCGGCTATACCATTTATAATAGCAGGATCATTTCCATTTGCCGCTATTAGCACCGCGCGATTGTCAATATATCTTATCGATCCATCTTTGTGGTATATCCTGTACTCGAAATTTGCGCTTCCGTCATTTAACAGCAGCATCCAGGCATCCCGCACACTTTGCATGTCCTCGGGGTGAATGATACTAAAGAACAGTTCGTTGTTCTCGATTATCTCGGATGGAAGATAACCAAAAACCTTTTGGCTTGCCTCGTTTATATATATCATCGTATAGGCCTCCGCATTCGATGACCAGATAACATCATTTACAGAGGACAGGATATTGTCTAATCGGTTCTTTTGTTCTTTTACAGTATTATTCAGTTCTTCATTTTTCTGCTCGGTTAGTACTTTCGTATTAATATCAATCGCAAGCATCACCCTCACAGGGCGGCCTGCAAAAGTAGCCGCGTGGGAATATACCTGAGTATAAAAGGCCTCGCCGTTCTTTTTCACATGCCTGTGTCGTCCGCTGTCATAAAAACTATTCAGATAACTTACTTTTATCACCTCACTAGCACCCGAAGTGTCTCCTTTCATGCGTATATCATGTATACACATAAGTAGAAATTCTTCCCTGCTATATCCATAATACAATATAGCGGCAGCATTAACCGATATGAATTTTAAAGTCGCAGTATTATATATAAACATAGGTATAGGGCTCTCTTCAAAAAGCCTGCTATAGTCTGCCTGTGCCTTATCAAAATCGTATAATACCCGTTTACTCAATTGTTGTATTTTCTATAATTAAATTATCTGCCGCATTTAGTAAAACGGCACTTTCACCGGGCAAATTACATTATAAGGTCATTTTAGGCCTTTATATCGCCTTGACTAACTTCGCATTAACAAAAAATCCCCTGTCGGCACAGAGGATTTTACCATTCAAGGAATTTATTATTTAGAAAGTACCAGTTTATTTACCATAAAGGTATTCTTTGTACTTATTTTTACCATGTAGATTCCCCCCGCAAGATCCGACAGATCTATTTGATATTTACCGGGCTGTGCATTAGGATAAATCGTTTCCAAAACTTTGCGTCCCAACATACTTAATACCTCAATCTTCATGCTTCCGGCTTCATTAATATTTACATCTGCATAAGTTATCCCGTTGCTTGGATTAGGACACAACGTAAATGAATTAGCAGGCTTATTCACTATTGATTTAACTGCAGAACTTATTAGGCAACCGGAAGGAATGGCATCCAGGATAGTAACGCCGGAATTCGTGGGATCCAACCAGTCTTTTAACCGTGTTGTGGAATCTGAAGGCTGCTGATGAACGTAAGACCAGTTGAGGGTAAGCTTACTGTATTCTGCCTGAGTTGTGGTCATTGTATAACCAGACGCTCCCATACATGCGTTAGGATCCGGTGCGCCGGAAAGATCGCCTATCAGCCTTCCATTAGGATCGAAAAGACCGCTACCGGAGGAACCTTCTTCAACTCCGCCATTTAACCAATTAACTTGCCAGTGAGTATTCTGCCCGCCCCCATTAAAATTGCCGTTCGCTGATACAGATGTCGTATTGGAGACTTTTTTCACATCTGCCTCAGGATGATGAAAACAGGTGTAGGTGCCAGCAGTGGCCGTAGTTGCAATATTCCAACCGGCGAAATAAGCACTATCAGCTGTGGTTAAAGTACCTTTCAATTTCAATAACAGGAAATCTCCGACTAAAGAGTTGGACGAGCTATCGTAAGACGCCCTTGCTTTGAATGTGGCACCAACTAAAGTGCGATAGCCCGCAGGCGGTCCAAGGCTTACTGCATAAGCGCAGCTGGGCGTTTCGTACAAAAAATAAAATTGCCATTGAGAGAAGGTAGTATTACTGGTGCTGTTGCTTGCCTCTACGTGGGTGGCTGTTAGCACATAGGGTGTGCAATCCTGTTTCGTATTATTCATTAAAGTTCCGGTACATGCCAATACATAACCTAAAAGTAAACCCGTGCCAAGGTATTGAATAGCAACAGTTGCTTTTCTTTGAATTGTATAAGCATTTCCTATAGGGCATATTGCATTTATTTCACACGACGAAGAGCTATCCCAACTAGCGAGCGTATTAGTTGTTTTATTCGCAACATTTGTTGAATAATTACTTATCAGATCGGCATAAACCTGGAGATATCTTATGCCTTTGTAATAATCAGCCACATTATTAATGTGCAGTTGTATGCTGTCAATATCCACACCGGCATCTATATCCAATTCCAGGTTCATTACTTCTCCTTGCACTTTATCTGTAACCCATTTGCCATCATCTGGATTATTGGCAGAAGTATAAGCACCTAATACTTGCTTTCCATTGCTGTTATTTATAAAATACTTAACCCCATCTGGCAACTTAAACTTGTCATAATATATCCCTAAAGCTCTCGCTCCGCTTACTGTTATTTTGGCAAACCAAATATTTTTACCATCAGGCTGCCTAACGAGCATCCCGGACTTAGGAAAACTTATATCAGAGGCTATGCACGCACCTATACGTACGGGTTTTGAAGGATTTTGAGCAATTCTTTCATCCTCGCTTATCAGTGCATCGATATCCGGGGCCGTCAAAGATATTTGCGGCACATCTTTTTGAGGTAACATATTTCCAATATATGATGGGGTCATACTTAATGGCTTCCCACCTTCACTTTCCTGGGCCATGGCGCTACCGCATAATAGAGCCAGGGCACCTAACAAAAACACTTTTTTCATCTAAATTTTTATAAAAACGATATTAAATAAATAGCTAAAACCGGCAAATATAATTGAACGAATGATAATAAGACAAACACAATAAATAAAATATTGTCATTCGTTTTTATACACATTAGTTACGGTCAAAAGATAAATCACGCTTGCCAAAAAACAATCTTATTATATGTTGCTTTATCTATTAGACTATATTAACTTACTTTTGTAAAATCTAATATTGGTGTTGTTTAGAAATAATTAAAATGGGCGGATGTGCTTTTAGATAATCACGGAAGAACAATAAACTATTTGAGACTGGGGGTTACAGACAGGTGCAATCTGCGTTGCTTCTATTGCATGCCCGAAAAAGGAATAGACTGGCTAAGCAGGAAAGAGCTTATGAGTTATGCTGAGTTAATGCGAGTCTGCTCGCTGCTCGTAAAAACCGGTATTGAAAAAATACGCATCACGGGTGGTGAGCCATTTGTGAGAACAGACATCATGCAATTTCTTACTGCACTCTCTAAACTGAATGGAGTAAAAGAACTTGCTGTAACTACAAATGGTGTATTAACTGCACCGCATATACCTGAACTAAAAAGCCTTGGGATACGAAACATTAACTTAAGCCTTGACACCGTAGACAGGGATCGTTTTTTAGCCATCACTCACCGCGACGAACTGCCTGCTGTTTTAGACACACTGGAGCAATTACTGCTGCACAATATGGATGTAAAGTTGAACGCAGTTGTGATGGAAGGCAAAAATCTGCAAGACATCATACCTCTTGTAGCATTGACAAAAGATATGCCGATTAGCGTGCGCTTTATAGAGGAAATGCCCTTTAATGGTGATGGCAGCCATTACCCGGTTCTTCATTGGGACCATATAAAAATCCTGCAGACGATCAAAAAAACCTACCCCGCTATACAAAAAGTTGCTGACCCTGCTTATTCTACATCTTACAACTATCACATACCAGGCCACAAAGGAAATGTAGGGATAATTGCGGCATATACCCGCTCGTTTTGCGGCACCTGCAACCGTATAAGAATAACTCCGCAGGGAACACTTAAAACCTGCCTGTATGACGATGGTGTGCTGAATATACGTGACATGATAAGGGAAGGACATGACGACCAATACCTCCAACACTCATTGCTAAATGCTATCAATAAGAGGGCAAAAGATGGTTGGGAAGCAGAAAAAAACAGGAAAGAAAAAAATCCTGTTCATGAATCTATGGCAACCATCGGTGGTTGATATTTTGTAAATATGGTTAAGGTAAGCGAAGCAGAAAATATCATACGATCTAACCTGAAAGATTTTGGAACAGAAACTATTCCATTCGAATCTGCTTTGGGAAGATTTTTAGCCGAAAACATTAAGGCAGACCGTGACTTGCCTCCATGCAACAGGTCAACCATGGATGGAATTAGCATAAGCTATCCGGCGTTTGAAAAAGGTATTCGTTCCTTTCTTATTAAAGCCACACAAGCTGCGGGCGATAAGCCGGTTAATATTAGTGCCGAAAATGAATGTATTGAGATCATGACAGGCGCGTCTGTTCCCGATAGTACTGATACTGTTATACGTTATGAAGATCTCTTGATTCAGGAAGGAATGGTAACTGTCAAAACTGAGGACATTAAACAGTGGCAAAACATCCATTTAAAGGAAAAAGATAAAAAAGCCGGCCAGGTGGTCATCCAGGCAGGTGCTTTAGTTGATGCCACAGTAATAAGCATGGCTGCATCAGTTGGCAAAACGGAATTAGTAGTAAAAAAACTTCCAAAAGTAATTATTATTTCTACCGGGGATGAATTGGTGAATGTGAACGAAACTCCTCTTCCCTACCAGGTACGCCGTTCCAATAACTACTTATGTAAAGCCATATTGCAGAAATACGCTTTGCAGACAGACATGTTGCACCTACCTGACGATTATGAAATAACTAAAACGAGCGTACGGGATTGTTTGACCAAGTACGATGCCATCATCTTAAGCGGCGGTATATCTATGGGCAAATTTGATTATCTGCCGCGGGTGTTGGAAGAATTAACGGTGCAGCAATTATTCTATAAAGTGGAGCAAAGGCCGGGCAAACCATTTTGGTTTGGGAAAAACACAAATGGCACCCTTGTATTTGCATTTCCGGGCAATCCCGTTTCTACCTTTATGTGCCTCAATCGCTATTTTTTACCCTGGCTGGATGCCTGCCTTGATATTACTAAACATAAACTGTATGCCATCCTCAACAAGGATATTATTTTCAATCCTCCCCTGCAATATTTTTTGCAAGTAAGTTTAAATATGAATGAGAAAGGCGAACTCCTGGCTACACCTTTCGAAGGCAACGGTTCGGGAGATTTCGCCAACCTAATTGACACAGACGCATTTATGGAACTTCCGCTGGAAAAGTCTAACTTTATAAAGGGCGAAGTTTACAGAATATGGCCTTACAAACAGATATTTGTTTAAAATGAACAGCTTTTCACACCTGGATGATAAAGGGCGCACTGCAATGGTTGATGTAAGCGAAAAAACAATTTCGCACCGCACTGCAACGGCAAGAAGCATTGTTGTGCTTCCCGATCTTGTTTTAGACAAACTGGTTGACGGGGACATACCAACTAAAAAAGGTTCCGTTTTTCAAACCGCCATCATTGCAGGTATAATGGCATCAAAAAAAACAGGAGAACTGATACCTCTTTGTCATCCACTGGGCCTTGAAAATTGTAAAATAGACATCCGCGTCAACGAGCACAGGGAAATTGTTATAGACTGTACGGCAAGCATCACTGCAAAAACAGGAATTGAAATGGAAGCTCTGGTTGGTGCATCCATAGCGGCTTTAACCATCTACGATATGTGTAAAGCTCTCAGCCATGACATAGTGATAAAAGAAACCAAACTGATGGAAAAACGAGGGGGTAAAAATGATTTCAAAAGAGCATAGGAAACATAGCAAGCTGGCCAAAGTACCCTATGGCAATTTCGGGCTAAATGAATTTGCTATTCTTGGCGCTACGTGCGAGACTATCAGATCCCTCTCCCAAAATATCATACAGGCATTGTCACCAAAATACAAATGCGCTTATATCGACTCTCAACATACCGATGATAGGGCTGCAACATCCGGAACCATCACATCCGGCGCAGCTACTGAATATGTAAACCACGTGCATTACGGGGAGTCTCGTTTTAATAAAACATTTACGCCTTTTCAATACAGGCAGCTATTTTCAGATTGCGATATTATCCTGGTAAATGGCAACCACTATGAAGCTAAAAACCAGGTTCTCATCATTGACGAGACCAAAAAGGAATCTCTTAAAAAGCGTTTAGCACAGCTTACAAATGTTCAACTAATACTGTTTAATAGCGATATTGAAATTTTCGATTTTATAAAAGAACATCTTCCATCCTGGCAACAAATACCTGTTTATGCTTTATCCGATCACGAGAATATTATAAGCTTTTTCAAATTGCAGATGCGACATGCCGAACCTCTTTTAAATGGCCTCGTCCTGGCGGGTGGCAAAAGTGAACGGTTTGGCTATGATAAGGGAAAAATAAGCTGGCATGGCAATGAGCAGCGCTACCACATCGCCGACATGCTTGGCAGCCAATGCAAGGAAGTTTTCATTTCCTGTAGGGCAGAACAACAACATGAAATTGACGCTGCTTATAAAACCCTTCCTGATACTTTCACAGGCTTGGGTCCATATGGGGCCATACTTTCAGCATTACGCGAACAACCAACAAAAGCCTGGCTTGTTGTAGCCTGCGACCTGCCCTTGATCGATGCTGTCTCCCTGGAATATCTTATTCAAAACAGGGATGTATCTAAAATCGCAACTACTTATGAAAGTCCTCATGATAGTTTACCGGAACCCTTAATAACGATTTGGGAACCCAAAAGCTACCCTGTATTGCTTTCATCTTTATCACAAAGCAATTCCTGTCCCAGGAAAGCCCTCATCAATAATGATATAAGAATGATCAAGGCCTTGGATGCCAATACCCTGATAAATGTCAACACAATCGAGGATTCAGAACAAGTGAAAAATATACTGGAAAGGAGAACCGTAACATGATACCCTCTGAGTTTTTACGATATAGTTGCCAGATCGTCCTGCCTGGTTTCGGTGAGGCCACACAACAAGCTCTGCAAAATGCAAAAGTATTGATTGTTGGCGCCGGTGGTTTGGGATGCCCTGCTGCACAATATCTTGCAGCAACCGGCATCGGCACCATAGGCCTTGCAGATTACGATACCGTGTCCATACGCAATCTGCACAGACAGATACTTTATACGCACGATGATATAGGATTGAAAAAGGTTGTTGTTGCAGCTAAGCGGCTGCAACAACAAAACCCGCCCTTACAGATCATCCCTTATGATATTAAGATCAGTTCAGAAAATATAATGGATATCATAGCCCCCTATGATATCATAGTGGATTGCACCGATAATTTCGATACCAAATACCTGATTAATGATGCCTGCGTGCTTTCCCGCAAGCCCCTTGTATTTGGGGCCATATACCAATATGAGGGCCAGTTGGGCGTTTGGAATGTAGCTAATGCAGACGGCACCTTTACAGCAAACTATCGCGACCTCTTCCCTTCGGTCGATGCAGCCCAGGTTCCCAATTGTGCAGAAGGCGGTGTCATCCCAACGTTGGCAGGCATCATAGGCTGCATGCAGGCTAACGAAGTGATAAAGTATATAAGTAAAACCGGTTCCTTATTGGCAGGAAAAATCCTGGTCTTTGATGCCCTTACAATGCAAAGCCATATTGTTAATATTGGTGGCGTTACAAAAACAAAAATTACTGCGCTAACCCAAACCGAATCTGCCCCTACAATATCCATAGCAGACTTCAAACTTAGCCTTGACAATCACGCCTGTGAACTTATAGATGTAAGAACTTCCGAAGAACGCCTGGCTTTCAATATCGGTGGTAAACATATCCCTGTAAGTGAAATAGAAAATATCTCTACCCTCTTCGGCTGCAATAAGCCCGTTGTTCTCTATTGCGCATCGGGCAAGCGCAGTGCTGAAGCTGTAAAACTGCTGAAAAAGAAATTTCCGGATGCACAGCTATTTTCTTTAGAAGGCGGCATGAAGGCATGGCGCGAACAGGAATAACTAGGGATGTGCCGCCACCCACACTTCGCCATCTTCAAATATTTCTTTCTTCCAGATTGGGACTGTCTGCTTCAATGTATCAATTATATACCTGCAGGCATCAAAAGCCTCAGCACGGTGAGCGGCTGCCACTGCAATGATCACGGGGATTTCTTTTATTTGCAAAACTCCGATGCGGTGATGAATCAGCACTTTATTCAAGGTCCATTTCTGCATAGCGTATTCAGCTATTTTCTTCATCTCATTTTCAGCCATGCCCTTATAGGCTTCAAATTCTAATTGCACTACCCGCTTACCTTTCGTTTCCGAGCGCACAGTGCCGATAAACATATCCACACCTCCACTCGCTGCGGTCATTGCCAGATCCGCACAAGATTGTACATTCAAAGCCTCATTTGTGACCCGGACATCTATCATTTTCAAATCAAGCAATTTTTAAATTAATTAACCTCCGCTCACGGGTGGAATAATTGCCACCTCGTCGTTCTCGTTTATCATAATATCCTCTGCAGCGTATTCATTATTCACAGCTATGGCATAAGAAGACAATTTTTTCAGTTCCGGGTATTGTTGTTCCAATGCATCTTTAAATCCGGCAACACTGGTGTTTGCTCCTTCACCTGTTTCTATCTCTTTTATTGGGCTACCCAAAATATCTTTTGCAATACCAAAAGCCAAAATCTTTAGTTTCATTTTTCATCATTTTTATTAACGGTGGATATCTACCCGCCTCAATGCGCCTACTGCAATTTACTAAAAAAAACAGGGTGGTTAAAAAACCACCCTGCCCTCTATAGTATGATTGAAAATATTACCAGTTGTTTTTCAACAATTTGTCTGTTTTTATCAGCATATGCTGTTCATCATATACCTGCAGCATATAAACTCCGTTTGCAAGTCCGCTGATGTCGATTGTCTTAACATTATGCAATTCCGACACCACTTTTCCCTGCATACTTAAGATGCTGACGTCCACTTTTACAGGTGCATCAATATTTACAACAGAAGAGGCGGGGTTAGGATATATTTTTATATCTGCGGCAGAGGTGCCAACGTTTGTAACACCTGCATTGCTTACAAGAAATGAAGCTGATGTGGCAGAACAGCCATTGCTGTCGGTAACAGTAACAGTATACTGGCCTACTTGTGTCAGCACCAATACTGCATTTGTTGCGCCTGCTATGTTGTTGCCGTTCAACTGCCATTGGTAAGAGGCAAAGATACCTGCCAACAATGTTAAGCCTGATTCCTGTATTACCGGGTTAGGAGCGGAATACAGCACATACTTTGGATGTGTAGTAATGGTGCAGCCAAAATTATTTGTGATCTGCACATCATACCATCCGCCCGTACTAGCGGTGTATTGCGAAGTGGTAGCATTGCTTATGGCAAAACCATTCTGATACCACAGATATGAAGTATAGGTTTGCCCGCTCACCGCCAGCGACATTAAGGTAACAGTACCTCCGGAAGAACACAGGATCGCGTTACTGCTTGCGCTGATGGTGTCAACCGGCACCGGATTAACAGTAGTAGTAAGTGTAGACGAACTTGCTGTGCAATTATTTTCATCTACAATAACGTTATAAACACCAGCTACATGGGCAGCATAAGTAGGCCCGTTCGCGCCTTGTATGGATGAACCATTCAGTTGCCATTGGTAAACGAGGCCGGAAGCTGTATTGGTTCCAAAAACAACGCTGTCCCCGTTACAGAACACCAGGTTGCCTGATATGGTATTAATTGGTGCGGCAGGCACAGGATTAACCGTTACAAGACTTACACCGGAAGCTGCAGTACAGCCAAAACCGCTCGTTACAGATACTGTATAATCACCTCCGGCGCTTGCAACGTAAGATGCACCGGTAGCATTGGCAATATTGTTATTATTTAACTTCCACTGGTAACTGTTCCCGGGAACGTTCTGCACACTAAGTGTTACACTGCCACCGGCACAGAAGGTAAGGCTGCCCGTAGGCACAATAGCCGTTACAGGATCAGGATGGAAAGTAAGTGATACGGGTGTAGTTGTTTGCGTTGGAGTACATGTACCGGAGATAACACAACGGTACAGGTAATTTGCCATTGATGTAGTAGCACCGGTAACAAACAAGCTTGCTGCCGTAGCGCCTCCATAGGTGCTATTATTACTAATATTTGTAAAGATGTTGCTGCTCGTACTTACTTGCCACTGATACGTAATGTCAGCACCGCTTGCCGCCACAGTAAAGCTGGTATTTGTGCCATTACAGATCACGGCTGCAGATGGCTGCGTAACAATAGCCGGCAGCGCATAAACAGTTAAAGGAACTACCGCCGAATATACGAGCGGCGAACAGGCCCCGAATACCACGCACCTGTACGTATATCCGTTCATAGATGCTGATGCCCCGGTTATGGAAAGTATAGGAGTTGTACTGCCTGTATAAACCGGGCCACTTACGTTATTGAATCCGCTTCCGGTGTTTACCTGCCATAGATAAGTAAGAACAGAACCGCTGGCCTGAACTTTAAAAGTGATAGGAGTTACATTTGAAGCACAGGTAGTATCCGGGCTTGGGTTGGCAATGATTGCCGGCGGAGTATAAACCGACAGGGTTACTGGCAAGCTATTGGCTTGCGGCGCACATGTGCCTGATACAACGCACTGGTATACATAGCCGTCCATAGACGTTGGAGCGGAGCTAATGTGTAAGGTCTTGGTAGTGCCGCCGCTATATGGGGCGCCTGTACCCACAGGTGCAAAACCACTACCGGTATTTACCATCCACTGGTAGCTGATCCCGGTTCCTACTGCCAGCACAGAAAACGATGTATCATTATTAACGCAAACGTTCGTATTTAGCGGTTGAGTGGTAATAGCGGGTAAAGTATCTACCGTCAATATCATAGAATTACTTGTATCCGCCACACCGCAGGTACCGAGCATATAACATCTGAAGTGATAGCCGCTCATAGAACCCGGCACATTAATAAGTGTAAGCGCAGCAGTAGTACCACCACTATATACACCACCGGTTGTAGGAACGTTCCCGTAGCCAGTGCCGGAATTCACCTGCCATTGATACTGAAGTGCGCTGCCGCTAACTCCTATACCTATTGTTGTGGTAGCTGTTGCACAAACTGTTGTCGCCTGGGGTTGCTGGAAAATATTAGGGGCTGTATTTACGGTCAGCATTACACTGTTGGTAGTTTGTGCAGGCGTACAGCTCCCCGATACAAGACATTCGTACAGGTAGGTGTTCATGCCTGCGGTTGCTCCTGTAATGTTAAGCGTA
>Ga0206970_10150_pt1 | contig 19687 bp, 9 predicted proteins | sample Alteio_BWOrgHeat_88_FD_152964 | JGI IMG/M metagenome (GOLD analysis project Ga0206970, IMG submission 152964) | Enriched cells from forest soil in Barre Woods Harvard Forest LTER site, Petersham, Massachusetts, United States -... | ecosystem: Environmental > Terrestrial > Soil > Temperate forest >... | reverse complement strand
CCGTTGCGCCTCGCGATCCGGCGCCGCGCAGCGCGTTGGCGGCGCTGTATTTCAAACAGGGCGACGCGGCGGCAGCGGAGAAAGTATTCCGTGATGCGAAGAATCAGGCGCCTGACGATCCCGCGATGTACCGATTGCTTGGGGACTACTACGTAGCGCGCAATAACTATCCGGCGGCGCTGCGCGAGTTCGCCGAAATTTCGACACGTCACCAAAACGATGTGAAGGTGAAGGAGACGTACATTCAACTGCTCATCGTCGAGCATCGGCTGGATGAGGCGAGTCAGCTCGATGAAGATATTTTGAAGAAAGCGCCGCAGGATGCGGAGGCGCTGGTCTTAAAGGGGCAGATTCAGATTCAGCAGGCGGCGTTTGATCAGGCGACGTTAACGCTGCAACGGGCGTTGAAACTCGATCCCGACAACGCGATGGGACATTTTCAGTTGGGAACGGCGCTGCAAGGCAAGGGTGAACGGCAGCAGGCTGAAGGCGAGTGGCGCAAGGCGGTTCGGCTGCGGCCGGATTTTGGTCAGGCTTGGTCGGCGCTCGGCACGGCGGCGTCGCAGCGGGCGGACTGGAGCGCGTTGGATTCGATTGGCGCGGAGTTGCGGAAGATCGCGCCGAGATCAGCGGAAGGATATTTATTTCAGGCGACGGCGAACTTCAATCAAGGAAATGCGGCGCAGGCCGAGGAGTATCTGCGCGAGTTTGTGAAAATCGCGCCGCAGGATGCATTGGGATATGTGAAGCTCGGCGAAATGCGCACGCACCAGAAGCGATGGGCAGAGGCGGAAGATTTTTATCGGCAGGGACTGGCGCGCGATTCGAATTCGATGGCGGCGGTTCGCGGACTCGTGTCGCTGGAGATCGATCGAGGGCGGCCAGCGGAAGCGGTGCGAATTGCGCAGGAGCACGCGGACAAGAATCCGGGGGATGTCGCGTCGTTCATGCTGCTGGGGCAGAGCCAGGTGAAGGCAGGGAAGCCGGCTGACGCGCATCGATCGTTTGAACGCGCGGTGGCGATCGATGGGCAGAATGTGGACGCTGTCGTTGCGCTGGCGGAGGTGCAGGCATCGCAAGGGCAAGGCGCGCAGGCGGTTGAGAGTTATCGGAAGGCGGCTTCGTTGGCACCGGGAAGCGCGGAGTTGCAGTCGGCGCTGGGCGAGGCGTATGAAGCGAGTGGCGATTGGCAGCAGGCGGAGGCTTCGTATCGGCGGGCTTTGGGATTGCGAGCAGATTTTGGGCCGGCGGCGAACAATTTGGCTTACTTGATGTTGGAGCACGGCGGCGATCTGAACGTGGCGCTGAGCCTGGCGCAGACAGCGCGCAGGAATATGCCGGGTGTGCCGAATACGGCGGACACATTGGGATGGGCTTATTACCGTGGCGGATCGTTTAATTTGGCGGCTCCGATGTTTGAGGAAGCGGTAAAGAGGGAACCCGGGAATGCGACCTATCATTACCATCTCGGGCTGGCGTACCAGAAGATGAACGATGCGGCCCGGGCGAAGGCGGAGTTGCAGAAGGCGATTAGCGTCGATCCGAAGTCGGCGGTTGCTGAAGAGGCGCGGCGGGCGGTGGCGCAGGGTGACGGCGGGTCGTGATTTTTTTAGGTTGTTGCAGTCTTGCTGAGCGAAGGCGATTTTGAATCAGGGAACTACAGCGGTTGCCTGGTTCGAGTTGGCGCTTTCGTCGCCGCCGGAATCCACGGCTGTGGCGACGTAGAAGTAAGTCGTTCCGGAAGAAACCGATCCATCCGTATAGGTCAGGTTGGTGAGCGGCGAGCCGTTCAGTTTGACGAAGCCGCTTCCGCTGGTCGTGCTGCGATAGATGTTGTAGCCCGTTACCGTCGAAGTGCTGGCATCCCATTTCAGCGAGACAGAATGAGCAGCCTGTGTCGAGGCAGCGCCGGTGAAGTTCACGCCGGTCAGATTAGAGCTGTTTACCGTGGCGGTTTGCGTTCCCGGGGTGAACGTGAAGCCGGACTTGCTAGGCGTTACGGAGTAGGTGCCGTTGGTTAAGCCGGGGAAAGAGTAAGCGCCCGAAGAGTTGGCGGTGGCGGTTGCGCCGACTGGACCGGTTAGCACGACGGCGGCTCCGCTTCCTGCGGACGCGGGGCTGATGGTGCCGGAAAGACTAAAGGTGGGGCTGGTTTGGGCGGCGGCGACGAAATTCAGACCGGTGATGTCGCTGGTGGTGATGATGGCAGCTTGGGTCGTGGGGTTGAAGCCGAAGCCTGAGGCGCTTGGCGTGACGGCGTAAGTTCCCGCTGCGAGACCGGAGAAGCTGTAAGTCCCATTGGTGGCGGCAGTTGTGGTGGCGCTGGCGGTGCCACTGAGAGAGATGGTGGTCGTCGCGCTTAGGGCGGGGGTCACCGTGCCGGAAATCGCAAAAGTCTGACCGGTTGGAGTCGTCGGGGTGCCCGGCGGCGTCTGCGTGGTGACATTACTGTTGGGTTTCACGGTACCGGTGCAGCCGATGCTGCAAAGGGTTACCGCCGAAAGGGCAAGCCAGAGGATGGCTTTGCCGCTGGGCCGCGTCCGCACGCTGATATGCCTCGATGGTCGCATGGCTCTCCGAACCAATCTAGGCTCAGGGTACCAAGAGGCTGCGGAAGTACGCTCCGAACGAAAGACCAATTCCGGTACAGGTGTTCGTGCCTGTACCGGAGGGACTGTATATCACAAAGGAAGCTGTTCTTGGGAGCGGATTCGCTCCCAAGGGGTAGTCGTCGAGGCGCTGCCGTTGGTTGGTGCGTCAGGGAATGGTGACGCTGACCTGGTTCGAGTCGGAGCTTTCGGTGCCGGATGAGTTGACCGAGGTCGTCACGTAGTAATAGGTGGTGGAGGCCTTGACCGTTGTGTCTTCGTAGGTCGTGGTTGTGACCAGCGAAGAGTTGATCTTGGTGAAGCCGCTGCCGCTGGTTGTGCTGCGATAGACGTTGTAGCCGCTGACCGTGGACGTACTGGCGTTCCAGCTCAAGGTGACAGAGTGAGGCTTGGCTGCGGCGGTGAAGTTGACGCCGGTTTTGTTCGCGCCGCTGATGGTCACGGCGGAGTTGGCCGGGGTAAAGGTGAAGCCGGAGTTGCTGGGCGTCACGGTGTAGTTACCGTTGGCCAGGTTGGAGAATGTGTAGGTGCCGGTGGAACTGGTCGTCGTGGTTGCGGCTGCGGCTCCGCTTAGCGTGACAGTTGCGCCGCTGCCGCCGCTGGTCGGCGTGATCGTGCCGGAGATGCTGAAGCTGGCCACGGCGTTAGAGGAGAAGTTTACACCGGTTACGTTGGCGGTAGAGATAGTGGCCGACTGGCTGGTCGGAGTAAAGGTGAAGCCGGTGTGGGCCGGGGTGATGGCGTAGGTGCCTTTGGCCAAGCCGGTGAAGGTGAAGACGCCGGAGGCGTTCGCGGTGACAGTTGCGGCCGATGTGCCGCTGAGACTCACGGTTGCCCCGTTGCCACCGGTGCCGCTGATCGTGCCGGAGATCGAGAACGTCTGTGGGGCGACGGCTGTCGATGTGAAGTTCGCGCCAGTGATGTTCGCCGTCGTGATCGTTTCGGCGAGCGAGGTTGGGCTGAAGGTGAAGCCAGTGTGAGTCGGCGTCACGGTGTAAGTGCCCTTTGCGAGGCCGGTGAAGGTGTACACGCCGGAGGCGCTCGCAGTGACTGTAGCGGTCGACGTGCCGGTGAGGCTCACGGTCGCGCCGTTGCCGCCAGTGCCGCTAATCGTGCCGGAGATCGAGAATGTCTGAGGCGCAGTCGCCGTCGAGGTGAAGTTGGCGCCAGTGATGTTGGCGGTGGTGATGGTTTCGGCTAGCGAAGTCGGGCTGAAGGTGAAGCCAGTGTGAGTCGGCGTGACGGTATAGGTGCCCTTCGCGAGGCCGGTGAAGGTGTAGACGCCTGCGGCACTCGCCGTTACGGTCGCCGTCGATGTGCCAGTCAATTTGACGGTTGCGCCGTTGCCGCCTGCGCCGCTGATCGTGCCGGAGATCGAGAAGGTTTGCGGTGCGGTTGCCGTCGATGTGAAATTCGCACCGGTGATGTTGGCAGTCGTAATCGTTTCTGCTAGTGAAGTCGGGCTGAAGGTGAAGCCGGTGTGGCTCGGAGTCACGGTGTAGCTGCCCTTAGCCAAGCCGGTGAAGGTGTAGACACCGGAGGCGTTGGCGGTGACGGTTGCGGTCGATGTGCCTGTGAGGCTTACAGTTGCGCCGTTGCCGCCTGTGCCGCTGATTGTGCCGGAGATCGAGAAGGTTTGCGGGGCGGTTGCCGTCGATGTGAAATTCGCGCCGGTGATGTTGGCAGTCGTGATGGTTTCGGCGAGCGAAGCTGGGCTAAAGGTGAAGCCGGTGTGGCTTGGCGTCACGGTGTAGGTGCCCTTCGCGAGGCCGGTGAAGGTGTAGACGCCTGCGGCACTCGCTGTCACTGTCGCCGTCGATGTACCTGTCAATTTGACGGTTGCGCCGTTGCCGCCTGTGCCGCTGATTGTGCCAGAGATAGAGAAGGTCTGCGGAGCGATCGCTGTCGCTGTGAAGTTCGCGCCAGTAATGTTCGCAGTCGTGATCGTTTCTGCGAGCGAAGCTGGGCTAAAAGTGAAGCCGGTGTGGCTCGGCGTGACGGCGTAGGTGCCTTTGGCGAGGCCGGTGAACGTGTACACACCTGAGGCGTTCGCGGTGACGGTTGCGGTCGAGGTGCCTGTGAGGCTTACGATTGCGCCGTTGCCGCCTGTGCCGCTGATTGTGCCAGAGATAGAGAAGGTCTGCGGAGCGATCGCTGTCGCTGTGAAGTTCGCGCCAGTAATGTTCGCAGTCGTGATCGTTTCTGCGAGCGAAGCTGGGCTAAAAGTGAAGCCGGTGTGGCTCGGCGTGACGGCGTAGGTGCCTTTGGCGAGGCCGGTGAACGTGTACACACCTGAGGCGTTCGCGGTGACGGTTGCGGTCGAGGTGCCTGTGAGGCTTACGATTGCGCCGTTGCCACCAGTTCCGCTGATCGTGCCAGAGATCGAGAAGGTTGCTGGAGCGGTCGCCGTCGATGTGAAGTTCGCACCGATGATGTTGGCGGTCGTGATCGTTTCCGCAAGCGAAGTCGGGCTGAATGTGAAGCCGGTGTGGCTCGGCGTCACGGTGTAGCTGCCCTTGGCGAGGCCTGTGAAGGTGTAGACACCGGAAGCATTTGCCGTGACTGTGGTACCCGCGGCAGCGAGCGTGGCTCCTGTTAGCTTGACCGTTGCTGCGTTGCCGCCCGCGCCGCTGATTGTGCCCGTGATCGAGAACGTCTGAGCCGCGGTAGCGGTAGCCGTAAAGTTCGCGCCAGTGATGTTGGCAGTCGTGATCGTTTCTGCAAGCGACGTTGGGCTGAAGGTGAAGCCGGTGTGGCTCGGCGTCACGGTGTAACTGCCCTTAGCCAAGCCGGTGAAGGTGTAGACACCGGAGGCGTTGGCGGTGACGGTCCCGGTCGATGTGCCGGTGAGGCTTACGGTTGCGCCGTTTCCGCCGGTGCCGCTGATCGTGCCGGAAATTGAGAATGTCTGAGTGGAGACCGCGACCGAAACGAAGTTGATGCCGGTCACGTTAGCGGTCGTGACGGCAGCGGCTTCCGAAGCGGGAGTGAACGTGAAGCCCGTGTGGCTCACCGTCACCGTATAGTTGCCCTTCGCGAGACCCGTAAAGCTGTATGCACCGGTCGCGCTGGTCGTCGTAGCTGCGACAGCAGCGCCGCTCAAGGTCACAGTCGTGCCCGACTCGGCCGGTCCGGTCACGGTTCCGGAAATCGAGAAGTTCTGAGCCGCCGCATTGTTGACAGTCACCGAAACGGTCGCGCTCGTCGTCGTGTTGCCCGCAGCGTCTTTGGCAATCGCGTCGAGCTTGTGGACGCCATTCGCCACCTTGGTCGTATCCCAGGAAATGCCGTAAGGCGCAGCCGCTTCCAACGCGCCGGTGTTCACGCCATCGACTTGGAACTGGACGCTGGCCACGCCCGTGTTGTCTGAAGCGGTGGCAGTGACGCCCACCGTTCCCGACACGGTCGCCGATGGGGCCGGCGAGGTGATCAAGATCGTCGGAGGAGTCTTATCCGCGGCGCTGTTGTTTACTGTCACGGTCACGACTGCGCTGGTGGTGGTGTTGCCGGCGCCGTCTGTCGCAATCGCTTTCAATGTGTGCGAGCCATTGACGCTCTTCGTCGTATCCCAAGAATAGGCGTAGGGCGCAGCGAGGTCGGGTGCGCCGACATTCGCGCCGTCCAGTTCGAACTGGACGTTGGCCACACTGACATTGTCGAAAGCGGTCGCGGTCACGGCCACGACGCCCGAAACCTTAGCTGCGTTCGCCGGTGCGGTGATCGACACGGTCGGTGGAGTCGTATCCTTCACGGCGTTGTCGACCTTCACCACAACGCTCGCGCTGGTCGTAGAGATTCCGTTGTTGTCGGTGGCTACAGCCGAAATCGAGTGCGCAGCATTCGAAAGAATTGATGAATCGAGGACATACACGTAGGGAGAAGCGGCGATGTCCGGCCCCACATTGTTGCCGTCCACGCGGAACTGAACGCCTTTGATGCTCCCGTTGTCGGAAGCGGTCGCCGTCAGATTGACTTTGCCGGAAAGCGTTGCGCCCGCCGCGGGCGAAGTCACTTGCACCGACGGAGGAGTGTTATTGCCGCCGGTCGTCGAAAATGTCTGGTCAGAACTGGCGGCTGAATCGCTGCCGCTCGTCGAGCGGACCCGGAAATGATAGGTCGTGCCTTGCGCCAAGGCCGAGAGCGTCATCTGGTGTGCAGTGGCCATGGTGCTGCTGAGCGGCGTAGTCGCGCCGTAAACGGCAGTGGTGCCGTAATCGACTTCAGAAGTGGCCGGCTCGTTGGTGGTCCAGCTCAACTGCACGGAAGAAGTCGTTGCGCCGCTTGCTTGTACGTTTGAGATCGACAGGCTGCCGGTCGGAGTTGTGGTTGTACCGCCGGTTTGACTGACAACTCCCGCGCAGCCACTGAGCACAAGGCTTAGCGCGATCCCTGCAAGTGTAGACAGGAAAAATAGTGAACGTCTGCTTGCAGAGAAGGCAGCACTCAACATTTATCAATCACCCCAGTAAGACAGCGAAATCGCGCGAAGAAACCCCGTCCAGTTTCGTCGCGCAGTTCGGAGACTACTGAGGCCAGCAAGGGCTGGTAACTGAACACTCGACGCAAATGAGGGCAACGCGGTGGGGGGGGCTTAGTACTGTCCAAAAGGGCAACACCCCTAATAGGGGGTGTCAGGCAGGAAACCGTAGTCTATGAGTTCTTGATAGGAAAGGGCTTGAGACAAGTTTCGCGCGAGCTCGCGCAATTCCTAGTACGCGAAGTTTTCAGCTCACTTTCGCCCTTAGAATACGCGTTATTCTAGCGGCGGCGTCTCGCCTCTGTTCGGATTGAGGGGCCGAGCTCAGCCACCTGAAGAAGCTTTACGAACGCGACGTTCCGGTTTCTTCGGAGGCTCAGAAGCATTTTCGGCGGTTCCGAGTCTCTGTTTCAAGTGACCGTCCAGTTCCGCCAATGAACGCTCAAGATTCCGAAGCGCAAGCCGCAGGTGGGGGATCTGCTCGCGCGCGAGTTCGATCATAAAACGGTCTTCGTCGTCAGCGTGGTTCCGCGAACGCGTCACATATTCGCCGGCGCCTTGAAGCAGCTCTCCCAGCAAAAATAGGTTGTCAGCGCACATCGTTTGCTTTGACATAAGGACCTATTCGATTGAAGTAACCGCTTTCTCCATCGCAAGGATAGTTTTCTGTGCAGCGGAAACCATACAGTCGTAGGTCTAAAGGGGGGAAGGGAACCTATTAGTGGACCCAAAAAGAACGGTAGCTGATTATCGGCAAAGAAAATTCGTCAGGGATTGTCTGCTAAATGAATGAAGATAAACACTATAAGAACCCGGGCTGAGTCGGGTAAATACGGTATCGACCAAAGCCGTGGTCAATAGTCGAATATAGGTGAGCGCTCACTGGGCGCTACGTCGAGGGAGGTTCGTCAATCATGTTGGCGGCTTTAGTAGCGGTCGCGGTGCTCTTTATCGCCGGGCTCGCGGCTTACATCGTATATCTCACGCCTAACCCAAAGGACCACATCTAGCCGGGTTCTTATCCGCAAGACAATCTTTGTCAGAAAGGCGCGCTCCGGCGCGCCTTTTATTTTTGTAGCTTTCGCGTACGTGCTGGGTTGCGGATGTGCGAACGGAGGATGTTTCTGCTAAATTGCTAAAGCACTTCGGTTCGGAGAGGTGTCCGAGCGGTTTAAGGAGCACGCTTGGAAAGCGTGTGTAGGAGAAATCCTACCGTGGGTTCGAATCCCACCCTCTCCGCCATTCCTTTTAAACACAAAACCTCTCAAAAGACGCCGACACCTCCTGCCGTCAGGTCCGCCCGTCGCGCTGAGGGCCGGAAATTTCGGTGTTTCGACATCGAGATAAACCGCTGAGCGCCAGATTCAGTTCGGCTTAAGATTCATGTGCTGATCAGAAGATGTTACGGCGTTTCGGGAGCTTCCTTTTATGGCAGGGTTAATGGCAGCGAAAGAGAATCTCACTGCGATGAAACTGCTAACCATTCTGTTCGGCGGCGCCCTAGCGATCCTGACGCTCGGTGCCCGGACTTTCTCTCACGAAGCGTATTCGGGCATCGTTCCTTCCGCCGCGCCAGCGCAAGACGTTGAGGCCTTCCTTGGCCGCTGGGATCTAACACTAAAGGCCCCGGACCGTGAGTATCCATCCTGGCTCGAACTGCGCCAGGAAAACGGTCAACTGAAAGCGATATTTGTGAGTCGCTGGGGGAATGCGCGCCCGCTGCCAGTCGCCGAAGTCACCAACGGACATCTGAAATTCGTTTCGCCGAAAGAGGAGGAAGAGCGCAAGGACGATATGGTTTTCGTTGGTGCGCTGAGCGGCGAACATCTCACGGGAACAACCACCGGACCCGATGGAACTCCGTGGACCTGGACCGGTGTGCGAGCTCCGTCGCTGAAGAGGTCTGGAACGCCAAAGTGGGGAAAGCCTATTCCGCTCTTTAATGGAAAGGATCTCACCGGATGGAGACCGGAAAAGGCGAACACGCCAACGGTCTGGAAACTCGAGAATGGCTCTTTGATTACACCGGGCAATGGACCCGATCTGATCAACGAATCCAAGTTTGAAGACTTTAAGCTGCACGTCGAGTTCAACTGTGGTGTGAAGTCCAATAGTGGCGTCTACCTTCGCGGCCGCTACGAAGTTCAGATCGAAACGGACTCGATCGATGAGCCGCCGAGCCATCACACGGGCGGCGTCTACGGTTTCTTGGCCCCCACGCCGGAGTTGCCTCGCAAGCCGGGTGAATGGCAGACCTTTGACATCACCTTGATCGGCCGAATGGTTACGATCGTCCAGAATGGCCAGACGATCATCGATAACAAGGAAATCCCCGGCATCACGGGAGGCGCGTTAGACAGCCACGAAGGACTTCCCGGCCCGATCTATCTCCAGGGAGGCGAAAAGGGCCGCGTCGCCTTTCGCAGCATTGTCATCACGCCCGCAGTGAAATAGTTGGCTTTGGTTTAGCAGGCAAAAACCTCCTCGGCTCCTTTGGTACGCAGTTCCGTCTCGCCAAGCGTCTATTCCAGCGCTTTGTTTGCTCTGGTCTGTTTCCCAACCAGCCGCTGAATTCCAGGCACGATGTTAATTTTAGTGTATAGTGCAACGCACTGTAGCTACCTGCAGTAAACGTTCGTCAAATTTAACAATCCGCAGTGAGAGAAAAGTCTAGCTAAGTTCAGTATGGAGGTTCGGGCATGCCGAATTATCGTTTTGGAAAACACCCCGTCAAGCACGACTACCGCACGTTGAAGTTCAAAACCTACGCCACCGACTTGGCTGCGCCGCCGGCCTCGTCCAACGTCCTCGCCCATGTCTACCAGAAACTTGGAGTTTCCAACCCTGCAACGTTGTTTCCGATGGATGGAAACGACACGCTCGGCGATTGCACGATCGCCGGACTCGCACATGCAACCACTGTTTATGATGGACTGCTCGGTAAAGAGAAAATCATGCCGAAGCCATCCGTCGTAGCTCTCTACGAAAAACTGACGGGCGGGCCGGATACGGGCCTCAATGAACTGGACGTTTTGAAGTTCTGGAGCAACAACAAGGTTTACGGGAGCGACATCCTGGCTTTTGTCAGCATCGATCCCAAGAATCACACTCACGTTCAACAGGCAATCAACCTGTTCGGCGGCGTTTACATCGGCTTCAATGTCCAGGCAAACGCGATCCCTGACTTTGATGCGCGCAAGCCGTGGACGCCGGGGAAACTTACGAACGATGGCCATTGTGTTTACACGGTGGCTTATGACGCTAGCGGAGTCACCGTACTCACCTGGGGCAACACGCAGCAGGGGACATGGGCTTGGTGGGACGAGTGCGTCGATGAGGTATACGCCATTGTGCCGCAGCAAGCGCAGCAAGCCGGCTTCGCGCCCGGCTTCAACGTGCAGCATTAGAGGCCGACCTCAAGGTTGTCCAAGGTGAGCCGGCGGCCGCACGCACAGCGAAAGCTTGATTCGAGAACCAGAAACCAGAGAGGCTACGCGGGAACCCTGCGTAGCCTCTTGAATCCTAGCCGCTCGGACTATTTGAACTTTTCTTTAGCAACGAAAGATAGGTAGCCGTAGTTACTGCTGCATTTATCGAAGTGCTTGTCAGTCCGCATGCCCCGAGTTCCCTCCAGAAATTTTCCTCCGAAAAGTGAAGATCTACGTCGCATCGGGTGTCTGGAAGGCATTGACATCTTTTCGGGAAAGAACTATTCAAGTTGCACGAAAGCAAACGCAAGGTAAGAGAAATAAACGAAACCGGGTCGATTTGTCGACAAAAACCATGACGGAAATCGCGCTTTGCCGAATTGCCTCAGCTATTTTTCTCTTGAGTGTTTTCTCATTGAACGGATTTTTTTGTGCGAGTCCCTCTCTCGCCCAGCGGAACGTTGTCGTTGTGCGTCCCAAGGAAATCAACGATGTTCTGGTGAACCCCGGAATGGGGATTACGACGTTCCAGCGATTCAACGGGCAGGAACCGAATCCCCCGCTGACATGGTCGGAGGTCGGACCAGTCGCGAAAGTACCTCAGGCGGCAACGAAGCCGGACTTTCCCGATACGTCCGTTGCCTATTGCCGGTGGTACTGGAACGTCCTCGAACCGGAACCCGGAAAATTCAATTGGGCGATCATTGACCTTGCGATTGACGAAGCCCGCGCGCATGGTCAGAAACTCGAAATTCGCCTGATGCCGTATTCGAATCAGGATCCGCTGCCAGAGTGGTTTCGAAAATCCGGAGCCAAGCGCGCCAACAAGGATTCCGACAAAGATGGAAAGATTTGGCAGCCGGATTTCTCCGATCCTTTGTATTTCAAGTATTGGAGCGAACTCGTCGCCGAGGCGGGCGCGCGATACGACGGCAATCCGTACCTCGATAGCGTGGATATTTCATCGGTCGGCTACTGGGGCGAAGGTTGGAGTCCCTACATGCCGGCGTTTTCGGTTCAGAAAGCTCTGATCGATATCTGGCTCGATGCCTTTAAGCGCACGCCGCTCTTGATGAACTTCGACGAGCCCGAAGCGCTTGCCTATGGCACGCAACACGGCGCCGGCTGGCGATTGGACTGTTGGGGCGACATGCGCGTGAAATCGAATGATCCGTATTTCCCGGCGGAAATGTTGGAAATTTATCCGCAGCAGATCGTGCGCACCGGAATTCAGGATGTATGGCAGCGCAGTCCGGTGTCGCTCGAGACTTGCTACACCGTGCCCGGTTGGAAGGAACAAGGCTACGACGTGGACTACATTCTCGCCCAAGCGTTGCGGTGGCATGTGAGCACGGTCAACATAAAGTCTTCGCCGATCCCGGGCGAGTGGAGAGGCAAGTTCGAAGAGTTTCAGAAGAAAATCGGCTACCGATTCATTTTGCGTCGATTGGAATACAGCAAGACAGTGCGCGCCGGGACGATGATGCCCGTTCACATGTGGTGGCTAAACGACGGGATTGCGCCGGTCTATGGCGAGTACGATCTCGTGCTCGAGTTGCGCTCCGCTCAAAAATCCACGCGCATTCGAATTCCTGTCGATGTACGCAAATGGCTCCCGGGCGACGCGGTCTATGATGGCTCCGTCTACGTTCCGGCCGATCTAGGCGAAGGAAACTACGACGTGCGAGTCGCGATGCTCGACCCCAGAACTGGCGTCCCCGCGATCAAATTTGGGAACGAAGGCTTGCAGCCCGATGGCTGGTACGCGACGGGCGCGCTCACGGTGAAAAATAGTGAACCGCAGCCTTAGCCTTCTCGGTTTCTGCCTCACGTGGTCGCTGCTTTCGTTAACCAGTCAACCCGCTTCATTAGCGCAGAATCTTCCGCCAGCCGATGCATTCGAGATTTTGCAAAAACCCAAGCCCGGCCCGGCGATCACACCGTTCCTGCAATATCAACTGGACGAAGCATGGCGTCAGGATGAGATGCAGCAGAAAATCTGGGAGTCGATTCAAACCGATGCCGACCTGCAACGCGTTCAGAAGGAGTTGCGCGCAAGCTTGCTCGAAATGATCGGTGGACTGCCCAATCGCAAAACCGAACTTCACGCACACGTCACCGGCAGGATTCAGATGGCAGGCTTTTCGATCGAGAAATTGATTTTCGAGAGCCTTCCGGGCGTCTACGTCACGGCGCTCGTTTATTCACCGGATGACCATTCGACAAAACATCCCGCGGTGCTGGTTCCCGCCGGGCACGCGACCAACGGAAAAATCCACTATCAGGTGTTGAGTCAAAGATTGGCGAGCCGCGGATACGTTGTTATCGCGTGGGATCCCGTTGGTCAAGGCGAGCGCAGCCAGTTCTGGGACGCGAAGGCAGGGAAGAGTCGCTACAACCTCGTATGCGCAGAACATGCTGTGATGGGCAATCTCGCGTATCTCGCGGGCGCGAATCTTGCGCGCTGGGAAATTTGGGATGGAATGCGCGCCGTTGACTATCTTTTGACGCGCTCGGATGTGGATCCCGACCGCATCAGCATCACCGGCACCAGCGGCGGCGGCACGCAAACGACGCTGATCGCCGCACTCGATTCGCGCATCAAGGCAGTCGTGCCTTCCTGCTACATCACGTCGATGCCGATGCGCATGGGCAACCGTATTTTCGCTGATCCCGACAGCGACCCCGAGCAAGATCTCTACGGTACACTTTCGAACAAAGTCGGTTACACAGGCTTGCTACTCTTGATGTATCCCCGGCCGGTGATGATCGCGTCCGCCGTTTTGGATTTTTACCCGATCGAAGGTGCCCGCAAATCATTCCGCGAAACGCAGAGAATTTACGAGCGATTGCATCACGCCGATCGAATCGCGATGGCCGAGGGCTATCATGGCCATCAGTATTCCGACGAAAATCAGGAGGCGGGGCTCGATTTTCTCGATCGCTTCAATCAAATGCCTCTACGCCGCGGGCTTCTGACCGCGAAAGAGTTGCCCGATAGAGATCTGTTCTGCACAAAGTCGGGCCAAGTGATGCTCGACGAGCCAGGCGCGCGCTCGTTGATGGATGTCATCCACGAGTATTACGAGGAACGCAAAGGGTCGCCGCGAAAAAATCTGCCGGAGCAGTATCGCGATTCCAAACCAGCGGCGATCGAGAAATGGACCACAACTCAATTCAAAGGCGCGCCACCCACCGAAAATCAGATCACTTGGGAGCAGGAGGCTTCGACGAGCGTAGGCGAATTTCAGATCGACAAGTATGTTTTGCGCCACAGCAGGTTGCTCGTCATGCCTTTGCTTTACATTCACAAATCGTCGGGCCAACAAAGAGACGCGCTGCTCTGGTTCAAGGAAACCGGGAAAGCCACATCCTCTGAGTGGCCGGAAATTGAAAATCTGCTTCGATCGGGCCACGACGTGGTCACCTTCGATTTTCGCGGCCTCGGTGAGACGCGCATGCCATACACCGCCGTTTCTCCCGATGATCCGTTGCTTGGCAAACTGGATTTCGATCACGCCTACATGAATCCGGTCTCAGGCGTGCTCGCCAATCACGTTTACAACTCGCTGCTCTCAGGCCGGCCTTATTTCTACCAAATGCTCGACGACGCGAAGATTGCCAGTCGTTTTGCCGAAGAAAAATTGAGAGTGAAGATCACCGCAGTGGCTGCGCCCGGAGGAGCGTTCACAATCGCCGCAGCGATCGCGGAAGTGACGCCTGGAATCAAACTCCAGCGCGACACCGGCTCCGCGTTGCTCCGATGGGATGAACTGGTCGAGAAGAAGCAGGAGACTTGGCCGATTTGGCTGCTCGTGCCGGGCGGCGCCTACATTCAACAGGCAAACTAGGCCCCGAAAACTATTTCACGAACCGAAGAATCCCAAATCGATTCGGCACATGAAACGTTCCGCCTTGCGGAATCGAGCTCCACGCCAGGAACGTTCGCTTCTCGTCTCCGCCGTGTCCCGCAGCGCGAAAGAAATTCACGCGCCACTGATCGCCGTCGTGAATCTTCTGCACACCGACCGCCGAAAGCGGGATTCGCATCTCCGTCAGCCACAGATGATTCTTCTCGTCGATCTTCGTCGCGTGCTCAAACCCCGAATTCCACGAAGCGTCGTTAAACGGGGTCTTCGTTTTCTCGATCTCCAGATCGATCCACTGATTGTTCGGCGCCACCTCAAATTCGTAATAGTGTGTAATCCGCTCCGGTCGCGGATTCAGGAAAACCTCTACAACGTCGCGGTTCCACAGCTCCCATCGTTCCTTCGAAATATCCTCGCCTTCGTAAACATTCAAAGACTCGTATCGTCCGCTAAACGCGAAATAGATATACCGATCACTCCAAACCGCCGCCACGCGTGTCTTCACCGACGGATTCTCCGTCTTTCCAGTCGGGTCATGATCGAACTCCACCCATTTCGCCCGTTTCCAAATCGCCTTCGATAAATCTCCGTCCGGCGTAAAATCGCTCGGCGAATACGTCGCGACCGTTTCGCTGCTGCTCAAATACGAATTGTCATTCTGACCCGGCCCTGATTGCGCGAAAATGCGTGCGGCGAAGCCGAGAGCTAGAGTCGCAGCTACAGAAAGGGCGAAAAACCTGATTCGCAAAGAAGTCATTGGGCTGGCGCGGTCTCCGTTCGTTGTAGAAAAATAAGAATTGCAGTAACCGTGTTTGAGTTGGCGCTGAATTTATGCCACTCTGACGACCGAAAGTAAACGATAGAGAAGCAAATCAAAAATAAGCCATAGCCTTTGCAGAGATTTTCTGTTTTTCTGGCAAGACGAAACTCCACGGAGGAAACGTGAGCAAGCTCAATCGCAGGCGCTGGTTGGAAAGCATCGGTATCGCCGCAGTTGCAACCGGGTTGCCGTCGTCAACTTTCTCTGCCGCTGCCAGCGCCCAGCTCAAATCGCCCGAAGGCGCTGGCAAAATGAAACTCGATCTCGCCGACTTCCGCCCCAAGAGCATGCTTCACGTCTCCGAAACCAAAGTTCCGAAATCGCGCTACCCCGTCATCGACATCCACACTCACCTCTCGATTCGCGCCAAAGATGTCAACGGCGTCGGCATCGGCGAAAAAATGGATTTCCTCGCTACGCCCGACACGCTTCTTCCCGTGATGGATCGCAAAAACATTCGCCTGCTCGTGAACCTGACCGGCGGTTCCGGGAAAGGCCTCGAAGAAACCATCCAGCGTTTCGACAAGACTCATCCCGATCGCTTCATCACTTTCACCGAGCCAACGTGGGATCACTCGAATCAGCCGAATTATCCGCAGTTCCAGGCCGCCGAGATCGAGAAAGCCCACCGCGCCGGCGCTCGCGGCCTGAAAGTCTTGAAAACGCTCGGCCTCTATCTCCGTGAAAATGTCAGCGAAGGACGCCTCGTCAAAATCGACGATTCACGCTTCGATCCGATGTGGGAAGCCTGCGGCGCATTCAACATGCCGGTCGCTATTCATGTCTCCGATCCCGAAGCCTTCTTCCTTCCCACCGACGGCACCAACGAGCGGTTCGAAGAACTCAACAATCACCCCGACTGGTCTTTCCACGGCAAAGATTTCCCCAGCAACATGGAGTTGCTCGAAGCGCGCAATCGAATGATCGCCAAGCATCCCAAAACGCAATTCGTCGTTCTGCACGTCGGCAACGACGCCGAAAATCTCGCCTACGTCAGCGAATGCATGGACCGCTTTCCGAACATGTCGGTTGAAATAGCCGCGCGCGTCGGCGAACTGGGCCGTCAGCCACGCGCGTTGCGCAAATTCTTCGACAAATATCAGGACCGCATCTTGTTCGGTACCGACGCAGTCCCCAACGGCACCGACACGCCGCAACAAATCTACGGCGACGAACTCTACGAGATTTACTATCGCTTCCTCGAAACCGAAGACGAATACTTCGATTACGCCCCGGCTCCCGTCCCGCCCCAGGGCCGCTGGCGGATCTATGGGATCGGCTTGCCTGACAGCATCCTCAAAAAGGTCTACAACGAAAACGCAGCCCGGCTCTTAAAACTGCCGAACTAGCGCAACCTCCCAAAGTCGGCTGAGGCTTGTGCGTCTGCCCTTCGGAAATATTTCTCAGATTCGGGAAATTATTATTGACACCACTGGTTCTTTCTGACAAAAACGCTCCCAGTTCTGCTAGCTACGACGGAAGCTCACTCATGACTCGTTTTCTGGTTCGCCTTGGCTTGACATTTGTCCTTATTACAGGTGCGGCCCACGCCCAACGCCCTGGGAATTTCACGATCGTCGGCCCAGGCGGGGGCGGCGCTATGTTCCGCCCGGTCGTCAGCCCACACGATCCCAACACCGTCCTCGTAGCCTGTGACATGACCGGCGCCTACATCAGCCACGACGGGGGCAAGTCCTGGCGCATGTTCAACCTGCGCGGCGTAGCGGAATTTTTCGTCTTCGACCCGCAGGACAAAAATGTCATCTACGTAAAATCAACCGCCCTTTGGCGCAGCGAGGATAACGGCGACAGTTGGAAACTCGTTTATCCCAAACCCGCCGCCGTCAAAGGCGTCAAGATGAACTCGGATCATTCCGACGAGGACGTCATCGCCGATCCGAATCCGCTCGGCGACATCTCTGCGATGGCGATCGACCCTGCCAACTCAAAGATTCTCTACGCCGCCGGTGGCGATCGAAAGAACGGACCATTTAGCCTCAACATCTCTCGCGACGCAGGCGAGAGTTGGTCGAAACTGGGCGATCTACCGGCAGCCGCGCTAAAAGTTTTCGTGAATCAAGCTGCCTCCGAAGATCAGCGGAGCACCGTCGTCGCCGGGTCAAACTTCATCGCCATCCGGAAATTATCCGGCACGACAAATGTCCCAGTTCCAGCCGGCCAAAAAATCACCGACATTTCCGTCGGCTTCACTCCTCAGGGCAATCCCGTTTTCTACGCGATCTCGGACGAGCGAACCGCATCCGTCTCCGACGACCTCGGCGCAAACTGGCGCAAAGTGCAATTCGGGAAGGGCGACATAAAGCAGCGCGCAATCGCCACAAGCCTCCTGCATCCCGAAATCGCCTACGTCTCCTATCGCGATCTCGAAGACGGTGCCCTCAAATACATGGGCGTCGCCAAAACCACCGACACCGGCCGCACGTGGAAACTCGTCTGGAAAGAAGACATCGACCCCAGCGGCAAGCCCGGCGCAAACGTTCATGACGCGTGGATCACTCCAAAATTTGGCTCCGACTGGGCCGAAAATCCGCTGACTCTCTCCGTCGCCAATCAAGACGCAAATCTCGTCTATGCCACCGACCTCGGCCGCACAATGAAATCCTCCGACGGCGGCGCGACATGGGACGCTGTCTATTCCCAAAAATCCAACGACGGCGGATGGACCACCACCGGCCTCGACGTGACCACTTCCTACGGCTACCACTTCGATCCCTTCGACAAAAACCGCCAATTCATCTCCACGACCGATATCGGCCTCTTTCGCAGCGAAGATGGCGGCAAATCGTGGATTCAATCCACCGACGGCGTACCGCGGGACTGGCGCAACACCACTTACTGGATCGTCTTCGATCCCGCCGTCAAAGGCCGCGCCTGGAGCGTAAACAGTTGGACCCACGATCTGCCGCGTCCCAAAATGTGGCGCCGCTCCGGCGTCGGCAAATATCGCGGAGGCGTCTGCATCAGCAACGACGGCGGAAAAACCTGGGCGAAATCGAACAACGGCATGGACCAAACCGCCGCGACCTTCATCCTTCTCGATCCAACAAGCCCCGTCGATTCGCGCACGCTCTACGTCACTGGTTTCGGGCGCGGCGTCTACAAAACCACCAACGGCGGCAAGAGCTGGACGCTGAAAAATACCGGCATCACGCAGAAAGAACCGTTCGCCTGGCGCATCTCTCGCGATAATAAAGGCACTCTGTATCTTCTGATCTCGCGCCGCTCTGAAGATGGCAGCAACGGCACCGATAAAGACGGCGCCATTTATCGCTCCACCGACGGCGCCGAGCATTGGACTCCAGTCGCGATGCCCGAAGGTTCGAACGCGCCGAACGGTCTCGCGATCGATCCCAAAGATCCCGATCGTCTATATCTCGCAACGTGGGCGCGCGCCACCGGCGAACACGGCGACGGCGGCGGCATCTATCTCTCCGAAGACGCCGGCAAGACCTGGAAGCAAGTCCTCGATCGCGATCGCCACATCTACGACATCACCATCGACCCGCGTGACGCGAAAATTCTCTACGCCGCCGGGTTCGAATCGTCCGCGTGGATTTCGCAAGACGCCGGCGAGCACTGGACACGAATCCCTGGTTTCAACTTCAAGTGGGGCCATCGTGTCACGCCCGATCCCGAAAATCCGAAAGCGATTTACATCACCACTTTCGGCGGCGGCGTCTGGCACGGCACGGTTGACGGCCAAGATCGCGCTCTAGACATTGCAACTCCAGAGTTGCAACCTGCAAAATGACGAGCGGCCCACGAGGGTCCGACACATGAGAACGATTTGCTCGAGTCGAGTAACCGTGCGATCGATATGGACGCTCTTTTCGCTATTCCTGCTCTTCGCCGTTCCCACGCGTGCGCAAGTCCGCGTCTGGGAAGGCACTCTCACGCTTCCCGTCTACGAAGAAGGCAATCCCGATCCCAATCCGCCCTTCGATCAACAAGCCACCACTCGCTTCAACTATCCATACACACTGCGCAACGAGCTCACCGGCGAACGCCGCAATCACGATCTCCGCGCCGTCTATCTCGAAAACGAATATCTGAAGTGCTCTGTCCTCCCCGACATCGGTGGCCACGTCTACACCTGCATCGACAAAATCAGCGGCCAGCCGATGTTCTACGCCAATTCCTCGTTGAAAAAAGCGGACATCGGTTATCGAGGCGCTTGGGCCGCATTCGGTGTCGAGTTCAACTTTCCCGTTTCACACAACTGGATGTCGATGTCGCCCGTCGATTTTTCTTACGCGAAACACGACGATGGCAGTGCGAGCGTAACCGTTGGCAACATCGATCGCGTCTACGGCATGGAGTGGAGCGTCGAACTCGTCCTGCGCCCCGGCTCAACCGTTCTCGAACAGCACGTCCGTCTCAGCAACCGCAACGACATCCGACAGCGATTCTACTGGTGGAGCAACGCCGGCGTGCGCGTCTGGGACGATTCCGTAATTCAATAT
>Ga0206970_10149_pt1 | contig 19733 bp, 17 predicted proteins | sample Alteio_BWOrgHeat_88_FD_152964 | JGI IMG/M metagenome (GOLD analysis project Ga0206970, IMG submission 152964) | Enriched cells from forest soil in Barre Woods Harvard Forest LTER site, Petersham, Massachusetts, United States -... | ecosystem: Environmental > Terrestrial > Soil > Temperate forest >... | reverse complement strand
CCTGCGCCGCCTCGTCGAGATCCTCTATGAACGCAACGATCACGATTTCCGCCGCGGCACCTTCCGCGTGCGTGGCGACGTCATCGAAGTCTTCCCCACCTACGATGAACTCGCCTACCGCATAGAGCTCTTCGGCGACGAGATTGAATCCCTCTCCCAGATCGATCCGCTCTTCGGCACAGTCAAGCAGAAGTACGCCCGCCTGCCCATCTATCCCAAGAGCCACTACGTAGTGCAGCCTGAACGCAAAGCCCAGGCAATCGACACCATCGTAGCCGAGCTCACCGAGTGGGAAGCCGAGCTCGAAAAGCAGGGCCGTATGGTCGAGGCCCAGCGCATTCACCAGCGCACCCGCTTTGACCTCGAGATGATCAAGTCCATGGGCTACTGCCACGGCATTGAGAACTACTCCCGCCATTTCAGCGGACGCCTCCCCGGCGAGCCCCCGCCAACCCTGCTCGATTACTTCCCCCGAGACTTCATGCTCTTCGTCGACGAATCCCACGTCTCTATCCCGCAGGTCCATGGCATGTGGTTTGGCGACCAGAGCAGGAAGCAGAACCTCGTCGACTACGGCTTTCGCCTGCCCTCGGCCCGGGACAATCGTCCCCTCAAATTCGAAGAGTTCGAAAACCGAATTCACCAGACGATCTATGTCTCAGCCACCCCTGGCCCCTACGAATTAACCAAAGCAGCAGGCGTCGTCGTAGAACAGGTGATTCGCCCAACCGGACTCGTCGATCCCGAAGTCGAGATCAGACCCGTCAAAGGCCAGATCGACGACCTGCTCGGCGAAATTCGCGACCGCGCCAGCCGCAACGAGCGTGTCCTGGTCACCACCCTGACCAAGCGCATGGCCGAGGACCTCGCGGGCTACTACACCGAGGTCGGCGTACGCTGCCGCTACATGCACTCCGAGATCGAAACCCTTGAGCGAATCAAGATTCTCGCCGGCCTCCGCAAAGGCGAATACGATGTGCTGGTCGGCATCAACCTTCTCCGCGAAGGCCTCGATCTCCCCGAGGTCTCGCTCGTCGCCATCCTCGACGCGGACAAGGAAGGCTTCCTTCGCTCCACCGGCTCGCTCATCCAGACGATCGGACGCGCAGCCCGCCATGTCGAAGGCCGCGCCATCCTCTACGCCGACAAGATGACAGATTCCATGGCCCGCGCCATCGACGAAACCAACCGCCGACGCGAGATTCAACGGGCTTACAACGAGGAACACGGCATCACCCCCCAATCCATCCTCAGCAAAGTCGAAAATTCGCTGGCGGCAATCCTCAAGGCTGAATACGGCGATCCGCTCGAAGAAGTAGCGGAAGGAATGGCCGATTTCGCGTCGCAAGAAGACCTGGATAAGTACCTCGCCGCCATGGAAACCGAGATGCGCGAGGCCGCGAAGAAGTTCGAATTCGAGAAAGCGGCGCGCCTGCGAGATACCCTTAAGGATTTAAGAACAAAGGAGTTCCTTTTCGGATAGAGCAGCCTTGCTTCAGCACGATTTAATTCAAATCAATGCAGGATATATCAGCAAAACCGATTTTCTGGAACGCTCCGGGCAACCACAAAATTAATAAAGACATCGAAGTTGCTTAGTTGGTAAATAGTGAGGTAAATGCCAGGTGTTAGGATTCATCCGGCCTCGGGTATCCATGGAAACCATTTTGCTGGTCGATGACAATCCTCTTCGGGCAGCGATGCGGCAGTCATTGCTCGAACGAAGCGGCCCACCTGTTCTTCGCGTGCTCGACGCTGCGGAAGCACTCTGTATGGTCGAATCGCCAGATGTAGCTCAATCTCTGGCACTGGTTGTTACGGGTCACTCCATGACCGGAATCCCCGGACCAGAGTTCGTCGCCGAGCTACGCAGCAGAATGCCGCGCGTTCCGGTGCTTGTCTTAAGCTCCCTCGTCGGTTTCGAAAAGGAATACCAGGGAATCTCCGACATCTACTTCTCCCAGACCCATTCTCCCGAAGATCTGCGGGCTTCGGTCGTCCGCCTCATCGGCATCGGCCAGCGGCAGACCGCTTAAGCCCTTCTATAAGCGAAGACGTCGGATTCGCAGCGTGTGCCGGTCCGAACGACAAAGCCCATTACCTGGTCTGTAGCTTTGCCGGGATAGACCGTTCCCCTTTCAGCCGTTGAAACAATAAACTGCTTATTTCACAGCTACCGAAGCCCTTCTTTTTTCCCTCCACTCCCGCTTTCTCTATCTTTAATCCGAGCCGAACCGCTCTCTCTTCTCTAAAATGAAAACTGCCCCGGATTGCCGCATAGCGATCATCCGTCCATCCGTGAATGCGACAATAGTAGGCGACGACGAGTTGGAGTAGCAGATATCTATGGCGGCATTTGGTAGTTTTGCGCTTCTCATCGGGCTGGCGCTCGCAGCGTACAACCTCTTCGCAGGCGGTATTGCCCTGCGGCTGTTGGCGGTCGGTGGTCCGGCGCGTGTATCTCCCGAGCGGCTGGCAGAGACAGCCCGGCGCGCCGGCATTGCTGGATTTGTAGCGGTAACTGCCGCGGCATTCGCCCTGATATGGTCCGTTTTCCATAACGATTTCTCCATCGAATACATCGTCGAGCACTCCAACATCGCCCTCCCCACGCCCTACAAGTTTGCCGCCCTCTGGAGCGGCCAGGAGGGCTCGCTCCTTCTCTGGGCATGGCTTCTCGCCGCCTACGGCTTCGTTCTCCGCCTCACGCACAAAACCGACGTCAAGCTCCATGCCTACGCAGGCACAATCTTGGCCGGCGTGCAAGTCTTCTTCCTCCTGCTCCTGAACTTCGCAGCCCCGCCCTTCGCACTCGTTCGCGGAGGCATCGCCCCAGAGGACGGCAACGGCCTCAATCCCCTTCTCCAGTATCCCGAGATGGTCATTCACCCGCCGATGCTCTACCTCGGCTATGTCGGATTCACCATCCCCTTCGCCTTCGCACTGGGCGCTCTCATGATGCGGTACCCGGGCGAGAAGTGGATCCACATCACCCGCCGCTGGACGATGATGACCTGGCTGTTTCTCACCGTCGGCGTCTTCCTCGGCATGCACTGGGCCTACGCGGTCCTCGGCTGGGGCGGCTACTGGGGCTGGGACCCAGTCGAAAACGCCTCGCTCATGCCGTGGCTCACCGGCACGGCATTCCTGCACTCCGTCATGATGCAGGAGAAGCGCGGCATGATGAAGCAGTGGAACGTCTGGCTCATCTTCGCCACCTTCATGCTCTCCATCCTCGGAACTCTGCTCACCCGCGCCGGACTGGTCAGCTCCGTCCACGCCTTCGCGCAATCATCGATCGGCCCCTGGTTCGTCACCTTCCTCGTGATAATCATGGCCGTCTGCCTCTTCACCTACATCCTGCAGCGTGACCACCTCAAATCCGAGCATCGTGTCGAGTCGCTCGTAAGCCGCGAGTCCAGCTTCCTTTTCAACAATCTCGTCCTCCTCGCAGCCTGCTTCACCATCCTCTGGGGAACGCTCTTCCCCGTTCTCTCCGAATACGTCGAGGGAACAAAGAAGACAGTCTCCGGCGCGTACTACAGCCATGTCGCCATCCCGATTGGCGTATTTCTTCTGCTGCTGACCGGAGTAGGCCCACTGCTCGCATGGCGCGCCTCTTCCTTCCGCAGCCTGCGCAGAAACTTCATTCTGCCCGGCATCGCTTTCCTCGTCACAGCCATCGTCTGCATCGCCGTAGGCCTCAGGCCATGGGCCGATGAAGGCGTCTTCTACTCGCTGATAACCTTCTCGCTCGCAGCAGCCGTAGCAACCGCAATCTCCTCAGAATTCCTGCGCGGCGCCGGCGTCATTCATCGTCAGACCGGCAAGAACTACCTCAGCTCGATGATCCTGCTCATTCGCCGCAGTACCCGCCGCTACGGCGGATACATCGTCCACCTCGGCCTGGTCGTCATCTTCATCGGATTCGCGGGATACGCATTCAATCGCAGCGTCGAGAAGCCTATGGGCTTCGGCGACACCCTCGATATCGGCCCGTATACGCTGAAAAATCTCGGTAATACGCAGGAGTCGAACCCTAACTACGACACAGAGTTTTCACAGCTCGATGTATACGAAAACGGCAAGAAAATACTCGACCAGCCGATGGCCCCTGAGAAGCGCGTATACGCAGCCAGCGGCCAGCCGCAGACCATGGTAGCCAATCATTCCACCATGCGCTGGGATCTATACGTGGTTTATGAAGGCCGCGATCAGGCAACAGGCCTGCCGCTCATCAAGGCCTTCCTCAACCCGCTCGTCATGTGGATCTGGGCCGGCCTCATGGTAGTCGTCTTCGGAACGCTGGTAGCAATGGTCCCAAGCCTCAGTCCCGCGCGCGCCGTTGCCACCGTGCCTCTGCCTGACCCAGGCACACTCGCCAGCCGAACGCCGGCCGTCATAGGGAGCGGAGATTGATGTCGCTCTCTAATAAGCAGCGCAGCTTGTTTCAATCTCGCCCCGCACGTCTTGCCCAGGCAGCCGTGGTAGCCGTGGCAGTCTGTCTCTCCCTGGGAGTCACAGATACCTCGGCGCGCTTCAATGACGTTGGCCGCAAACTGATCTGCACCTGCGGCTGCGCCCAGAGCCTGTTAGGCTGCGATCACGTCGGCTGCCCAAATCGCGAAGGCGAGATGACCCAGGTTCGCAACGGTATCGCCGGCGGCCAGAGCGATCAACTGATTCTGGATGGCATGGTCGAGCGCTACGGCGCCACGGTACTAGGCGCGCCTACGACGAAAGGCTTTGATCTCGTGGCATGGATCATGCCCTTCGCCGTTGCTGCAGTAGCGCTCATCGCAACCATCTTCCTCGTCCGCAACTGGGCAAAGCACCAGCCAAGACTAGCTGACATCCCCATGACCGCCGTACAGAGAAGAGCTGATGAAGCAATGCGTGAGCGCATTCGCCGCGAAACCGACACGGAAGGAGACCTCTAGCCATGTCCAACGACGCTGGCATCATCCTCGGATGCGTATTGTTCATCGTGCTTTTCGTCTACATCCTGTGGCCTGAAAAGCACCTCATCGCACAGCGCCAGAAGACCCGTCTCGACTTTCTTGAAGAGCTGAAAGAACAGCTCTACACCAACCTTCGTGACCTGAACTTCGAATACCAGGCCGGTAAATACCCTCAGGAAGATTACGCAGTACAGCGAGCCATCCTCGAGAAGGAAACAGCAGCAGTGCTCGCCGAAATGGATTCACTCGAGAGAATAGGCAACAGGGCCTAGCGAATAGGCCGCCATTGAAACGTGGCTGTCTTGCATTCCCTGATCTCTTGTTCCCTGATCCCTGTCTTTTAGAAAGGTTCGTTCCTTTGAAATTCTCGTCTTCTTTTGCTTTTCGAATTGCAGCGCTGCTGACTCTTGCCGCAGGCGCCTGCGCCTATGCGCGCACCATTCACGGCACAGTGACCAATGGCACCGGTGGCAAGCTTTCGTCCGGCGACAAAGTCACCCTGTTGAGCCTCGCAGCAGCTCTCGATGAAGTAGGCCACGCCACCACCGACGCACACGGCCAGTTCACCCTCACAACGCCCGACGAAGCTCCCTTTCTCGTCCGCGTCGAACACCAGAATGGCGCTTACTTCAAGAACGTGCCGCCCAACGTCACACAGATTGACGTAACGGTCTACGACGTTGCCGCCAAGGTAGAAGGCGTTTCAACCGAAGCCGACGTTCTCCGCATCGAGAGCGACAACGGCCAGTTGAAGATCACTGAGAACTACTTCGTCAAGAATGTCTCTTCCCCGCCCCGCACCCAGTCCAGCGAGCACACCTACGAGGTTGTCCTGCCCTCTGACGCCACCCTCGAAGGAGCAGCAACCGTCGGCCCAAGCGGCGTGCCCACAGCCGCGACACCCGACCCGGTCCAGCCAAAGGGCCACTACGCCTTCACCTTCCCCATCCGCCCCAACGAGGGTGAAAATGGCACCCGTTTCCAACTCACCTACCACGTACCTTACTCAGGCAGCTACAAGTTCTCGCCAAAGCTGATGCAGCAGACTGACAACGTCGCTGTCATGGTGCCCAAGGGCATGACCTTCCAGCCCACCCCTGGCACCAGCTATCAGCCAGTCCCCGACGACGTGTCCGGACAAACCTTTCTCACCCGCGGCGCAAAGCCCGGGCAGCCCCTCGACTTCACCGTCTCCGGCACCGGTTCCTTCCCCCGCGAAGCACAAGGCGGTCCCGCCGGTCAGCAACCCGGCGGCGCAGCGGGCAATGTCCCGGGCCCGGGCAGCGCTCCCGGTGGCGGACTCGGCAACCCCATCGACACCCCAGACCCCCTCAGCAAATACAAGTACTGGATCCTCGGCGGCCTCGCGCTCGTTCTGGTCGTAGCCGCTGCCTTCCTGCTGCGCAAGCCAGCCGGCACATCCGCCGAATCGCAACCCACACCCGCCGCACCAATCACTCCTGCCACGCCAGCCACATCCGCCACACCCGCAAACAAAAGCCAGCTGTTGCTCGATGCTCTGAAAGAAGAACTCTTCCAGATTGAAAGCGAAAAAGTCGCAGGCAAGCTCTCCGCCGAAGAATACGATGCGCAAAAATCCGCTCTTGAAACCGTGCTGCGGCGCGCATTGCAGCGGCAATAGCCGACCATCACCATGAGGACTGCCGCATGAAGACACTGATTCGAACGCTCGTGCTCTTGGCGCTGATCGTGTGGCTTGGTGCGGAAATCTTCTTCCCCGTCGTAGCTGCCGTCACCTTCACGCAGCTCGCGCCTGACACTCACGCAGCGGGACTGATCGTAGGCGCGTTGCTGCGTATTCTGCACGGCATCGGCCTCGTCTCAGGCATCGTGCTGCTGGCGCTCCTCGCGCTCGCCTCCGCGTGGAACATCTTCAAATCCCGCAACGCTCTCGCCGCAATGGTGCTGACTGTGGTCATGCTCGGCCTCACCGCATACTCGCAGTACAACATCATTCCCGCAATGGACCGCGATCGCACAGCAGCCGGTGGCGTAATCGACGCTGCACCGCAAAACGACCCGGCACGCATCCACTTCGACAGCCTGCATCATCGCAGCGAACACGTAGAAGAAGTCATCCTCCTCCTCGGAATCGCCGTAGTTGTCTTGGTAGCCAGCGCCGAAACATCCACCACATCCCGTCTGCGATAACCCGGCCATCCTGCCAACCCTAAGTCACCACCGGGCCATCACTAACGTCCATCCCGGCTGCCGTAGTATTCTGACGAATGCTTAAACTCTCTCTGCTCCTCGGAACAGTCGCGGCGCTGGCGGATGTGGCCGGCGCATTCGTACTCGTTCGCGCAGAAGGAGTGCAGCGGTACCTGCGCTACTTCGTAGCCCTCGGCGCAGGCTTCCTCATGGCTACCTCCGTTCTGGAGATGCTGCCCGAGAGCATCAAGCTCGACCCGCGCCTCGCGCCAGTGCTTGTCATGGCAGGTTATTGCGCCGTGCACTTCCTTGAGCACACCATCAACGCCCACTTCCACTTCGGCAAAGAGACGCACCACCACGAGTTCGTCTCTGCTCATACCAGCTACTCCGTCCTCGCCGGCCTCGCCGTGCACGCGCTCTTTGACGGAGTAGCCATCGGCTCCGGCTTCGCCCTCTCGAATTCGCTTGGCATGCTGATCTTCCTGGCCATCTTCCTGCACAAAGCGCCGGAAGGCTTCACCATGGCATCCGTTATGCTCGCTAGCGGTAGCAGTCGCCGCACCGCGCTCTTCTCCGCCGTCGCATTGGCGGCAGCCACCCTCGTCGGAGTTCTCGTCATCAGCCTCGCCCCCGTTTTGGTCCGTTTTGGTCTGCCCGTCTCCGCAGGAGTAGCGCTCTACGTCGCCGCCACCGACCTCGTACCCGAAGTCAATCGCGAGCCCGGCATCCGCATGGCCCTCGTCTTCTTCGCCGGGGTCGCAGGATTCCTGCTCCTGCGCATGCTGATGCCTTCGCTTTAACCCGCGCGGTGTTGAAGCGCTCAACATGTGCAATCCGAACACTTGCATCGTCATCGCCTTCGCTAAACTGGAAGTATGAGTTCTGTAGCCGCAGGCCTGACTCCAGAAGAAAAACCCTGGAGAAGACTCCGGCAATTGCGCTGGATCGCCGATTTCCTCCAGCATGAGGAACAAGTCTTTCTCCTCCTCTCGCTTCTCATCGGCGCCCTCACCGGCCTCGCCGTAGTCGCCTTCATCCTCGTCACCGAGCGCCTCGGAATGCGCATCTACCCCGTAGGGAGCGCAGCTTGGCGTCGTCTCATGATGCCCATCGCCGGTTCGCTCGCCATGGGTTTCTTACTCTACCGCTACTTCCCCAACGCTCGCGGCAGCGGAGTTCCCCAAACCAAGGCAGCCCTCTTCGCTCACAACGGGTACATCTCGCTTAAAACTGTCCTCGGCAAGTTCTTCTGCACAGCCACCACGCTAGCCAGCGGTATCCCCCTGGGCCGCGAAGGCCCCTCCGTTCAGGTCGGCGCAGGCATCGCCTCAGTGCTTGGCCGCTACCTCGGCCTGCGCCCCGAGAAAGTGAAAGCCCTCATTCCGGTTGGTGCAGCGGCAGCAGTCGCAGCCGCATTCAACACCCCCATGGCCGCGGTGATGTTCGCCCTCGAAGAAGTGGTGGGCGATCTGCACGCGCCCGTGCTCGGCTCCGTAGTGCTTGCGTCCGCCACTGCATGGGCAGTCCTGCGGCTCATCCTCGGCAACAACCCGCTCTTCAAGGTTCCTGAATACGAACTACGCAGCGCATGGGAGCTCATCGTCTACGCGCTCCTCGGCGTGGCCGGAGGCTTCGTCTCCGTTGCCTTTACCCAACTGCTCCTGCGTTTGCGCAAGTTCTTCCTGCACCTGCCCGCCAAGACACGCTGGTGGCATCCCGTAGTGGGCGGTGTACTGGTCGGAATCATGGGTCTATTCGTTCCCCAGGCCCTCGGAGTCGGTTACAGCTACGTAGGCGACGCGCTCAATGGAACCATGGTTCTCAAAATCATGCTGCTGCTCATCGTACTCAAGTTCTTCGGAGTAACAGTCAGCTACGCTACAGGCAACGCCGGCGGCATCTTCGGCCCGGCGCTATTCCTCGGCGCCATGCTCGGCGGAGCCATCGGCACTGTTGCGCATCACCTGCTCCCGGCTTACACGGCTGCTCCCGGAGCCTACGCGCTCGTAGGCATGGGCGCGCTCTTCGCCGGCATTGTGCGCGCCCCCATGACATCCGTGCTCATGATCTTTGAAATGACCCGCGACTACGCCGTCATCGTCCCGCTCATGATCGCCAACATGACCAGCCTATTCATCTCCTCGCGCCTGCAAAAAGAGCCGGTCTACGAAGTTCTCGCCCACCAGGACGGCATCGCGCTCCCCACCTCAGCCGAACGCGGCGCCCCAGAGCAACGCACCGTACAGAACATCATGCGGCGCTCGCCTCAGGTTCTTTCAGCGAACGCAACTGCAGCCGAAGCACTCGAACAGACCCGCACCAGCCCATACCCAGCTTGGCCCGTCACAGAGAAAACCTACTTCTTTGGCCTCGTCACCCGCGAAAACCTGGAGCGCGCTCTTGCCGAAGGCAACGCCGGCACCACGCTGACAAACCTGGTCAACCCACTGGGAATCCCCTACTTCCACGCCGACCTGCCCCTGCACCTTGCATTGGAGCGAATGAGCATGTCGGAACTCGAGGTTGTGCCCGTAGTTCATCGCGCCGACGCCCACAAGCTGGAAGGAATCGTCACCCGCAAAGACATACTCGACGCCTACGGAATCCACTGACCTTCACCACCTCGTATTGGGAGACTCCAGCCACTACAAGCGAGTGACTGCTCATTTCTTCGGCGATGCCGACCGAGCCACCATCAATGCAGGCAGAATAATCTTCGACATGATTGTGTTTGGAGGAGTCGACTCAGCGTTGTAGCCACCTGCGGTGAAGACTGCAACGAAATCGTATTGCGGCACAAGGTAAATCTTTTGCCCACCGTTTCCCTGTGCGGCAACTACGTCAACATATTGCGAACCGCCGGGCATTTCTACCTTCAACCAGGGACGCCACCAGAAATACCCATAGCTGACATTGTCGACATGGCTGTGTTCTGAAAGGCTTGCGCGTACCCACGAAGTAGCGATCACCTGATGTCCGTGCCAGCGTCCGTCATCCGCGAAAAGAATTCCGAGTTTGAGCATATCGCGAGGGCGCAGGTGTATTTGTGAGTATTCCTTGTCGGCGCTGGTCAGGTCGTAGTTCCATACCCAGTCTGCGCGTGAAATTCCCAGCGGCCCAAACAGGTTCGCTTGTGCGAACTCCGGAAGCAGCATGTGGGCCTTGTTTTCCACGAGCCTCCCAACTACCGAAACGCCGCCCGAGCAATAGTAGGCCTGGGTTCCAGGGTCGTTGATCATGGGAAGATCAAGAGTCGCCTTCACCCAGTCGGATGCGTTATCGATCACAGTCTCACGCCCCGGAGAAGTCGAGCTATGGTCATTGCAGTCGAGGCCTGAGCTCATGGAGAGGAAGTTCTCCAACGTCATCCCTGCTTTGCGCGAGTCGGGATTGGCATAGCTTGCGTAGCTCATCTCCGGCAGCACCCGCTGACTGGCTCCTGAGAGAGCACCTTGATCAACTGCGATCCCCGCAAGTGCGCTTACAACAGACTTGGTTGCCGAACGGAGCTGATGCGTGCGCTGCACACTGTAGCCATAGAAGTACTCTTCCATCACCAGCTTGCCGTGCTGATAGAGGAGGACGCTGTGAACATCCTTGTAGGTGCCGTCGAGGATGGCGCGCACGATGGCTTCTGCTGTCCCGGCTCCTAGGTCTGAGCGCGCAATGTCTCCGACGGCAATTCCGTCATGCAGATCGGCAGGCGAATGGTAGCGATAGTCCAAAGGAGAATCCTGCCCTTTGGGGCGCGGCTTGGCCAGAGCGGCGGATTCCGGCGTAACGGCAGTCGATACGCATGGATGGAACTGGCCATCCTGTTCGTAACCTGTCACCTTGCCGTTAGCATCGCGGGGGAACGAAACCGTTTGCCCGGAAAGGGTCACAAACCGATCCGAGCCCGAGGCCCGTAGTTTGTACTTGCCTTCATCCAGAACGGCAAAAAGCCCGTCACCGTCCACGATTTCAAGATTATGGCCGGGGCTTTCGACGTAAGTGCCGACGTAGTCCGACAGGTCGAGGGCGGACGTCGTTTGAGCATTAGCGCCACCCGGCAGTATGAGCAGCAGGAGCGCATAAGTTGCAGGACGCATTGATACCCCACGGACTTCCCACTATATAGCGTTGGCTCGCCTTCACAGAAAGCGCGTTAGTCCGCATGTTTCGCTAAATATCTGGATTACGGGCCAGCCGAAGTAATTCATCTTCGTCTCCGTCCGCCGCATTCCAGTTCAGGCCTCGCCTAGTCTAAGCGAAAGAGAAATATCCCGTCTTGCCCACCTCAAAGAGAAGTCTTGTAGCGCGAGAGATGCCTCCGAGACTCCTTCGACGTCCCCCATGGAGAGACACCTCACCACCATCCGCAACAAAACGGCGACCATAACCCCTGTTGCGCCCGGCGTTTCCTCCCCCAGATTTTCAGTTTTCTTCCGGATTCCCTCCCGGCACGTCGAATATCATAGAGGTTATTATTCTTGTGCTATTAGCAAAGTCAGGAACCCGCTGAATGCCCCTTGAACTTCAAACCGTCTCCACCGAGGTTTCGGCGGTTTCGCTGCAAGACCGTGTCATCGCCCATCTGCGCATTGCAAGGTTCGATCACAGCGTCAAGCAGGTGTTCATCCTTCCCGGCATCGTACTGGCTATTGCCCTGACAGGCGCGCATCTCAGCCTTGCCCTCGCCGGAAAGATCGCAGTCGGTCTCATTGCTGCAACATTGATCGCGTGCAGCAATTACGTCATCAACGAGCTCCTCGATGCGCCCTTCGATCGATTGCATCCCACCAAGTGCAACCGCCCCGCAGCCAGCGGCCAGATTCACTTTGGTTGGGGCTACGCGCAATGGATCGGGATGATGCTCGCAGGCATGGCCCTCGCCAGCACAATCTCTCTCGGCTTTGCATATAGCGCAATGGGCCTCTGGCTGATGGGCTGCGTCTACAATATCCCTCCGCTTCGCAGCAAAGACCAGCCCTATATCGACGTTCTCAGCGAGTCGATCAATAACCCACTTCGCTTCTGCCTCGGCTGGTACATCGTCACCAGTGCCCTGCTCCCTCCAATCTCACTGCTGCTCTCCTACTGGATGCTCGGCGCATACTTCATGGGTCTCAAGCGCTTCAGCGAGTACCGTCAAATCAACGACTGCGTACTGGCCGCGAACTACCGCCGCTCCTTCCTCTACTACCGTGAAGAATCACTACTGAACTCGGTAGTCTTCTACGCCGCAGCCTCCATGCTCTTCTTTGGCGCTTTCATCATGCGTTATAGAATGGAGCTCATCCTTGCCTTCCCACTCGTAGCCTGGCTGATGGCCATCTACTTTAGCATCGCTTTTCGTGAAGAAAGCGCAGTACAGAACCCCGAAAAGCTCTATCGTGAACGCGGACTGATGGCTGTCCTTGCCCTGTGCATCGCAGCCTTCGTCCTTCTCCTGTTTGTGGACATGCCCTGGATCGGCAGCGTCTTCCCAAAATCGCAGCCCTAGATGACTGCGAAATCAAATGCCGATTGCAGGTGAGCATCTCTCAATGAACTATTTTTCGTCGTCGAAAAGCTACTCCAACAACCCCGGTACAAATGCGCGATGGCCAATCCTTCGCCTCGCCGGATTAACCGCCGCAGCTCTCTGCATTCACGGCTACCACCTCGGTGTCGAAGATGGCGAAATCTATCTTCCCGCCGCAAAGAAGTTTCTCAATCCGGAGCTCTATCCCTACGCACCAGAATTCTTCCTCTCCCACGCGCATCTTTCGATCTTCAGTGCCATCCTCGGCTGGACCTCCCGCCTCACTCATCTCCCGATGGATTGGACAGCGCTGCTCTGGTACGTAATTACGCTCTTTGCTATGTTGCTCTCCTGCTGGCTGGTCGCCGCAGCCTGTTTTGAGTCGGAACGAGCGCGATGGTGTTCTGTCCTCGTCATGACCGCCGTCTTGAGCATGCCGGCCACCAACACCTCCCTGCTCCTCATCGATCCCTATCTGACCGCGCGTTCCTTCTCCACCCCGCTCACCCTCTTTTCGCTTGCAAGCTTCCTCGAGCGTCGCTCCGTTCGCGTAACCTTGTCTCTCGCGGTGATGGCGTCAATCCACCCGCAGATGGTCGTCTACGCCCTCTTCCTCATCGGCGCTATGTGGGCGGTGGAGCGCAGCCGCGAACAGATACGCGAGGGCGTCCCCGTATTAGCCTCGTTCGCCGGCATCCTGCCCAGCGGCTTTCGTCTCGCTCCTGCCACCGAGCCGTATCGTGAAGCGCTCTACTCCCGCGACTACTTCTTCCTCTTCAATTGGACCTGGTATCACTGGCTCGGACTGCTCGCCCCGCTCGCCATCCTGACCTGGTTCTGGCGCGGCGATCTCCGCGGCACACGCCCCGCCTTCCATCGCCTCAGCTTTGCCATGGTCCCCTTCGGTCTGCTCTCCATCGCTGCCGGACTCGTCGTATCAAGCTCTCACGCCTTTGATATGTTCGCCCGCACCCAACCCCTGCGCTGCTTCCATCTCATCACCATGGTCCTCGTCCTGCTGCTGGGCGGCATCGTCGGTGAATACCTTGCTCGCAACCGCAGCTGGGTCTTGGCAGCTATCCCCGTTCCCCTTGCGATCGGAATGTTCTTCGCAGCACGCGGCACATATCCCAACAGCCCCCAGATCGAGCTGCCATCGCAAACAAGCTCCAATCCCTGGGTGAACACGCTCCTCTGGGTCCGCCACAACACGCCTTCCGACGCAGTCTTCGCTGTCGATTCCCACTACTTCAAAGACGACGACACTGACGTCCACGGTTTTCGCGCTGTCTCCGAGCGCTCCGCTCTCGCCGATTACTTCAAAGATGGTGGCGTAGCCGCAATGTTCCCCGCTCTCGCCCCCGAGTGGAAACAGATGAGCAGCGCAACCTACGGCCTCAACCGCTTCACCGCCGAAGATTTCCGAGCCCTGCACCGCGAGTACCCCGCCGTCTCGTGGACAGTCATGCACGGTACCGCCCCCGCTGGCATGGAGTGCCCCTACCAGCAGAACGGCTACGCAGTATGCAGGCTGCCCGCAAGTTGACCCACACCAATTACGCCCCCCAATCCCATAGAATTTCCCTCCGCTCGAAAGCGCAGTTTGGTAATTCTCCTCAGATCGGCCAGAATGAGAAGCAGGAGATCGCAGCTTGCTCAATCTGACCCAGCGCCTCATGCTCGGATGCCTCCTCCTGGTGGGCCTCTCGCTCACCCTGGCGGTCTGGGTGCATCGCGTTCTGGTGCCCGAGGGCGCCGCGCACGGCCGCGCTCTGCTGATTCTCTGGCTGCTCTCCGGTGCAAGCATCCTGGTCGCCGCATTGACGCTGGTCTTTGTCCTCCGCCCCATCCAGCAGCTCTCGCGCGATATTCGCCGCATCGTCTCCGGGGACCTCAGCCACCGTGCCGAGTGGGGACGCCATGGCACGGGCAGCGACAGTTTCGGCATCATTGCCAATGAGATGAACCGTATCGCCGTTCAGCTCCGCGAACTGCGCGAAACCGAAGCTGGCCGCCGTCAAATGGAGTTCCAGCTCTCCGATGCCGTCCTCCAATCCATCTTCGAGCCCATCATCGTCACCGACGGCAAAGGCCACGTCCTCAAGATCAACAAGTCCGCAGCAGAAGTGCTAGGCTCAGCCGCAACAGATCGCATGGTCCTCGCCAATACCCCCGGCGGAGAAAAAATCCTCGACGCCATCCGCAACGCCGTTCAGATGCAGCGCGCCGTAGCTGTCGAAGACGAGGCAGCCATGCTACCCATGCGCATCGGCGAGCGTGAACACAGCTACCGCCTCCGCACCACGCCAATGCGTGACTCAGAAGGCCGCCTCCTCGGCGCCGTCACCACTCTAGAAGACGTAACCAGCCTCCAGGACACCGACCGCTTCAAAACTCAGTTCATCGCCGTCGCCTCCGCCAAGCTGCGCGACCCGCTCCTGCGCCTGCGCCGCGGCCTCTACGCGCTCACCCAGGGCTTCGCCGGCGAGCTCCGCCCCTTGCAGGTTGAACTCGTCACCGCCGCCGGCCAGGAAGCGCAGAACCTCGACGACCTCATGGGCGACCTCATTGAAGTAGCCGAGCTCGACTCTGGAAAGCGCGAGCCTCAGATCGAGCGCCTGCTTCCCTACGCCGAGCTCGTCGCCGCCCGTGACCGCATGAACGACGTCGCCTGCACACGCGGCATTCGCCTAGAGGTCAGGGCCTTCGCCGATCTCTCCTACATTCAGGCTGACCGTCGCGCCGTCCGCACCATCTTCGACAATCTGCTGACCAACGCTCTGCGTTACACTCCGTCAGGTGGCGAAGTGACACTTGAAGCAGAGGAACGCAAGCAGTTCATTCAATTCACCGTCCGCGATACAGGCAAAGGCATTGCAGCCGAACGCCTCAGCAGCATCTTCGACCGCTTCAGCTCATTCTCTGACGGCGGCAGCGGCCTCGGCCTCGCGCTGGTGCGCCGTCTCGTTGAATCGCTCGGCGGCCAGATTTCCGTTGAGAGCCGTCTCAGCCATGGCACCACCTTCCGCTTCACACTCCCGGTAGCCACAGTCGAACTTGGCCGCCACCCCGTAGAGGTGGGCTGAGCATGGCCGAGATCCAGCTCGAGCAGCCGGAGGACCGGTCCATCGAACCGGCAAAGCTGCGCATCTACATCGGCGCAGCTCCCGGAGTAGGCAAAACCTTCGACATGCTCCATGACGCCAAGATCCTCCGCGACCAGGGCGTCGATGTTGTCATTGGCCTGGTCGAAACCCACGGCCGCGCTGAAACTGCCGCCCAGATCGGCGATCTCGAAATCGTTCCCCAGCGCGTCATTCCCTATCGAGGCATCGAGCTCAAAGAGATGGACGTTGAAGCCATACTCGCGCGCCATCCCGACACAGTAATCGTCGACGAGCTCGCCCACACCAATGTTCCCGGCAGCAAAAACCGCAAGCGCTACGAAGACGTACTCGATCTGCTCGACGCCGGCATCAACGTCCTCACCGCTGTAAACATCCAGCATCTTGAAACCCTCAACGACGCAGTCACTCGCTCCGCTAACACCAGCATTCGCGAAACCGTCCCCGACGGCTTCCTCAAGCGCGCAGACGAAGTAGTGAACGTTGACGTCACCGTAGATGAGCTCCGCGCCCGCCTGCGCCAGGGCAAGATCTACGCCTCTGAAAAAGTCGAGCAGGCCCTTGCCAACTTCTTCCGCAAGGGCAACCTCAACATGCTGCGCGAACTCGCGCTGCGCACCACCGCCGAGCAGGTTGGCTCCAAAGCCGCTCAGTATCGCCGCATCCAGGGCCTTGAACAGGCTCCCATTCCCGAGAAGGTAATGGTCTGCATCTCCACGCGACCCGGCACAGAAAAGCTGGTGCGCGTAGGCTCCCGCGTAGCTGGGCGCCTCGCAACAAACTGGTATGCCGTATACGTCGCCGCTCCCGAAGAAGACAAAGGCCACGGCGACCCTGAAGCCTATCAGCGCCTTCAAGACGTGCAGCGCATGGCCCGCGACCTCGGCGCACAGGTCGTCACTCTGACTGACAAGCACATCGCCGACGCCCTCATCCGGTTTGCTCAGCAGGAGAGCATCTCCCACGTCGTCTTCGGCCAATCCGTCCGCTCCCGCTGGGACATCCTCCTCCGCGGCTCCGTCCTCAACCGCTTCCTCGCTGAAGTCCGCGACGTCACAGTCCAGGTCGTTCCAATGCAGAAGCCCCTCCGCAAAGGCGAAAAGTAATATCTGTGTCGCGAACTACCCGCCTGTGACACTGTTAGTACGTTGAGACACGCCCACAAGGGTGACAACCGGAGGACTCTTCATGGGACACGCAAAAGGGTGCCTGAATTCCTTCCTTGTCATTCTGGCAATAAGTCTCGTCGTACAACTCGGCATCTTGACATGGCCCGTATGTGTCCCCGCTGCCATTGCTGGAGCAGGCTGGTTCTTCACTGGAAAATCAAAAAAACTGGCCTTGACGGCAATCCATAAGCTGCTCGGTCCCGTCACCATCGGATTGTTGGTTGTCGCCGCACTGGTCCTGAGCTTTGACCAGATCTCCGAGCCCGCCGGCATCGTCGGTTACACCGAAAGAGCACTCGTTTTCGCAGACAATAAACTCCCCACCTGGACCAAATTCACGCCCCTCCGATTCATCCTCACGCTCCTCGGACTCACGGCGCTGGCCTACTGGCATGCCCAGCTCAAAGCCGTCACGCGATTCTTCCAGTTCAAAAGTTACCTGTCACGTGGAACAGCAATCCTGGGTGCAGCGACGAGCTTCACATTCTTCACCAACGTCGCAGTTATCCAACCGCGGCTCCCCGCAATCTACCAGAAGATTGAGGCCGTTTATCGTCATTCAAAAGAAGGGCAACAGAAGGCCGTCGACCGCTTTCTGGCTGCCAGGGCCGTGCAGCGAGCGCTGGCAACCCCAGGCTCATCGACGCTTGAGTCCTGCAACGCTCTGGTCAGCGGGGTTGCGAATGCGCCCTTGATGGATACCGCCACTCAGCGAGTCCTGGCTGCATATACCGCAGTCGATCTCCACCAAAAGGCCGGTCTGTCAGGAGATTTCCAGGAAGCGGCCGCCGCCTCTCTTCCGCATGAATCTGCCCTGAATGCACTCGATGAGCAACTGGTAACCGAGAAGGCCGCGAATAGCTTCGCGGATGAGGCCGTGAAAGCCGCCAAGGAGAGCATAAACTTTGGCAACGATGCCTTGAAGGAGGTTGGCTGGTCTTTTCTTGACGGGTTGATCGGAGAACAGGCCGGACAGGTTTCAAGGCTGGCCAAACCGCTCGTTGACAAGATTCTCGATAAATATTTTGAGTACTTCGCCGAACCGATGATTGAAATGAAGGCTAAGTCAATTCAGGAACTATTCCATCGCTGGGAAACTAGCTTCGCAACACCACAGGCTGCAGCCAGAAACGAGGTGCAGTCAGCCATGGCCCTGATGAGTGAAAGAGAAGCCGAGCTGGCGCGAAACGCAGCGCACGAGGCGACTCAGGCGGCTCGTACCGCCAAGTCAGCATCGGATGCCGGTGACACTCGGGCTGCAGACAAGGCCCTCAGAGATGCAGAAGAAGCTTCAGTGCGAGCTACCAAAAATGCCGACTTGGCAAAATCGGCAACCAGGTCTCTTTCAAAACTCACGGATGTCTTTCCGGCGGCAAGCTCAACTCAAACCCAAGTTGCCATTGCAGCGGCAGGCGCAGCCGAGGCCGCCAAAGCAATGCGAGCTGCAGTCGAGGTAGAAGATGCAATCAGGGCCGCAAAGTCCGCGGCCCAGGCCCTCGAAGATGCGAAAGCCGTTCAGAGTGCCGCGGAAGCAGCCGAGGCAGCAAAGACGCTTCTGAGAGTAATCCCCAAATAACCCATGCCGTCTCCACTTATTCGCTGAAGACTTTCACCTTCACATTCCCGTGATGTTCGCTCGCCGCGACATCCACGGTCAGATCATCCAGATGATCTACCAGCTCCTCAAGATTTTCCGGCTTGATCTGCGAGAGCGTCAGCGGAATACCATGCTGGCTCAGCGCCTCATCCAGATGATCATGCGCCTGAACAGGAATCAGGCTCGCCAGTCGTACCCCGGCCCGTAGCAGTTGCATCGGCACCCGGATGTTCACCGAGGTCGGGCTCTTGCTGTGCGGTCCCTCATCGGCGTCCACCAGTACCCTGAGATACTTCGCGCGACCCTTGGGAACCTCAGCCCTGCCGTTTACGCCGATTGTCCAACCTTTCCCTGGGGCCGCTGCATAGCGGTCACCCGCGGCCTGTTCCGCATAGCGATTGTTTCCTGGCTCAAGCGCAGCCAGTAGGCGCTCCGCCTCCGCCGCCGTAATCTTTCCCTCGGCGAGCATATTTAAAATTTGACGGCGATTGTCATTCATAAAAAAGCCTCCATCAGGCGGTTCAGCAAAAATTGCAGATTGTCAGGTCCGCCTGCAGCCCGCATTCCAATATCCAGAGCTGCAACCAGCGTCGGCCTCAGCACCACTCCCGCCAGCAATGCCAGCGCCAGCCACGACCCAATTCGTGCGCCCATCCACGACCTGATACGCATCACCGGGCCACCGCCTTCTCTGGCCGAGTCAAACATCATCTCGGCCTCCGTAAGCGTGATGCGCCCACAGTTCAGCAGAGTGAGAATTTGCCTCTGATCGGTTCGCATACCAAGCCTCCTAAAGAATCCGCACCGCGATTCGATTCGCCTGTACCTGTACCTGCACTTCGGTCCCCGGCAGGCTGCAGAGGATGCCCCAGTACACCTTGATCGAGTTCCAGAAAGAGACGCCGGTGACAAGGCACATGATCAGCAGAATCAACAGCAAAAACGGTGAGAGAAGTACAGCCGGAATCCACAGCAGAAACAGCGGAAGCCATAACCGAAAACTCCGCCAGTACGGATTGGACACCTGCACAATCGCAATATTCGGAGTCATTGCATCGCCTCCAATTTCTCGATAGCTTCAGCCGCGCTGATCTCGCCACTATTGAGCCGCTCCAGCACGTACGCGCGCGACGATGCCGGATCGATAGCAACATTCACCTCGACAAACTCCAGCGCACCGGCAATCCTGTTCAGCCGCGC
>Ga0206970_10148_pt1 | contig 19793 bp, 19 predicted proteins | sample Alteio_BWOrgHeat_88_FD_152964 | JGI IMG/M metagenome (GOLD analysis project Ga0206970, IMG submission 152964) | Enriched cells from forest soil in Barre Woods Harvard Forest LTER site, Petersham, Massachusetts, United States -... | ecosystem: Environmental > Terrestrial > Soil > Temperate forest >... | reverse complement strand
GTCCTGCAGATAGAGAAAGAGGGGGCTCCCAAAGCTGCTCGTTCCTTCAGGACAGTCCGTTGTAGAAACGAAGGAACCGTCTGAGCACGACTGAGTGTCCGGACCGAAGCCGTTGCCGGCGCTGGCCGGTGTAGCATAGTGCAGAAATCCGGTAGCGCTGCCGAAGATATAGCGGCCAAGCGCGAAGCCATCGAAGACTTGCACATTGTGGCTGAAAAGATATCCGACGCCCAGTTTGATGGTGTGTCTGTGGACGATCAACGACAGATTGTCTTTGAAGTCCAGATGGTAAAAGGTCTCGCTGGCGCCTGGTCCCAGAAAAAATGGTTGGCCAAACCGGAAAGACGGGAAGAAGCCAATGCCGGTATCCGGCACCGCATTTGGGTTGATGGGGGAGCGAGGGCGAGTCTCGTGTCCATATGTAACGTGGGCTTCGTTGAGGCGGTGATCGTTCAGCGTGGAAATCAAGTTAACGTTCAGCGTTTGGATATGTGCGGGTCCTTCAATTCCATTGGCTGAAGTGCCGTAGGTCGCTACGTCGAAGGTCTGGTTCGGATTTCTCGAATAGTCGAAGTTATACGAGCCGTAAAGCAGATTCTTCTGATTGAGGTTGTAATCGACACGACCGAAGAAAGCACCGTTGTGAACAACATGATCAACCGGACGGCTCTCGTCTTCATTGAAGTTCGCCTTGTAAAAATTGATGAGAACCTGACGCTGGCAGTCGCCGCTGGCATCAATGTCGGCGTCGGAGATGTTGGAGTTGAAGGTTGGATCACTGACCGCGCAGGGAGTTCCTATAGGCGTGCTCAAATTGGGGCGAAGAAGATTTTCATCAATCCCTTCAGCCGCTCCGAAAAAGAAGAGCTTGTCTTTAATAATGCTGCCACCCGCGCTGCCGCCAAACTGCTCGCGATGGAAATCGGTTAGGGGCTTGCCGTCGGAGGTATCCGCAGTCAGTGCCTCGAGCCGCTGGTACTCAAAGAGGCTTCCGTGGAAGTTATTGGTGCCGGATTTGGTGATGACATTCACAACGCCCCCGCCAGTCCGGCCAAACTCTGCGTTGGCCCCGCTGGCGACGATCTGAAACTCCTTAACCGCCTCGAGCGTGATATCGACCGCTGCGCGCTGGCCACCGGACTGCTCCCCGAAAAAGCCATTGTTATAATCGCCGCCATCCAAGCTGATGTTGTTGAATATCCCTCGTTGACCGTTGATGTTGATCTCGTCTCCGTCAGGCCCCTGCGAGATGCTGACGCCGGGCGTGAGTGTCAGCAAATCCTCAAACTTGCGTCCAAGCACTGGCGTAGTCGCGATAGTCTGCTCCGCAAGCGTCGTGGTAGAAGAAGCCGTGACCGTATCCACCAGAGGTGTCGAAGTCACGATGACCGACTCGGTGGTACCCGCAACCTGCAGGGCTAGCTTGAGCGACAATGTGCGTCCCACTGTCAGCGTCAGATTTTGCTGGATGGTCGTTGCAAATCCGGTTTTGGATATCTTGACCACATACCGGCCAGGCTGCAGCGATGGGAACTCGAAGTGTCCGGCTTGATCTGTCAACGCCTGTCGAACGGCTGCGGTATCGATCTCGTTGGCTTCGACACTAGCACCGGGAACGGCCGCCCCCGCCGTGTCCGTGACATCGCCTTGAATACTGCCGTTAGTCGCCTGCACCTGGGCATGGCTGGTGATCAATCCAGCCAAAAGGATGAGTATCGTGAGGAGGGTGAAATTCCTGGCCAAAATCTTCATGTCGGCTCCTATGACGCGAGTTTCTTTTGTACGAAGACGCGATGGAAATGAGGCTACCGAGTGATGGCTTTGAAACGGAACGGCATAATCGGCACGGATGTGCTGACCGATGGAAAGAGTCGTAAGTCCGGAAATGCTAACTGCCCAGTGAATCAGGAGAGGGATGGACCAGAAGAAGTTGACGGTCGGCTGGACGTCGCTTTTTCAAGACAGTACCACGTTGGCTGAGGAAACTGGAGAGAATTTAAGAATTGCTATTTGCCGGGCGAACACGGGTGCCGCCCTGTAAAGTTCGCGGCACAGCATCTTCGCCACACATGGCGATTTCTGGATAAATCCCTCGCAAATATGGGAATCTGAAGATTTTAAGGGGTCAACTAGGAGGGGACCGGCCCGATTTAGCGTCTGCTACTTGGCCAAATCGGGCCAGCCGGAGTAAGCGCGGTTGAAATTGCGGCTTAGGTGATGAACTCGCGCCTGAGCATCTACAGTGCTTCTCTCTAGTTGACTAATAAGATGCCTTCCCGGCACAAATGTTTGCCTGGAGATATCCACAGCCCCGTCAGGATATGGAAAGAAAGCCGTACAGACGGCGAGTGCCGGTTAATATTCAGAATATCGGTGCCTTATGGGACGACGATTCGCCGAACTTGCCTTTACCCCTTTAGTGAAGGAACAGCAGCAGTTACATGGTAGCCGGCAGGCCTACGCACGCGTGGAGCAGTCCAATTACCTCGGCGACACGCTCGGCCCGGAGGAGCAGGAATTCATCCACGAGCGGGATGGGTTCTATATCGCTTCAGTTACCGAGTCGGGATGGCCGTACGTTCAGTTTCGCGGAGGGTCGAAGGGCTTCCTGCGTGTAATCGACGACAGAACCCTTGGATTTGCGGATCTACGCGGCAACAAGCAATACATCAGCGTCGGCAATCTGGAGCACAATGACCGCGTGGCTTTGTTCCTGATGGATTATCCAAACCAGAGCCGCCTGAAGATCCTGGGCCATGCGAAGGTTCACGAGGGAGACGCGGAAGCGCAGAAGCTGGTGAAGATCCTTCGAGTGCCCGAAGAGAAGACGCCCGTCGAGCGGGCAATCGTGATTCACGTGGAGGCATTCGACTGGAACTGCCCTCAACACATCACCCCTCGATACACGAAAGAAGAGCTGGCAAAGCTCCTGGAACCGATGCGCCAACGAATCGAGCTTCTGGAAGCCGAAAATGCAGGACTGCGCGCCACTCTTGCAAATCGCTCATAAAGCGAATCCGCAAGAACGGCGTGCAGGCCCGCGCTGCTTAATTTCTGCGCTGCAGCTTCGAGAGCAGCCTGAGTATCTCCAGGTAAAGCCAGACCAGCGTCACCAGGATGCCGAAAGCGCCGTACCACTCCATATATTTGGGGGCACCGACACGAACGCCCGTCTCGATGAAATCGAAATCGAGGACCAGGTTGAGAGCCGCGACGCCCACGACAATGAGACTGAAGCCTATGCCGATGATGCCTGAGCCATTGATTGACGTGAACTGGAAGTGGAAGAACCCCAGGATCATCTGCAATAGATAAAACAAGGCGATAGCCCCGGTTGCCGCGACCACTCCCAGCCGGAACTTTTCAGTCACCTTGATAATCCCGGTGCGATAGGCAAAAAGCAGTACGAAGAGCGTGCCAAAGGTGAGGCTTACCGCCTGGATGGCAATGCCTGGGTAACGCAGTTCAAAGACTGCCGAGAGGCCGCCCAGGACGAGGCCTTCCAGCAGGGCGTAAGCAGGCGCCGTCACTGGAGCCCACTCCTTCTTGAAGATCGTCACCATGGCGCAGATCAGCCCGCCGATCATGCCCAACAACATCCAAGGCGTAACGGTGGAGATATCACGCGATTGGACAAACTGCATCCAGGTCCAGCCGGCAGTAGCGACGGCGCATACCAGTAGAATGCCGGTCTTATTGACGGTGCCGTTAAGAGTCATTCGGTTGGACAGATCGCCGTAAGCCCCGGGCAGGCCAGTAAAGGTCTTGTCTCCGAGTGCTGGATTCGATGTCCGCATCAATTGTGGCATTGTTCTCTCCCTGTTACTTTGCGCGATATTCCGCGGCTTGTTGAATCATCCGGGCCGTGATGGCCGAGCATATCTGCCTGAGCTGTGGCCCCTATTCTATTAGACCCGCATCCGGCCAAATCGATTCTCACGGCTGATCGGCGAGGAGCGCCTCCGTTGCAGTACGAGCTACGCCCATCGCGGCAAACTCTTCTTCTGTGGCTGCGACCGATCCAGACAAGCCGATGGCCCGGCAAGCATCCTCAATCACCACAGCGGAGAAGCCTGCGCGTACCGCATCTACGGCGGAGTAGCGGACGCAGTAATCATAGGCAAGCCCTGCGACAAATACCCGCCGAAAGGCGCGTTCACGCAGGTAGCCGGCCAAGCCGGTGGCTGTGGTCTTGTCACTCTCCACGAACGCAGAGTACGAGTCGATCGCCGGGCGAAAGCCCTTGCGCAGGATTAGTTCAGCGTGAGGGACGTCCAGATCTGGGTGGAACGCCGCGCCGGCACTGCCCTGAACGCAGTGATCGGGCCAGAGCGTTTGTGGGCCGTACGAAGCCTGGATCGTCTCATAAACTTTGCTGCCGGGGTGAGCTGAGGCAAAGGAGCTGTGCCCGGCCGGATGCCAGTCCTGCGTAAGAACGACGTGACGGAAGCGTGAAGCGATCCGATTTATCAGCGGAATAACAGCATCACCGTCAGGGACGGCCAAACGGCCGCCAAGGCAGAAGTCCTGCTGGAGATCGATCACCAGCAGGAGATCGGCGGGACGGACGGGATAGAAGTTCGATACCTGCATGGGTTCCCCCAGTGCAGGTATTGTCTCGCAGTCGGCACGCTCGAGACGACTATCAATTTCCCGGCACGGCGACGGCAGGCGACACTACGACTATTACAGCACTCCATGGGGACCGCGCAGTGATTCACTGCTAAGCGAGCTTGCCTTCATGCGTCAGATCATCGATGACCTGACGAGTAGCAGCGGAAGCAATCTCGACGATCTGATCGGCATCGCTGCGCGTGAGGACCAAGGGCGGTGCAAAGCCGAGAGCTTCACTTTGCGGCATAGCGCGGGTGATCAAACCCTTCTCCCGCGCCAAAGCTGAGATACGATAGGCCACCTTGAGAGCTGGGTCAAGACGCCGCTTCGTTGCCGGATCAGCAACAAACTCCACAGCAAGCATCAGCCCAACGCCGCGAACCTCCCCGGTAATCGGCAAACCATCAAAGGCGTCGTGCAGGCCGGCAAGCATATATGCACCGACTTCGGCTGCGTTGGCCGCAAGGTTCTCCCGCTCCAGGATGTCCAGGTTGGCATTGGCGGCAGCCACCGCGATCGGGTGTCCTGTATAGGTATAACCGTGCGGGAAAACACCTGCCTCAGCTGACCCGGCCTCCATCGCCTTATAGACCCGCTCGCCAACCAGCACCCCGCTCAATGGCGCATAAGCCGACGTAAGACCCTTGGCGATTGTGATCAGATCGGGCTCGATGCCATACAGCTCGGACCCGAAGAGGCGCCCCGTCCGGCCGAATCCAGTGATGACCTCGTCGGCGATAAGCAGGATCTCGTACTTATGCAACACAGCCTGAATCGCAGCCCAGTAGCCTGCAGGCGGTGGAATCAGCCCACCTGTGCCAAGCACCGGCTCCCCAATAAACGCCCCGATTGTCTCTGGATCCTCGCGGAGGATGAGCGCCTCAAGCTCGGCAGCCCGGCGATTAGAAAACTGTTCTTCAGATTCGCCGGACTCGGCTCCCCAGTAATAATGCGGCGCCCCGGTGCGAATAATTGCCGGGACAGGGAGATCCATAAAATTGTGATAAAAGTTGAGGCCCGTCATCGAGCCAGCCATCACAGTGTTGCCATGATAGGCGCGTTCGCGAGCAATGATGCGCTTCTTGCGGGGCTTGCCAATGAGGTTGTGGTAGTACCAGACCAGCTTGGCCTGAGTCTCGTTGGCATCCGACCCTGAGGTGCCGTAGAAGACTCTCTGCATTGGCCCGTCGTTGGAAGCCGGCGCCATCTTTACCAGTCGGTCCGAGAGACGGATCAATTCTTCCGTAGAGTGTCCTGCGTAGGTGTGATAGTAGGCGAGCTGATGAGCCTGTCGCGCTATGGCGTTGGCTACTTCGCTGCGGCCATAGTCTATATTCACGCAGTACAGACCTGCGAAAGCATCAATCAACTCCCGGCCTTCTGCATCACGAATTCGTACCCCTGCAGCCGTATCGACGATCGTCGAGGCCGCCGTGCCGGCAGAAAATTCCGCAATGCTGGTGGCAGGATGCAGGATAGAAGCACGATCCATCTTCGTGAGTCGGCCAATTTCCTCGACATGATCTATTTTTTCTGGGTGCTCCAAACCTTGAGTTTGCGGTCCTGGATCGGAGATGGGCAAAGTGGATGAAGACATGGGTAGCCTCGCGCCTGGAAGAATGACCTCCAGCTTATAACAGCTTTATGCGCCAAGACGGATCAATGCTTAGGCAATGAAGGCGCCTATGCGGGTCTCTGTTTCTGTAAGGGCGTCGCAGGCTCGGTCTAGAGCCTCGTAGTCAGCGTCGTGTTGAGCACGAAAGGCACGGAACGCATCTTCTCCCCGCCAGCGATCTACGGTCACGTACCGGCCAGGAACGTAGGCATCGCGCAGCAGCTCCGTGCCTAAATATTCAGAAGAGCGCCGGAAGAGCGCGGCCCACAAACCATCGGGGCCATATGCCGCTTCAAAGCCCTGAATATGATCTTCAGCGATATCGAATTGCCATAGGATTACGAACATAAGGATCTCTGTTTGACATTATTGCATTGGGCGTCTGGCAGAGATTCTCAGCCATTCCAACGGCAGAAAAATTGCGCAGTGCGCAATTCGGTACAACCCGGCGATGACGCGATACATCTGAATAAGTGCGGAACTAATTCGTTAAGCCGAGTAATTCAACGGTATCTTCCCCTTTTAATTTTTCTATCTTCTCCTGCGGGCTATAGCCGCGGCTTTACTGCGTTTATAACCAAGGCATCGACAAATAATTTTTCTATCTTCTTCTTTTCGAAACAGGCAACCTCCAATTGAGTCACGTCGTCCTAGTAGGCACACGAGCAAAATCGCTCGGCGAAATCAAACACATGGACATTCCCAGAAAGGTTGTGGTTATGGCTGTTACTAATGAAACATTCGATCCCCACGAGTATCTTTCCAAAGGTGGTTTTGGAAAGACCCTGCTGCAGGCCAGGAAAAACGAAGGGATATTTTCCCAGGGAGAACCCGGCGATACGGTTTACTACATCCAGAAGGGTAAGGTGAAACTGAGCGTCGTATCTCCTTCGGGCAAGGAAGCAACAATTGCCATTCTGGGAGCAGGGCACTTTGTCGGTGAGGAGTGCATAACCTCCGATCAACCGACTCGAACATCTTCATGCAAAGCGCTTACCCCATGCTTGATGCTGCGCATCCGCCGGCAGGAGATGGTCCGCGCATTGACTGAAGAAGGAGCAATGTCCCGCCTCTTTATCAAGTACCTCCTTTCGCGCAACACAAGGATTCAGGCCGACCTGGTAGACCAACTCTTCAACTCAAGCGAGAAGCGGCTGGCCCGTACGCTGCTGTTGCTCTCACAGACTGGCAGAGAGGATATGCCTCTCGCGCCGCTGCCCAAGATCAGCCAGGCGACCTTGGCAGATATGGTTGGCACAACGCGGTCGAGGGTAAGTTTTTTCATGAACCGCTTTCGCAAGCTTGGCTTCATCGAGTACAGCGGGCTGAATCGCATTCACGTGAACAGCTCGCTGCTCTCGGTGGTGCCTTTACAGTAAGTGGGCACCTAGAACACGCAAGCACCTAACCTCGAGGCGCAAATCCTTTATGGATATTGCGCCTCTTTTTTTTTCCATCACGCGTCACGGAAGTTATCTCTTCAGTAAGTCAATCGGTTGGGTAAAATCAGTTACTCGAAGATACTTTGCCAGAGACGGGTGCTGACGCTCCAGCGCGAGATACATTTCCCACGCGACTTTCCTATAACTGAAATGGCCAGCTGGGCCGCTGCGTAGCTCGGAAATATACTGAGCCTCCGCAAAGTCCATCTTGAATAAGCTGCGAATTCTTGTCGCCAGTGGAAGAAGATAGAGCGCGGACTGTGCGGCCTCGGGAGCGTTGCTTATAGCGACCTCGCGGCTGGCGCTGAACGCCGCTTCTATCTGGGCTTGATACTCCACTAGAATTCCCGCTTCTGCCAGACCCGCGGCGTCACCGGATTCGGGCGTATCGTAACCATGCAGGCTGGTGAACTCCTGAATGATCTGGGTGCATCGGCGATGGCGGTGCATGTCCCGGAAACCGCCGATATCCATAAGAATGTCAAAGCGAAGGGCTGCGCCAGCATGAAAGGCGCGCAATGCTTCGTCGTGACGGCCCCGATGCCTCAGACCCAGTTCAATGATTTCTGTAACGCAGCCCTCAGGCAGGGCGGCGGTAATATCCCTGATCTGACGATAGGGGTGGTGGCTCGCTGAGTAGATCAGCGTGGCAGCCAACTCCACTTCCAGAGTTTCGGTCCGCTCCACCAAATCCACGATCGGAGCCGCGGCAATGGACACACCTGAGAGCAACTCCGCGGCGGCCTGGGTAAGTTCTGCGCGGGTTTGTTGTTCGTAGGGATTAGGTTGCGCGTACTTCACCAACGTGGGCGCTGTATGGACCTCACGGGTAAGCAGCAATTCAGACTCTGCCGCCAATTCAGGATCGAGCGCGGCGATCTTATTCTGCAACGCGGAATTGGCATCGGCGTTGAGATTCCAAGCCGGGCCGGTCGCGGCATCTCTGAGTTTTGCTCCCAGATCCCGAATTTCAGCGGCGGGATGCGTGAGCAGGCGAGATACCTGCGTCTCAAGCGTCCGAGCGTTGACGATTTGGCCGAGAGAAGTATTGGTGGCCAGCGGCAAAAGATACCGTGCAACGTCAAATGCGCGTGCCTTGAGAGTGCGCTCCCAGGCCTCAGGCTTCATCTCAACCGGGCACGCAACGCGCGATTTCAGCGCGTCGTGGACGGCGGTAGACGTTTTCGAGTAGGCATTGAAGAGATCTTCAACAGTTCGCGTGTAAAGCTCGCGAGTATCGTTGGCAGCACCGAAGTCAGGAAGGTACCAGCCGGATTTCTGAAAGTTCTGATAGCGCGTGGATCGTTCCTGGCCATCCCACCGCTGCTCGTCGACCAGAACAATGGCGGCAAGAAGAGAGAGGCGCTCGATGGCGAATGCTACATGCGCGAGGTCGGCGATGGAACGATGACCGTATTGAAAATAAAAGGTGTTGAGGAACTGCTCAGCCCGCTGGGAGCTGATTTCCTTGAGCGATTGCTTCATGGAAAGCGCCGAACGAGAGTACTTTGCCATCGCATAGGCCAGTACTTCGGGGTCCGCTCCGTGGACGGCAAAGACTTCAGTCTGGTTGTGAGCGTGGGCAGGCAACTCGCTAGGATTTGAAGAGGATACGGGAGATGGGGGGACAATTCCGGTCATGGCAGGCAGGAGGCTCTCTGGGGACCAGAATACGGCATTGGAATGGTCTCGTGGTCGCCCCATCTGAATCAAAACCGCCCAGCAGGATTTTGCATCCCAACCTCGTTGGGTTCGTCTAGCATGCTAGTTACAGGCGGGCGCGACGGGCGAAATCTCGCCTAGCGCTGCAGCCTACATATAATGGGCGGTTTAGTATCGAGTGGACATCTAACCCATGCGCGAGATTCTTGAAAAAACGCAACATCGCCCCTGGCCGCTGCCACCAGGACGATGGGCGATGACACAGCGCTGGAATGACCTGCTCTTTGCCCACTGGCCTATACGCGTAGCCGAGATTGAGGCCCTTCTTCCGGAGGGTCTGGAAGCAGACACCTTTCACGGATCGGCATGGTTGGGGGTTGTGCCTTTCTGGATGGACCGCATTCAATTCCGTGGGCTGCCGCAAATACCTGGTGCACGCAAGTTTCCCGAATTGAACATGCGAACTTATGTCCGGGATCGCGCCACCAAAGCACCGGGTGTGTATTTTTTCTCTTTGGATGCGGCCAGCCTGATCGCCGTCATTGCGGCGCGTAGTCTCTTCAATTTGCCTTACTACTGGGCGCAGATGAGCATCAAGCCTCGAGGCGAGCGAGAGTTTTCTTACTATAGCCGGCGTTTGCTCAGCGGTAAGCAAGTGCGCTTCGTAGCCCGTTATCGAGGGCTGGGGCCTACGCACAAGCTGGTTCAGAGCCGTCCGGGCACGATCGAGTACTTCCTCACCGAGCGCTACTGCCTGTTTACCCGCGACTCATTGGGTCGCCTGATGCGAGCTAATATCCACCACGTGCCCTGGCCGCTTGAAGAGGCAGAAGCCGAGATTGAATGCAACGACCTGCCAGCCCAGTTTGGTTTGCGGCTGCCGGAGACTCGCCCGTTGTTGCACTACTCACGGCATCTGGCTGTATATGTTTGGCCCGCAGAGTTGGTCCAGAAGGCGATGCTGCGTGCCGGACCGGCCGTGGCGGCTGCTCAGTAATCCCGATTGTCCCACCTATAATCGGCAGGAGCATGCTGATTGCCACATTTACGAGGAAATATGAACGGAATTGAAGGACGGATCGCGCTGGTAACGGGGGCATCACAAGGCATAGGTCGTGCCTGCGCACTTGAACTCGCAAAAGCCGGCGCGACAGTCGCCTTGGCGGCGCGAAATGAAGCCAAGCTGGCCGAGGTACAGGCCGAGATTGAAGCCGCGGGAGGCAAGGCCGCAGCATTTGCACTGGACGTAGCCAACGAAGAGTCGATCAAAACCGGCGCGAAGGCTGTGCTTGAGCGTTTCGGCAAGGTCGAGATTCTTGTAAACAATGCCGGAATCACCCGCGACGGGCTGGTCCTGCGTATGAAACGGCACGACTGGGACGACGTGGTCGCAACCAATCTGACTGGCGCCTTCCTTTTGACTCAAGCCTTGCTGCAGGCAATGCTCAAGAATCGCTGGGGCCGAATCATCAACATTACGAGCGTAGTGGGACGTACCGGGCAAGCGGGCCAGGTAAATTACTCCGCAACGAAGGCTGGTCTCATCGGGATGACCAGGTCGCTTGCACGTGAAGTGGCTTCGCGAGGCGTGACGGTCAATGCTGTGGCTCCGGGCTATATTGAAACGCCCATGACAGCGGTCCTGGATGAAAAGCAGACCACCGCGATGCTGGCGCAGATTCCATTGGGCCGCGCCGGAACTGACCTCGACATTGCCAGTGCCGTAACATACCTGGCATCCGATAGCGCCAGCTATATAACCGGGCACGTGTTGGACGTAAATGGCGGCATGTTCATGGGCGGATAGCCACACAACGATTCGCGCAAAACCAATGCAGGTTCATGAAGTGCCGCGCCGCTGCCGATAGTCACTGCGGGAGTGGCAATGGCAACCTTTACCACGGCTGCAGACGGTCCGCCAAGTGATTGCTGTGAACAGAGCGACGCTATGCCGTCTGTCTTGCGTTACGTGGCAAGGCAGCCCATTCTGGACGCGCGGGGCGCCCTCCACGGATACGAACTCCTCTTTCGTTGCGGACCAACCGCGCGCACCTTCTGCGGCGATGGAAATAAGGCAACGCGAACTGTGCTGGACAATACCGTCATCTTTGGCCTGGAACGGCTTACAGGTGGCAAGCCGGTCTTTATGAACTGCACCCAGGAGGCTTTGGAAGAACGGCTGGTCATGGTGCTCCCCCCGAAGCAAACAGTTCTTGAGCTTCTTGAGACGCTGGAACCAACCCCAACGTTGTTACATGCCTGCCGGCAGCTCAAGGCGCATGGATTCCGCCTGGCCCTGGATGACTTTGAGTGGAAGCCGGAGTGGGCGCCCTTTGCTGCGCTCGCTGACTACATCAAGGTGGACCTCTCAAAAACCACTCGTGATCAACGGATGAAGTTGATGGAAAAATGCTGGGGAAATTCAGCGCGGTTTGTTGCCGAACGCGTAGAGACTCCCGCTGATATGGAGCAGGCTCTCAATGAGGGGTTCAAACTCTTTCAGGGCTATTATTTCTGCCGTCCCGTGCTTCTGCAGAACCGAGTCATCCCGCCTAACCGCCTGGTGCAGTTGGAATTGCTGAAGGCGCTCCACCAGGAACCGCTGGATACGCAGCGCGTGAGTAGCCTGGTGAAGCGTGACGCGTCTTTGACCTACCGTCTGCTGCGTATGGTGAATTCTCCACTCTACGGAATGGGCAAGGTAATTCGGTCCATCCACCAGGCGCTTGTACTGATCGGCGATGAAATGTTTCGCCGCGTGGCGACGTTGGCGATTGCCAGCGAGCTTGTCGACCTTAATCGCTCAGAACTTCTGCGAACGGCATTTACGCGGGGTCGCTTTTGCGAATTGGCTGCTGCTGCGACGGGACAGAACCGCACCGAGCAGTACTTGGTGGGAGTGCTTAGCCTGTTGCCCGCCATATTGCGCTTGCCAATGGAAACCATCGCGGTCGCACTTCCGTTTCGCGAAGAGATACGCGACGCCCTGCTTGGAGTGAACAACACTGAACGGGCGATTCTGAATTGGCTCGCCAGCTATGAGACGGGACAATGGGAGCAATGTGACGTATTTGCAAAGGAAGCCAGACTAAGTACGGATCGTTTGCCACAAATGTACGCCGAGGCCGTCGAGTGGGCTGAGACGAATTTGAACCTGGCTACCTCTTAACTAAACGATCTACTTTGGTTGGGTCTGGACCGTTGGCGGAGGGCCAAAATTCGGATTGCCTGGCCCCTGTTCTCGATTCCGAGCTTCCATAGCCATAACTGTGGTTGCTCGAAATACGCCTCCCTGAACGGTGCCCTCTGCACGAAGCTGCTCGCCGGGCTGGATATCGGCAAGGGTGATCGAGTCGCGGCGTTTGCGGAACGAGGTATTCTCATCAACCTCGATTGCGTGCTTGGCGTGGTCCACCAGGCCCTCGATCGTAATGGTCGTCCCGTCAATGGCAGTGATTCGACCGGCTAGCCACGTCTTTCCGTAATTGGCCTGCATCTCGCGCATTTGCTTGGCGCGTTCTGGATCGATCAGGGCGATAAAGACTGCGCCAAGAGACTTTCCTGAATCATCCATTTCGCCGCCGGCTGTGATGATGTCGCCAACTTTGATTTCTGTAGGCTTGATTGTCTGAGGTTGTGTCCGCGGACCCTGATCGCCTTCACCAACGTCGCTGGAAGAGCTGCGGCCTGTGCCCTGGGAACGGCGACCGCCACCTTGGCCCGGTAATTGTTTGATGATGCGGGTGTTTACGCTGAAATGCACCGTGTAGATGTCGCCCGCATCTGTCTTGATGGTGTAGTGATCGGATGCCACGTCGGTCACAGTTCCAAGAACGCCACGCCCGCCGCCCGGAAACTCGCCCATACCCCGCATTCCACGGCCACGTCCCGCCCCAGACCCCTGTCCTGAGCCCTGCGTCTGCCCTGCCGATGTAGCTTGCGCCTGCAAAGTCACCGGCACGGCCTGCAAAACCATTACAAAGCCGGCAAGAGAGGAAATTGCGGCAAAGCGGACTCGATCACCCCAAGAGAAAATCATTTGAAACTCCTGGAATAAGTAGACGGGGGAGCTGCATCAAAAGCTACAGTCTGCAGGCCGGGTCAGGTAGACTCCCTAAAGGCTGGGAAAGCAGCAGGATCATTCAGGCGGCAAGAAAACTTCGGGGAGTATGCCGGTATGAGTTCTTCAGTGATTTCCAGAATTGGCAGTCCCGTGGGATTGCATGATCGGTTCAGGACAGTACGGGAGCGGAGCGTTTCGCTCTGTGACCCTCTTACGCCTGAGGACATGATGGTACAGTCGTGTCCCGAGGCCTCTCCAGCCAAATGGCATTTGGCACACACGGCATGGTTTTTTGAGTCGTTTATCCTCCGCGAGTTCGCCGAGGGATACAAGCTATTCAACGCCGACTTTCCCTGGCTCTTCAACAGCTACTACCAGACATTTACTGAATTCCCCGACAAACGGTTGCGCGCGTCCTTTTCACGGCCTGGAGTCGATGAGATCCTGCGCTATCGCGCCTACGTCGATGAGGCCGTCGAGCATCTACTTGATGGCGATGCCCCTGAAGAGGCGCTGCGACGAATCGAGCTTGGGCTCCACCACGAAGAGCAACATCAGGAATTGCTGCTGACCGACATCAAGCATGCGCTCTATACAAATCCATTGCAGCCGCCCTACCTGGAAGCACCGCCGACACGGATCGTACCGCCAGCCTTACCACTTCAGTACTTTGCCTACGAGGGTGGGCTTGTCGAGATCGGGCAAAACGAGCCGGATGGCTTCACATTTGATAACGAGCGTCCGCGGCATCGGGTTTGGCTCGAGCCTTTCGAACTCGCGTCGCGGCTCGTGACCTGTGGTGAATTCGCAGAATTTATCGCCGACGGCGGCTACACTCGGCCGGAACTTTGGCTCTCCGTGGGGTGGCAAACCGTCAAGGATCAGGGCTGGCAGGCGCCTCTGTACTGGCGCAGACAGGAAGGAGAATGGGTGATCGGGGGCATGCGCGGCAGGCGGACTTTGACGGAAACCGCATCTACGCCAGTAGCGCATGTAAGCTACTTTGAAGCCGACGCCTATGCTCACTGGGCTGGCTGTCGACTCCCGACCGAGGCTGAATGGGAATCAGTAGCAGCTTCGCTCCCGGTAGCTGGAAATCTGCTCGACTCCGGGTACCTTGAGCCTGTTCCTGTGCACGATGAATGGGAAGAACCCGCTCAGATCTTCGGGGACTGCTGGGAATGGACGGCAAGTGCCTATCTGGGCTACCCGGGATTCGTGCCGTTGAACGGGACACTGGGCGAATACAACGGCAAATTCATGAGTGGACAGATGGTGCTCCGAGGTGGCAGTTGTGTCACACCGCAGCAACATATCCGTGCGAGTTACCGTAATTTCTTTGGGCCGGAGACACGTTGGCAGTTTTCCGGTATCCGGCTTGCGCGCTGATAACAAACGGCGCGCGAAGATTCATAGTAAATTCTGACAACCGGATCGGGCCGAGGCACATCGAAGAACGAGTATGTCTGCCACTTACCCTCCACTCTCCCTGGGAATTGTCCGTTCGAAGCCGATGCTGGCGACAACTTCGCCGGTCGCGGCTCCCTGCGACCCAGCCATTTCTGGAATCGTTCGCGAAGGTCTCGCGCGCCATCCCAAGCAACTACCTCCTTGGCTTTTTTATGATGAGGCAGGTTCCAGGCTTTTTGATGAAATCACCCAGTTGCCCGAGTACTACCTGACTCGCCTGGAGCGCGAACTGCTGACAGAGCATGCAGGTGCGATGATCTCCGCGGCAGCTGAGGGGCGGCGCTTACGGTTGGTGGAGTTGGGTGCAGGGTCGGCCGATAAGACGCGCACATTGTTGGCTGCTGCTCTCGTGCATCAGGGCACCGTGCAATACCTCCCCGTAGATGTTTCGGAGTCCGCGCTGGAACTCGCCTGCCGGCGTATCGAGGCTGAGCTACCCGAGGTCGAGACGACTCCGGTGGTGGCAGACTACACCGTGGACTGGCATCTCCCCGACCACGATAACCCGGAAGCGAAACCGGAGCGGCAGTTGCTAATGTGGATCGGTTCCAGCATCGGCAACTTTGAGCCTGGGGCTGCTGAAGAGTTGCTGCGGCGGATCAACTCGACGATGCGGTCTGGCGATAGCCTGTTGCTTGGCGTAGACCTGGCTCCATGCGATGGAGGCAAATGCGTCGGTGAACTGCTGGCTGCTTACGACGATGAGGCTGGCGTGACGGCACAGTTCAACAGCAATATGCTTGTCCGGTTGAACCGGGAGTTGGGAGCAGACTTTGACTTGGACAGCTTCGCGCACTGGGCCGAGTGGAATGCGGCTTCTTCACGAATGGAAATGCATCTGGAAAGCCTGCGCGAGCAATCGGTTCACATCGAAGCGTTGAATCTGAACGTGCATTTCGACGCGGGTGAGCGGTTGCATACCGAGAATAGCTACAAATACACACTGGAAAGTGCAGCCGCACTGATGGAACGTGCCGGTTTTCCTGTGGCCGAGAGTTGGACAGACCACGGAGAATGGTTTGCCGTCATGCTCGGACGGAAGGCCTAGTTTTCTCGGGATGAATCAGTTGCCCTGTTTCTGGCAATGCCTGCGCAGGAACAGGGCAACTTGTCTCATACAGCCGAAGCAATCCTACTTTGCGTGATCGATTCGAACCAGCAGGATATCGTGTGACGGCAATTCAATCGGCATGCCGTCGGCCAGCTTCACTTCCTTGCCGGTCCAGAGATTCTTTCCCGTCGCTGGGCCGTGCAGGCCGGCCTTCGCCATGTTCAGATGAAAAGGATGCGTGGAGAGGCGATCGCTGCCGACGTTGATCACCGCGAGGGCCTTTGCGCCGCCAGCCAGATCACGAGTCCAGACCTCAACTTCGCCATCGCTATAAGCTCTGTGGCCTTGCTTTCCAAGTGAATCCTGGTCGATGGCGATGACGTCCTTGTTGGTGAGGATTGCCTTGACCTCGGGCTTCATGTTGGGCAGGTCGTTGCCGGCCAGCAGCGGTGCAGCCAGCAGTGCCCACCAGCTGAAGTGCGTGCGGTTTTCTGCCATGGTCAATTTGCCGTTGCCTACTTCGAGCATGTCCGGATCGTTCCAGTGTCCCGGGCCAGCATACGAGGCCAGACCCTCATTCTGGCTGGCTATGTCATAGATGCTTTGCCAGCGAGCCTCGATGTCTCCCGTTGTGCGCCACAGATTGCCGCCGAGCGCAGGGGCCCACTCCCACGGAGAGTCCCATCCGTACTGGCAGAGCGAGAAGACGATCGGGCGGCCGGTCTTTGCAGTGGCGGCCTTCAGAGCCTTGGCCATCTTGTCGTAGGCGGCGAACATGAGTTTCATCTGTGCGGCTTTATCGCCATGCGCCTGCTTTTCCATGACGTCGCGACCGAAGCTGCAAAGGTCGTACTTGAGGTAGTCGAAGCCCCAGGAGGCATACATCTCGGCGTCCTGCTCTTCGTGACCAAGCGAGGCTGCGTATCCGCCGCAGGTCTTGGTGCCGGGACCGGAATAGATGCCGATCTTGAGTCCCTTGGAGTGGACGTAGTCGGCGAGCGCTTTCATATCCGGAAACTTGGAGTTGGTATGCAGAACGCCGCTCGCATCCCGCTCGGCTTCCCAGGTGTCGTCAATGTTGATGTAGATGTAGCCGGCGTCCTTCATGCCCGTCGCCACCATCTGGTCGGCAGCGCCTCGAATGTCCTTGTCGGTGACACGTTCGGCGAAGAAGTTCCAGCTATTCCAGCCCATCGGTGGCGTCTGGGCCACCTGCGCTAGAGCGGCTGAGAGTGACAGTGTAGAGAGAGCGACGGCAAGCAGTGCGGTGCGAAAACGCATAGTGACCTCTTCATGAGAATGTTTACAAATTGAAAAGCAATCGATCTTTTGGGAACGAGGCATCAGTCGGGGTTGCGCTGATAGTCGCCGCTCTTGCCCCCGGATTTGGATTCGAGCTGGATGGAGCGGATGACGATCGATTTATCCAGCGCCTTGGTCATGTCGTAAATAGTCAGTGCGGCTACGGAAGCCGCTGTCAGCGCTTCCATTTCTACACCGGTGGGGCCGGTGGTGGCTACAGTGGCGTGAATTTCGATGCCGGTTGCGGTTGCTTCGGCACGGACGTCGACGAAACTGAGCGGCAGCGGGTGGCACATCGGAATGAGCGCGGAGGTTTGCTTTGCGGCCTGAATGCCGGCGAAGCGGGCGACTTCGAGCGGGTTTCCTTTGGGGTTGTCTGGGAGGGCGGCCAGTACTTCGGGTGACAGCTCGACGAAGGCCGATGCGGTGGCTTCGCGGCGGGTCGAGGACTTGGCGCTGACGTCAACCATGCGAGCGCGGCCGCTGTCATCGAAGTGGCTGAGTTGGGACATCGGTGGCTCCTACTATGAAGGCAGCTACCAGCTTATATCTACTGGCGATGGCCGCCCGCCGCCGTCAGGCGGCTTACCGAATCCAGCCGACTCCGATGCCGGCCTGGGAACGCAGGCGGTCTGCCAATTGGCCGGTGTGGTGGGCGAGATGGCGCAGGTTATAGAACTGCAGTTCCAGCTTGGTGAACGGCAGCCAGGGGAAACCGGAGGGTGCTGAGAGATCAGCCACAGCTGTGTTGGCGGCGACTTCGGCGCGGCAGAAGGCGGCGTATTCGAGGAGATCGGATTGGGCGTACGGTTGGTCGATGGTTGGCCGGTAGTCGGGCTTTCCGGGGATGGCGCCGAGGTAGTTGTGCTCGGGGCGATGCTTCTCCCAGGGCGTGAACTCCGCGTCGCTTGGAGACATGTAGAAGTGCGTATAGAAGAGCGCGTGGTAAGCGATATGCCAGTAACGATTCGGCGAGCCCTCAAGCCAGAGCGATTCGGGGCAGAGTTCGATGGCTTTCTGGAGCATTCCGAGAGCCGAGGTGAATTGATGGGTAATAGATTCCTTGAGTGCGTCGGACATCGTAGGTCTCCTGAACGCTTTCGATTACAGAAAAGCGAATGAAAAGGGAATGCGGCGTTGGGGAGGGGGAGGGGTAGGTACATTTCCTTTTATCTCTTTTTAAATCATTGATTTGATCGAGATTTTTATGCGCTTTTGTGCACTTTTTGCGCTCTTAAGGGCGACAGCAGATTTCATTTGCACGAAGAGAGAAGAGACGTAACGTACTGGCAAATGTTTGCCTTTCTCCATTATGCCCTTTTTGCTATTAATTCTGTGCAAGCTGGTCTGCTGAGATGGCAGAAGCTGATTTCCTTCCCGTGTCAGGCGGACAGGGGGCGCTGCGGCACCAACTGAAGCGAAGGCGCCGTTCCGCGTGGCAGGGGATGGCATCGGGCACCACGGTGGGTGATTGCGAGCTTTTCGCGGCTGAGGAGCTTGCGTATCTGGCTGCGCGCGTGATCAGCCCATGGGCCGCGTTTGTCCAGACGAATGTAGGTCTGCCAGTGTGACAGCGCGCGGCGGCGTTCGCTTTTCCGTTCGCAGGCCAGTGCGAGATTGTAATGCGCATCGGCGTAACCGGGAGCCAATTCGATGGCGCGAGAGTAGGCGGCAATCGACTCCTCGACACGCTGCAACTCATCAAGGACATTGCCAAGATCGAAGAAAGCGAGAACGTAGGAAGGATCGGCCAGGGTGGCGCTGCGATAGAGCTCTTCAGCGCGGGCGTACTGCTTCTGGTGGTAATGGAGAGTGCCGAGATTGATGAGCGCGGCTGTATATACCGGATCGATGGCGAGAATTTTACGGTAAAGCTCCATCGCAACGTTCTTGCGACCCTGCTCCTCAGCCTGGACGGCCTGAAGGAAAAGCCGCTGGAGTTCCCTGCCATCCGGGTTGGCGGCTGCGCCGTTCTGGGCAGGCGGCAGCATGGCCACTGTGACGCGATGTGGGCCATTGGCTGCGTCGAAGTCGAAGAGCAGTTGCTTCCGGATAGGGTCTACCATGATGCCGGAGTGACGGAAGACAAGCCGGCTTCCGGTGCGAATAACGGCCGACTCCAGCAATGGGTTGCTCATGCCCGAGACCGCCTGCATGGCTACAACTGAGTTGCGGATGGAGCGGGAGTTGATGCGCAGGTGCTGCAGCGCGCTGAGGGTTCGCAACTGGGTCAGTTCCGGAAACCCGTAGGTGTCCTGCTCGGAAATCAGACCTGCGCGCTCCCAGCAGATCAGCTGGCGGGGAGCGATACGAAGAATTCTGAGTGCATCCTGGCGGCTATAGAGGGTCACGATCGGGTGTCCACCTGTGGGCCGGGATTAATCGGCCTTGATGAACTAAGGCGATTATGGCGCTATTGTCCGTGGATATCGGCGCACGAACAACCACTGTTTGAAGAAAATCGTGGATAAATGGTGTCGAATCTGGTTCGCAGGGCAATTCTCTACGAATGGGCTTCAGAACTCATGCCTTCCCACCGGTTGCCTGATTGCCCCATGAAACTGATCGCGGCAA
>Ga0206970_10147_pt1 | contig 20078 bp, 15 predicted proteins | sample Alteio_BWOrgHeat_88_FD_152964 | JGI IMG/M metagenome (GOLD analysis project Ga0206970, IMG submission 152964) | Enriched cells from forest soil in Barre Woods Harvard Forest LTER site, Petersham, Massachusetts, United States -... | ecosystem: Environmental > Terrestrial > Soil > Temperate forest >... | reverse complement strand
GAGGAAAATTTTTGCCTTAAATTGGCTTAAATCACCTTAAATGGCGGGTTGGGAGGATGGTTGTAGAGGAACTGAACATCCAACATCCAACGCTGAACATTGAACATCGAATGAAGATCTAGCCCACTTGTTTTTCGTTTTTGGGGGCAGTTTAACAGGGCTGGGCGTCGAGCGGAAGGAATGGGTTGGAAGCGTTGGGTAGGATTGATGCGCTGGTTACGTTTGATCGGCTGGCTACGTTGGGTGAGCTTTCCCGGCACGAAAGTCGGGTCGAGGATGCCCCGCCCTACCCTCGAATGCCGGGGAGTTTGTGCTGATTCCCGATATGGATATTAAGCAACTGGTTTTGAAATGAAGGGGGAAATGTGTGACCTACCCCCTTTTGCTGTCCGGTCTTTTTAGTCATCCATTTTGGACATTTTCTCATTGCGTTTCATGAATTTTACCTATTTTATCCTCCTGCCAGTGACACATCCCATTCAACCGCACGCTCACATGAAATTCATACCGTTTAAAAAATTCGTAGCAGGCGCTCTCATTGGCTCGTTGCTCGCGCTCATGTCTGGGTGTTGCACCGAGCTCTCAGATAAGGTCGACAAGCTAGATGAAAAAATTGATGCGCTGCAAAGCGCAACTAATCAGCGATGGACCGTTGGTCAAATGCCACTCATTCCGACACAAACCTTTGATACTGCAATTGTGATCGATCCCGACGGCAATATGTATGTGGGATATTCGCGCACATCCGGTGGTGGCGGAATGGCAAAACAGTTGAGGAAGCTAGAAAGACCGAGTGGGAGTAAAAACACTGGTCCGAGAACATTCTCGATTTCAGATATTCATGATGATGGATGGGTATCTATTGTAGATAACGAAGGAAACTTTTATTCTGGAGCAATTGTCACGTACACAGACAACAATCCTCACGCAGTCGACAGCCCAGATCAGTTTCAGCCCAAAAAACTAAAAAGCGACTAAGCGCATGGAAGGCCCACAGGCCGGGGAGTTTGGGCTGATTCCCGACACCGAAATTAAGCAGCTGGTTTTGAAATGAATGGGGGAATGTGAAACCTGACCCCTTTGTGGTCCTTGAATTAAAAGGTAGGGCGAGGCATCCCTGACTCGCCTTTCGGGTTTGGGGGGTTGGTATTGGTATTGGAGTTTGGTGCGGGGATTGGAATGGAAAAATCCAGGCACGAAAGGCGGGTCAGGGATGCCCCGCCCTACCCCCAATGCCGGGGAGTTTGGGCTGATTCCCGATACCGAAATTAAGCAGCTGGTTTTGAAATGAAGGGGAAAAGGTAAAGCCTGACCACTTTTGGGCCTTTTCAGTCTTGTCTCACCTTTTTCCTCACAATATAATTTTAATTATATATTATGAGAAACAACGATTATCTTTTTTCAAGTGGCGATTTATCGGCAACATTTGAGAATATTCGAGACAAACTCCGGCAAGAAATCAATGAGCTTTCACCATCGCAACTATTACCTGCTGATTATGTACAAGTATGCGATCATTTTATTGCTAAAAACACCATACAGCCAATTGAACTACAAGAGGAAGCCGTTGAACTTATTGATCCAGTTGAAAAAGAAATTGAGCAGGTCGATAGGAGCTTCGGTAATCGTTATATTCAAAAAGTATTAATATTTCGATTTGAAATACCCTTCACGGGTGAAGCCGCGCTATTTCAATGCAGTGCATCAACTTTTGGCTTAGTGATACCAGTTCTACATCACCAGTAAAATACGTTACTGCTGTATTCATAGAAGCACTTACTGAACTTGATGTTAATTTTGCTTCTTTTATATAAATCTTCGGTAAGTCATTAATCAAATTTTCTGCGTGATCTAGAGAATTTATAAAATCATTACTGTAATTTATCTCTGTATTCGCTGGCATTAAACTCAATGCCGATTCAACACTTTGTACATCTTTGAGTGCGCGTGTCAAAAACGGTACATCTTCATTTAATTTTTTAATTTCATCCAATTGATTTGTGCATGCATCACCTATCCTTTTCAGTTTTCCCGGTATATCTTCCCCTGGATTCATATTATTCGTTTATCTAAACTAACGAACTACTAAAACCCCTTCCCATCTGCTTTAGTTCCGCATAAGCAAACCTCCAGCCCCAATTCACTCGCCAGGGCGGCCTTGGTGTACATGGCTAGATCGGCGGCGTTGGCGGAGTTGGCGTAGGCGACTTGGATGTGGTTGGCTTTGTGGCGGGCCATCATTTGGTCGCGGGTGACGCCGTAGGTGACGGCGTGCATAATGGGCCACTGGATGGTGGTCGCTTTCCAGCGGCGCTGGGTCTCGGCTGCGGGGAGGGTGATGACTTTGGCGCGGCCAAGGTCCATTTTCAATTTGCCGCGTTCGACGTAGATGCGGGACCAGACGATTTCGCCGGGCTTCGCAATGCCGCGCACGGTGCCGCCGCCGAGGCGGAAATACATGGGGGGCTGGCGGAGGGAATCCGTCCCGGCATAGCCGCCGACATGGTGCGCGGGGGGCGCGGAGCCGGAGATGAGGAAGACCCAGACGTAATCCTTCGTGGTGCCGGATTGGTCGTAGTCGCCCCAGCGGAGGTCGTGGAGGGTGTTTTCGACGGGCTGGCGGAGGGCGGTGTGGACGCGCTGGGTGAAGACGCCGTCGAGCCCGGCGCATTCGTCGACTTCGTTAAAGTGCGTCATGGGCGAACCGGGGCGGATGATTTGGCCGGCGGCGTTGGCGACGGGCGGGCGGTCGCCATTATTTAAAATGCCTTCGACGAGGTCGGAGGCGGGGAGGAGGTCTTTTAAACCCTGCTGGTACTGGATGCCGATGGATTCGCAGCCGAACTGGTCGGCGAGGCGGAGGGCGGCGACGTAGACCTTGCATTGTTCGAGGACCTGGCGCTCGGTGAGCTCGGTGGCTTCGTTGGCGCCGAGGTGGAACTTCATGCCTTTGGCGAGGAGCCAGTCGTACACGGCGCGGGCCTCGACGGCGGTGACCATGGTGCTGGCGTAGTAGAGGGCGGATTGGGAGAGGCGTTCCTTGTAGACGCCGACGGGGAAGAGGAGTTCGTCGGGGATGATGGCGTTGAACATGCCCATGCAGCCTTCGTCGAACACGCCCATGATGGATTTCTTGCGGCGGAGGTCGGCGGCGATTTTTTTGGCGACGTCGCGGGCCCGGGCGGGGACGGCGCAGCGGTTGAGCGAATGAACGTGGTCGGTCTTGTGTCTGCAAGAGCCGGACTTGAGCCAGGCGGAGAGGCTGTTTAAAAAATAGTCGTCGGTGAAATTTTCGGACCAGAGCGTGGAGTATTTGACGCCGGCCTTGGTGAGGCAGCCATTGAGGTTCAACATGCCGACAAGGCCGGGCCAGGTGCCGGACCAGTTGGCGACGGTGAGGATGGGCGCGCGGTGGGAAATGAGGCCGTGGAGGATGTGGTGCGAGTATTGCCAGACGGCTTCGGCGACGATGAGGGGGGTGCCGGGGTCGATATTGGCAAAGACGGCCATGCCTTCCTTTTGCGACTGGATGAAGCCGTGTTTGCGGGCGGGGTCGTAGGGATGGGCGCGGACGAGGGTACAGCCCTGGGCGGCGAGCGCGGCGGTGAGGGCCTGCTCCATGGCGGCTTGGGCGGGCCAGCAGACTTCGTTGGCGGACTGGCGTTGGTCGCCGTTGACGACGAGGAGGATTTTTTTCTTGGGCGAGGACATGGTGAGCGAAAGGGAAGGATTAGCGAGTGGGTAGGAAAAGGCAACCCTTCGACAAGCACTCTCAACATCGAACAGCGAACGCTGAACATCGAACATCCAATTAGGAACGCGGAATGAAAGAAAAAGAATAAAGGTAATGGTCTTTGACAAGCGGTCAGGCGAGCGTAGCTTGAACCCACATGAATAATTGGATGTTGTCGAAAAAAACTGCGGTGCTCATCGGCCTTGGTTTCGCGGCCACACTGCTGCTGGCGCAAACCAGCAGCCCAGTGACTGCGCCGGTCGCTGCTCCAGTAGCCACCCCGGCGGCCAAGCCGGTTGAAGTGATAGCCAAGTCGAGCGGAATGGGCCGCTATCAAATTATGCAGGTAAATCTGCCGGCGGGAGTAGCCGGAGGGAGCACGGTCATTAAGATTGATACCGAAACGGGCGCAACGTGGTGCATCGGGCAGGGCAATCCGCAAGTCAACCATGCCGTCTATGTCTGGTATAAAATGCTCAACATGACGCTGACCGGTAATGGATCGATCTACGACCCCAATCAGTAAAAGGTAGCAAAGACGATTAGGGAATTTCTTTGACCTGTTCGGGAATAACGACGACGGGTTCCGGTGGTTTCACGCGTTTGCGGCGGGGGGTGAGGGGCTTGACGATGTGGTGGTGGAGCAAGTCGGCGACGCGTTTGCTGTGGCGGGAGACGTGGGCAAAAAGGCGGTCGATGCGGCCGGCTTGGGCGTCGGGTAGATGCTCTTTCAGGTAAGCTTTGGCGTGGCGGATGATGCGTTTGGCCCAGATAAATTCGGTGCCGAGCACGGCAAAACCCACGCCGAGGGTCAAGGAGGTGGGCACAGGAGTGACGACGGAGAGAACACCGAGGAAAATAATTGTGCCGCCCACACCGCCGACGACGATTTTGTGCGCGTGTTTGTACCAGTGTTTGCGGAGGCGCTGGCGGTGACCATCAAGACGCGTCCTCAGTCCGGTAAACATTCCTGTTATTAATGGATGGATGCAGTGATAGCAAAGACCATGCGGCCAAAGCTGCTGGGGTGAAACCCGTAGGCCCTGCCTCCGGCGCGAAAGGCTTTGCTGCGGACGGCAGGGACACTACGCAGGCGCGGGCGGCTCATGCCTCTGGCGCGAAAGGCTTCGCTGCAGTGGGCATGAGCACTTCGCAGATGCGGGCGCCAATTCCGCAGTTGACTCACCATTAGTGGCGTTTAGACCTCAACGCCAAGATGAATTCCTTTGGGCGTACGCAAAAGACCCTCGGGTTGCTGGAAGAATTGACGAAGGGGGCATTTGCGCTGGCAGTGCCGGAAGAGTTTGTGGCGCGGTTCATGGAGGGACGGCGGGCGATTCGGGCGGCAACGGAACACGAAATTCGCGCAGCGGGACGCTATCTGGAGGGGACGGAATACGCGCTGAAACAAGGCGGCAACCATTTGTGGGGACAAAGCACGGTGGAGGAGAATTTTGCGCTGACGCAGATCGTGGAATGGCTGCAACCGCAGGGGATTTTGGAAATTGGTTTGTTTCGCGGACAGACGGCGTTGACGCTGCATCGTGCCCAAGCGGCGGTGAAAGACTGGGCCTACCTGGGGATTGACCCGGACCCGGTGGCGATTTCCACGACGCGCGCGGTGTTGAAAAAATTCGGGCTGGGTGAAAAGTCGCAATTTACGCAGGAAACTTCGCGAGCGGGGTTGGAAAATCTGCCGACGATTGATTTTGCATTGATCGACGGGGACCATGCATATGCCAGCGTGGCGGCGGATTTTGCCGCGGTGTACAACCGGCTGCCAGTGGGCGGCGTGGTGGCGATGCACGATGTGGGTACACCGGCGTATGGTTTTACCCAACAGGACCCGGGGCACTTGCTCCACCGGGTGCTGCCAAATATTTTGGGTGGTGACGCGCAGCGGTTTTGCCTCGACGGGATGTGCCGGCAAACGACGATGCAGTTGCTGTCGCCGGAACGCCTGGCCTTTACGGATACAGCGGCGGAAGCGCAGGCGATTGCGCGAGTGACGATGGTCGATACGGTGGACGGCTGGGGCGGGATGGGATTTGTCGTGAAGCTTTCCCCCACCCGCAAAGTAGAGCTGGCGGAATTGCTGGCGCACGCACCGGTGGCGGCGGCTGAATCGGCGGGACCGGCCGCAAAGCGGGGGACAATTTTTGGGCGGGCGGCGCGCAAACTGGCGAAATATGTTCCGTAAAAGTACGGCGGTGATTCGGGCTTGCGCCGTGGGAATGAGTTGGCAGCATCGGGGCCATGCCCCACTACCCTACCTCGACTGCTTTATTTGGCTTGGCTGCGATTGCGATTGCGGCCACGTTACCCCGGTTGAGCGCCGCGGATTATTATGTTTATTATGGCACGGCCGAAGGTGGCGCGGGCAAGGGTATTTCGCTGGGGCACTTCGACAGCGACCGGGGCACGTTGACCAAGCCGGTGTTGGCAGCAGAGGCCAATGGGCCGTCGTTCTTCACACTGGCGAAGGATGGAAAGCATTTGTACGCGTGCTTCGAGAATGCGAACAAGCTGGGGGCGTATGCGATTGACCCGGCGACGGGCGCGTTGACGTTGCTCAATGTCGTCGATAGCGGCGGCAGCGGGCCGTGCCATATCAGCCTCGACCCGACGGGGAAATTTGCGCTGGTGGCGAATTACAACAGTGGGAGCGTGGCGGTGCGCGCAATTAAAGCGGATGGTTCGCTGGGCGACCAAACGGGCGCGGACCAGCACACGGGCACCGGACCGGACAAGGACCGCCAGGAAGGCCCGCATGCGCATTGCATCATCACCGACCCGACGGGGAAATTCGTGCTGAGCACGGATTTGGGGAACGACAAAATTTATATTTACCAACTCGACGCGAGCGGGAAAATCACGCCGAACGCGACGGCGTTTGGAATGGTGAAAGCCGGGGCGGGCCCGCGGCACATTATTTTCTCTCCGAACGGCAAGGTGCTGTACTGCATCACCGAAATGGGCGCGACTGTGACGGCATTTAATTGGGATGGCGCAAAAGGCGCGTTGACGGAATTTCAGACGATCTCGACGCTGCCGGCGGATTTCAAGGCGTTTAACAAGGACGCAGAAATCCAGTTTAGCCCGAATGGGAAATTTTTATACGCCTCGGCGCGCGGACACGACGCGATTGCGGTGTTTGCGATTGATCCGGCGACCGCGAAGCTGAGTTTGGTGCAGGATGTGCCGGTCGGCGGCAAGACCCCGCGCTATTTTAGTTTCGACCCGACCGGCGAGTGGGTCATCTGCGGGCACCAGGATTCGAATACGGTGATTGCATTCAAGGCGGATGCCCAAAGGGGCATGCTGGCGTCGCCGGATTATATCGTCCCGGTAGCGGCACCGAGTCCGATCTGCATGGGGTTCCTGGCGGTGAAGTGAGCGGGCTAAACAGTTAAGCGAAGGTAAAATCGAATGCTGCAGGCGTCGCTACGCGACGCAATTTTTTCCGCGATCAATACCGTGGGTTAAAACCCACGGCTATTATCGGAGCCTCGCTACGCGAGGCGTAAAGCATAGATCTAGCTGGCAGTCTGCACCGGCTTAACCTTGAGCGACAAAATAATCACCGCGGCGGCGGCCAGGCAGAAACAAAGGAAATAAATACCACCGACAAAGGAGCCGGTGCGGGTTTGGAGCGTGCCCAGAACGTAGGGGCCAACGAAGCCGCCAAATTGTCCAAGGGAATTGATTAACGCGATTGAGCCGGCGGCGGCCATATCGGTGAGGAATAAACTCGGCAGCGCCCAGAAGGCGGGTTGGTAACCTTTCTGGCCGGCAGAAAACATGACAAAGCAAACAATCGTCAACGGCAAATAACCACGCGTGAACGGCACCAACAGCAGGGCCACAAAGCCGATGAGGAGAGCCGCAGCCGCATGGCGGCGGTATTCCTTATGCCGATCGGAACTCCAGCCCACAAATAATTGGCTGGCGACGGCAAAACACGGCGGCAGGATGACCAGCCAGGTGATCTTGTCCACTTCGAGCGAGTACCAGTCTTTGAGAATGCTGGGCAGAAAGGTTTCGAGACCGTAATTTGCCGTCACGCCAAAAAAGTACGTCAGTACGAGCAAAACCACTTTGGGGTTTTGGAAAGCCTCCAGCACCGTCATCCGGCGGCATCCGGAGATTTGGGCTTTTTCCAATTCCAGTTGTGAAGTGAGCGCGTGTTTTTCTTCCGCCGTGAGCCACTGGGCGTCAGCGGGGCGGTCAGCGAGCAGGAAAAAGACGACGAGGCCGAGTACCACCGCGGGCAGACCCCAAAAGATATAAACCCACTGCCAGCCGACGAGTCCAAGCAGGGCCGGATGATGAATGAGCTGGCCGGCGACGGTTTCGTCGGTGCCGATTTTAAGCAAGGCACCGGAAATTTTGGGACTGAGAATTTGCGCGGCAGGCGTGGCGATCATGAACCAGGCCAGCGCGCGGGCGCGGTCCCGCAGGGGAAACCAATGCGTGAGGTAAACGAGGACACACGGGAAAAAACCGGCCTCGGCGACGCCGAGGAAAAAGCGGGCGGTATAAAACTGCGCGGGTGTTTTTACGAGGGCGGTGAGCGCGGCGACGATGCCCCAACTGACCATGATGCGGCAGATGAGGCGGCGGGCGCTCCAACGCTCGATGGCGAGGGCGCAGGGGATTTCGAGGAAAAAGTAACCGATGAAAAATACGCCGGAGGCGGTGCCGAGGACGGCGTTGTCGAAGCCGAGGTCTTTGAGCATCGTCAGCTTGGCGATGGATAGATTAACGCGGTCGATATAGGCGATGACGTAGCCGAGGAAAAGCAGCGGCGAAAGCCGCAAGTAGGCTTTGCGGCGGGCGCGGTCGAGAGCGGCGGTGTCGATGGGGTTGGGCAAGCAGGAAAATGAGGGGAAAGAATCATCCTTTGGAAAAAATCGCGGCGGAGCAAGGCGGGAGATGGCGGGGATTGATACTTCGATCAGGAATGAAGTTGGCAAGTGTGAAGGAACAAGAGTATTTTCCCGGCTTGATTAAGAATAATTGGAGAACGCTATGCCCACCCTTATTCTCATTTGCGGTTTGCCTGGCTCTGGCAAGACGACACTGGCCAAACGACTTGAGATCGAACGGCCGGCGTTGCGCCTGACGCCGGATGAATGGCTGGCCCGCATGGCGGTTGACGGTTACGATGAGGATAAACGCAAGGCTGTAGAGCTACTACAATGGGACATTGCGCAACGCGCACTAGGTCTCGGCGATGATGTAATTCTTGAGTGGGGTTTCTGGACTCGGAGAGAACGAGACGAAATCAGGGCCCAAGCAGCCAGACTCGGTGCAAGCACCAAACTTTATTACCTTAATGTACCACTTGAAGACCTAAAGAGACGACTCGTGGCTCGCAATGCAGCGCTACCTTCGGAAACTTTTCCGGTTGAGGCCGCTCAACTTGAAATGTGGGCGAAGCAGTTTGAGCGACCGACGCAAGATGAACTTGCGTAAACTTTGATTGGAACGGTCTAATAGATCGCAGATGCGCTTGCGTGTGGAGATGCAACAGGGTATCGATTTTCGCCATGCGCATCACTGATTTGCGAGTTCACTCCATCGCGATTGCCGATCCCCCACTCCGCAGTTCGTATGGATTGCACGCACCGTATGCACTGCGGACAATTATAGAACTAGAGAGCGACGAAGGAGTCATCGGCATTACTGAAACGTATGGCGGCGAGGCGCAGGTGAAGCAGATTGAGGCACTGCGGGCACAAATCATTGGCGCCAATCCGTATCGGCTGACGGGATTTTTGTCGCCAATGGTGGATGGCCAGGGCGGGGGCGATGCGCGTTCGCAGACTTACCATGTGCCGGGGGAAAATCCGCTGGATGCGACAACGCGCACGTTTGCGGCGATTGAAGTGGCATGCCTGGACCTGATTGGCAAGACGGTGGGCATGCCGGTGTGCGATTTGCTGGGCGGGCGCGTGCGCGACGAAGTGCCGTTTTCAGCGTATCCCTTTTATAAACACGCGGGCGGCGGCGGTGAAGGCAAGGATGCACGCGTCGATGAATACGGCGAGGCGTTGACGCCTGAAGCACTGGTGAAGCAAGTAAAACAGATGGTCGCGCAATATGGCTTTAGTTCGATCAAGTTTAAAGCCGGAGTGCTGGAACCGGATATTGAAATCGAAACGGTGAAACAGCTTTACCGGGCGCTCGGACCGCAAGTGCCGCTGCGCATGGACCCGAATTCCGCGTGGACGGTGGAGACGTCGGTCAGCGTGGGCCGGGCACTGGCGATGGAGCTGGACCGGGGCGGGTATTTGGAAGATCCGACGGCGGGATTGGAAAACATGGCGGAAGTGCGGCGACGGCTGCTGGCGGAGGGAATTAAAACACCGCTGGCGAGCAATGTGGCGGTGACGTCGTTTGCGGATATTCCCAGTTCAGTAAAAATGGATGCGGTGCAGATAATTTTATGCGACCATCATTATTGGGGCGGCATGCGGCAGGTGCAGCAACTGGCGCGACTGGCGAAAACTTTTGGATTGGGATTGTCCATGCACTCCAATAGTCACCTCGGCGTGTCGTTGATGGCGATGGCGCACGTGGCGGCGGCGACCCCGCATTTGACCTACGCGTGCGATACGCACTACCCCTGGCAATCGGCGCAGGATGAAATCGTGCGAGGCGGACGCATCCCAATTAAAAATGGTTGCGTGAAAATTCCCGAGAAGCCAGGTCTGGGCGTGGAGCTGGACTACGACCAACTGGCGCGGGGGCGAGAACGCTACGCGAAATGCCCCTACCGCAAGCGCGATGATGAATTGGAAATGAATAAACACGTAGACCCAACCTGGAAACGCGTGCTGCCAAGGTGGTAGCAAATATCCGCAACCAACCCACCCCTTCGTGGTTAAATAGACCGTAAACACGCTGGGCGGGTTTACCTGCTGCTCATTTTTTGCCCAAAAGACACCGATTTATCACTTCCATGGCCGTCCACTCTACCGCGATTGCAAAACATTTACTGGGTGCCTCGGCCTTGGGCCTGACGGCGTGGAGCGGCGGCAAGCAATACAGCGCGCCGGCATTTCAGACCATCGGCCAGGAACCGCCGGCCCAACGGCAGTATTCGCAAGGAATTTTTTTAGGTGAGTACGAAAACATTCTTGGCACCTCGATGGAATTGCGATTGCACACGGCCAGTCCGCTGGAAGCGCAAGAAGGCGAATGGCGGGTGCTGGGCGAAATTGAGCGGCTGCGCGGAATCCTAAGTACCTATGATCCGGCGAGCGAAATCCGACAAGTCATGGCCGGCGCGCCGGTAGTTTCAATAGAACTGGCAGAACTTTTTGGCGCCTACGCGCACTGGATGGAGCGGACGGCGGGGGCCATCAACATGAACATGGGTGAAGTAAAAAATCTTTGGCGGCAGGCAGCAAGGAATGGGCGGGCGCCGACAAAAAGCGAATTGCGGGTGGCTGCGGCCAAACCCCGAGCGTACGATGTGGATGCGCTCGGCAAGGGATTTATCATTGACCGTGCGGTAGAAGTTGCACGCCGTTTTGCCCCCTCCGGGCTGCTCAATATTGGCGGAGACATCCGCGGGTGGGGTCGGGAAGCCTGGATCATTGGGGTGGCGAATCCGTTTAATCCAGCAGAAAATACAGCGCCAGTTGCGCAGGTTTTACTCCGCGAAGGCGCGATAACGACGAGCGGCGGATATGCGCGGTTTTTTGAAATCAATGGCGAACAGTTTTCCCATATCATTGATCCGCGCAGCCGGCGGCCGATAGCAAATTTGGCCAGTTCCACGGTGGTCGCGGCCGATTGCCTGACGGCGAATGCGCTGTCCACGGCGGCGAGTGTGCTCGGCGCCAAGCTGGGCGCGGAAATCATCCAGCGCTGGGGCGGGCTGGAACACTATTTGGTCGAAGCAGCGGGAACATCCAAACGGAGCAGCGGATTTGTGGATGCCGCAGCACCGTCCGCAAGTGTGACTGCACCCACCACAAAATTGCCCACGGCAACACCGGATAAAACCACTGCGGACAAAGCGGCGGCGTCGGAAGCCTGGCCAAAGGACTACCAAGTTAATATCAACGTCTCACTCAAAGCCCAACAATTTGGATTTCGTGGGGTGAAGCGGCCGTATGTCGCCATCTGGATAGAAAATACCGACAAAAAAGTTGTGCGGACCATTACGGTTTGGGGAACCAACAACCGTTATCTCTCTACTTTATCCAGCTGGTGGCAGGCAGCGGCCTATTCCGATATGCGGGCAATTTCGTCCGTCACGCGGGCCACGCGAGCGGCTGGACAGTACAGTGTGATGTGGGACGGCCTGGATGAGAAGGGTCAGCGGGTGCCGACGGGAGACTATAAGATTTGTTTCGAAATCAATCGCGAACATGGCACCCACGCTTTTGAATCAGCCATGCTGCACTGCGCGACCGAACCCCAAACTTTACAATTACGCCAGACCACGGAATCCGACGCCACCAAGATTGTGTACGGCCCCGCCAGCCCGACCGTCAAAAAATGACCACCCCACCCGCTCAACCCCAGACCGGAGTCGCCGCCGAAGGTGCGTCGCGCAAAAACTGGCGGGTTAACCGCCGCCTGCTGGATTTTTGCCGCACGGTTCATATTTATCTCACCATGCTTGGGCTGCTGGTGCTGCTGTTGTTTGGCTTTACAGGGTTCACGTTAAACCACGAAGATTGGTTTGGCGCGATCACGCCAAGAATCAACAATATCCAGGGCCAAACGCCGCCGGAACTAGCAGCAAAAGGGGATTCCGCATTGCTGGTTGAATATGTCCGGCAGAATTTTCACGTCTCAGCCGCGATGACGAGCTTTGATGACGAAGGCGACCGCTACGCCATGGCGTTTCGGTCACCGGGCGAAACGTGGGATGTTGAAGTGGAAAAAGCTACCGGCCAGACGACCATCCACTCGGAAGCCTTTAACTTTATTGCCGTGCTGGATAATTTGCATCGCGGACAATATACCGGAGCGACATGGCGGCTGATTATAGATTTAAGCGCGATATTGTTCGTGGTTGCCTGTTTGACGGGCGTAGTCCTTTGGCTCGCGCTGCCGAAACGCCGGATGCTGGGCACAGTGGCCCTGGCGCTGGGCACTCTGGGTGCCTTGCTGATTTATTGCTTTATGGTCCCCGGAAAAGATGATGCCACTGCGGCGGCCAGCCCCACCTCTGTGACCAAAGCGAGCACCCCGGCCGGACCATAATCCAAGTGTACTTTTAATGTCGATTTGTCGACGGGTTGGTAATAGTGAGTAGGGGTGAATATCCGGCCGTCGATTTTAATCAGGCATGGAACTCTCAGCCGTTTGCGATGTTAGCTAACTTTCGGATACCCCATGTGGAAAAACCCCAGCCTTATAAAAATTGCCGCGGTACTGGTGATCGCGGCCGCCATCCCGCTGGGCACCCAGTTGGCGGAGGCGAGCAAGCTGCGCGCAGACTTGGCCCGGCTGGAAAAGGGCGTGGGGGCCAATTCGCTGAAAAGGATTTCCAGCAAGCAGGTTTCGTCCCGCAATAAAACTGATTTTTCCATCATTTTGGGAATTCCCAACCGGATGGCCCGGCTGCGCAGCTTGATGGATTATGCCGGGAAACTGGGACCTGCAGAGTTGCGCGGTTTGTTGGAGACACTGGGAAAGCTGCCGCAGGAAGAGGACAATAAAATCGCCATGTCCGTGCTGATGGCGAAACTCCTCGACCTCGACACCACGGGAACGCTGGCGTGGGCCAAAGGCCTGCCCAAAACGCAGGGTCGGGAGGCGCTGTTGAGCATGTTGTTCAGCTCGTGGTCGGCCAAGGATCCCACCGCCGCCTTTAAAGCGCTCAACGAGATTGATGACGTGTCCATCCGCAATGACTTGATCGGCGCGACGCTGGCCAACCTGGTCAGCCGCGACGCGGCGGCAGCGCTGGCTGCTTTGCAGAGCCTGCCGGCGGGAATTCAAACCATGGATTTTGAAAAGCAGCTATTTACCACCTGGGCCAGCACCGATCCCAAAAGCGCGCTGGCCGCCGTGACGGCGATGCCAGTTAATCGGGACCGAGTCTTTGCGATGGAAGACACGTTGAAAGGCTGGGCCCAAACCGACCCCAAGGCCGCGCTGGATTGGGCTGGCAGTGTCTCTTCTGGCGGATTCCGGATTAACGCCATGAACACCGCGATTAGCGCCCTAGCGCAACAAGACCCCAAGGCAGCCACCGATTATATCAGCAACATTACGTTTGCGGCAACCCGCAACGACATGATGCGCGCAGCGGCCACGGCCTGGGGCCAAAACGATCCGCTGGCGGCGATGGCCTGGGTGGATACCTTTCCGTCGACGCCCGCCCACGACTCGGCCTTGCAAAGCATCCTCGGGCAACTCAGCCAAACGGATCCCAAAGCGGCGCTGTCGTATCTTTCGCAGATTTCTAATCCAGTTGCACTTAACCAAGCCATGTCCCAAATCGCGGTCAATTGGGCCCAGCAGGATCTGCCCGGAGCAATCGCAGCCTTTCAAGGAATGCCTTCCGCGCCAGCGGTAAACACCGCGATGACCGAATTAGTCAGCACTTGGGCGAGAAGCGACCCGAGCGCAGCAGCAGCGTATTCGCAATCGCAGAATGGATCGCCGTATTATGTATCGCTTATTCGAAGTGTCGCCGTGTCCTGGGGCAGTACTGACCCCCAATCGGCGTTGCAATGGGCCCAATCTCTGCCGGCAGATGCGACAGGAGCAGCCGCGGTCGGCCAGGTGCTTGGCCAAATGGCGAATACCGATCCACAAGCGGCATGGAAAATTGCGTCCCAAGGCCCCAGCAGCGGGGCCCAAAACATAGCCATGGCGAACGTCTTGACCAAATGGGCGGCGCTGGACCCGGCCTCAGCTGCGCAGGTGCTACCCAGCCTGCAGGACAACCCCATGCTTAACAATGAAATCAGTCAAGTCGCAACAAACTGGATCAGGCAAGACCCCCAAGCGGCCTCGCAATGGGTGGACACCCTGCCGCCCGGCGCAGCGCGAGACAGCGCGGCAACACAACTCGTAAACGTGTCGCTCAACCAAAGCCCGGCGACGGCGTTCCAATGGGCCGCTTCCATCGGCAGTGATGCGATGCGGAGTTCCCAAATAAACCGGGTAATCAACAATTGGGCGCGGACAGATCCCGACGCGGCCGCGGCGGCCGTCCAGAACGCCAATGTCACTGACCAACAGCGGGCCAATATGTTGAGGACCATCCAACGGTTAGCGCCCGCAACTTCGAATTAAAGCAAACGATGAGCCGCCAAACCAAAATAATCGGTCTGATTGCCGCGATAACTGCGGCGACGGCGGTGCTTTTTGGATTACAATGGCGCCAAATTACGGCGATGCGGGCGCGAATGGCGTTATTGACCGGACGAGGGGTGGTTTCCAGTTCCGATAAAAATTTGGATAAGCCAGCCTCCGCCGCCAATCTGACGGAGTTTACGCACATTCTGGCCATGCCGGACCGGCTGGCCCGCGTGCATAGCCTGATTGATTTTGCGGGTGGCCTGGGCCCGGCGGATTTGCGACAGGCCTTGGAAATGGTGGGGAGACTGCCCGTCAGCGACGACAATAAGATTGCGATGTCGATCCTGATGGCCCGGCTGGTTGAGCTGGATGCCAATGGCGCGCTGGCGTGGGCCAAAGGCCAATCCAATTCACATGGACGGGCGGCGTTGCTCGAAACACTGTTCAACTCCTGGTCGAGCATAAATCCCTCCGCCGCCTTAAAAGCCATCAGCCAAATTACGGACGTGAGCATCCGCAGCCAACTGTTTAAAGCCACGCTGGAAAATCTGGCCAATACCGATCCCGCCAGTGCATTTGCGGCGCTAAAAAATCTTCCGCCGGGGCAGATTAATCCGCAAATAATCAATGCGGTGTTTTCGACCTGGGCGAGCAATGACCCGGAAGCGGCGGCGGCCGCAGCCATTGGACTATCGGCCAATGCCAACCGGGTGGCGGCAGTGGAGGACGTGCTGAAAGGCTGGGCGGAAGTCGACCCCGAGGGCGCATTGAGCTGGGCGGCGGGTTTGCCCAAGGGCAGTATTCGCTCAGCCGCCTTAACCTCGGCGTTGAGCAATCTGGCCCAACTTGACCCCAAAGCGGCGACGGCCTACGTGAGCACCATCCCGCTGGCGTCAGACCGCAATCAACTCATGAGCACGGTGGCCAGCGCGTGGGGCCAGAATGACCCGGCGGCGGCCCTGGCCTGGGTGGATACTTTCCCCTCCACTCCGGCGCATGACTCCGCCATTCGGAGCATTCTCACCAACCTGAGCCAGACGGATCCCAAGGCGGCGGCGGCGGGCCTGGGACAAATAACTGACCAGAATTTGCAACAGCAAACCATGTCGGACATCTCGATTAACTGGGGAATGCAAGACATGGCGGGCGCCATGGGCTGGGTACAATCGCTGACGGCCAATTCCGTGCAATCCTCGGCCGCCGACAAAGCCATGAAGAATCTGGTCTACACGATGGGACTCAACGACCCGGCCGGGGCGGCGGCAGCGGTGCAGCAGATGCAGGGCAATACCTATTTTGGCGGATGGATAGCCGTGGCGGTGACCACCTGGATGAGCGCGGATTCGCCGGCTGCATTGGCGTGGGCGCAATCACTGCCCCCAGATGCCGGAGGCAATAATGCGATGTCGATGTATATCATCCAAACCACCAATACCGATCCCACCGGCGCCTTCAGTACTGCCTTGCAAATGCCTGACGGACAATTTCGGAATCAAACCATCAACAATGTCATCAGCAAGTGGGCGACGCTGGATCCAGCCTCCGCCGCACCGGCCATCCTCGCCCAGCTTCCGCCCGGCAACCAGCTCAACAACGCGATCAGCCAGGTGACCCAGAACTGGATTAAGCAAGACCAGCAGGCAGCCTCGCAATGGATTGATACACTGCCGCCCAGCCCGGCCCGCGACAGCGCAGTTACCCAACTGGTGAATACCGCTTTACAGTCCAATCCGGCGACCGCATTTCAATGGGCGTCCTCCGTCGGCAATGACGGGATGCGGGCCAATCAAATTAGCCGGGTGGTCAACCAGTGGTCGCGAACGGACCCGGCAGCGGCAGCGGCGGCGTTGCAAAATGCGGACATTCCGGATGCGCTGCGCACCAATCTACTGAACAACATCCAATCGCTGACGCACCAGAATTAGCCTGGTGCTGGAGTATTGCGTTGATTCATCTGCCGAAAAATCGAGAAAATTTAAAGTCGGCGACCTGCCGCAGCCGCTGTTTGTTCCAGAATAGAACACCCAAGGTCAGTAATTTAGGGTAAGCACTGGGGTGTTTTAGCCGATAGGATAATGGGTGTCCCCCCAGCCAGCAGCAATGCCCCCACCCCGAATGACCCGACGCCGGGCCTGGCTGGTCGCCACCCTATTGCTGGCGCTCTATACCGGTCTGACGCTGGCCGCCTCAGCGGGGAAAGGGGTTTCCTTTGATGAAGGTGAAGAACTGGCGGTCGGTTACAACATCTGGCTGCATCACGATTTTCGCATGGAGGGCGCCAATGGCGACTTGGTGAAACGCTGGGCAACCCTGCCCTTTTTGATTTCCCAGCCGGCCTTTCCGAAAACCGACAGCGCGGATTGGCGCAGCGCGGCGCCTTACCTTTTGGGCTATGAGTTTCTTTTCTTGAACAGCAACGAGCCGCGTCAGTTGCTCTGGCAAGGCAGGATGATGATCGCCTTGCTGGGCATTGCCACCGGGCTGCTCGTGTTTTATTGCTCGATGGAGATTTTTGGCGCGGTGGGTGGCCTGCTGTCGCTCGCATTATTTGTGTTCAGCCCGGACATGCTGGCCTTTGGGGGGATCGTTTCAACGGAAATGTCGATTTGCCTGACTTTGCTGGGTTCCACCTGGTGTATCTGGCGATTGCTGCACCGCGTTACCTGGGGGCGGTTGCTGGCCGGTGCAATATTTCTGCCATTGTTGTTTTTGGCCAAGGCATCAGCACTGGCCATTTTTCCGGTCGCCGCAGTATTAGTCGCGGTGAAATTATTTTGTGGCCGTCCACTGGAGTGGCGGCTGGGTCGGCCAAGGATAATCGAATCATGCGCCGCACAGTCGGTAATCTTTTTGATCCTGTTCATCGGCCTGGGGTCGTGGTGCTGGGCGGACCTGTGGGCGCATTATGATTTCCGCTACGCGGCAAGCCCTAATCCGGCGGACCCAGGCATCAGCGCGTGGATTCACACGGGGGAAAGCCCGGTCAATCCATCGCTGCAAACGGTACTCACGTGGAGCCGGCAAAATCACTTTCTGCCGGAAGGATACCTGGACGGCATCGAGCTGTTGCTGTCGGATAATCAAGCACGCGAGACATTTATGAATGGGGTGTGGACGGTGGGCCGCACGCCGATTTTCTTTCCGTATGCATTTTGGGCAAAAACTCCGCTCGCGCTGCTGCTATTAATGACCGCCGGACTGGCGTGGGTGCTGGGGCGGTGGATGTTTTTATCCCGGACCCGAAAATCACCGCGATTGCCCCAAGTCCGGACCGCGTCGGCCGGTTACAACGCCATGCCGTTTGTCGTATTGGTGGCCGTTTTTTTTGCGGTGGCGTTTGTCCAACGCCTAGATATCGCCGAGCGGCATATTCTGCCCATCTATCCGCCCTTGGATATTTTAGTGGGGGGCACCGTCGGTTATATCTGGTGGCGACGGGACCGTTGGATGAATGGCCTCATTGCTTTGCTTATGTTATGGTATGCGGGCGATTCGCTGGCCATCTACCCCAATTACTTGGCGTACTTTAGTCCGGCGGTGGGCGGACCGTCCCAGGGGTACAAACACCTGGTGGAGAGCTCGATGGACTGGGGCATGGATTTGCCGGGGCTGAAATCGTGGCTGAGCAAAAACAATCCCGGCGACCAGGAGGCGGTCTACCTTTCCTACTTCGGCACCGACAACCCGGATTATTACGGGATAAAATCCATGCGCCTGCCCTCGTTCCCCGCCTGGCAGAAGGAAGAAGTGTATAATCTCTATCCCGGGATTTATGCGATTAGCGCGACCATTTTTCAGAGTTTCGATGTGAAAACGATGGGGCCCTGGAACAAGGTCTATGAGGCGGCCTACCAAGAGTGTCTAAGCAATCTGAAAATTTATGATGAAACCGCGAATGACCCGATTCAGCGCGCGCTTTTGCTGAAAAAATTTCCTCCGACATTTTGGACCCGGGAATATCGCGATTTCAAAAAACTCCGTTTTGGCCGGATGTGCTCCTGGTTGCGCCACCACCGCAAACCGGATGCCAATATCGGCCACACGATACTTATCTGGCGGTTGAACCAGCAGGAACTGAACGAGGCGCTCCAGGGCGCACCGGCGGTACTCGAGGCCGCCCCCCTGGGTAAAGAGCCAAAACAGCCAGAACCCGAGAGTTTAAGTTAGGCCTGGATTCAAAAAATTGCCCGACATGGATTCGAACCATGACAAAGTGAACCAAAATCACTTGTGCTACCATTACACTATCGGGCAGAAAGCAAGGGGTGACGTTACAGGAACGGGGGCCGGGCGGTCAAGTTTGGAAGGAGGGATAAAAACCTGGTTCGCTTAAAATTGGCTGCCTGACCACGAATTTAGGTCGTTAAAAGGGTTTGCAGTCACACGGGATAAGTCGGTAAAAGTTCGATTCCTTGCGGATGGATTCCGGCCTGGCAATTGCTGTAACCCATCTGACACCAACCTTTACCACCATGATCGACACCATCACCAAACAACTCGGCGCTCAGGCCGACTCGCTGCTCAATCACAAGTGCAAGACCATCGCCAAAGAGCGCCTGCACCTGCCCGGACCGGATTGGGTGGACCGCATCTTTGCACCGAGCAACCGCAACAACCGCGTGTTGAACAACCTCGACTGGATGCTAAACACGGGGCGGCTGGCGGGCACCGGGTATTTGTCGATCCTGCCCGTGGACCAGGGCATCGAGCACTCCGCCGGCGCGAGCTTTGCCAAGAACCCGGATTATTTTGACAGCGAAAATATTGTGAAGCTGGCGATCGAGGGCGGCTGTAACGCCGTGGCGTCGACGTTTGGCGTGCTGGCCTCGGTCTCGCGCAAATATGCGCATAAGATTCCGTTCTTGGTGAAGATTAACCACAACCAAATTCTCACCTACCCGAACACTTTTGACCAAATCATGTACGGCACGGTGAAAGAAGCCTACAACATGGGTGCGGCGGCAGTGGGTGCGACAATTTATTTTGGTTCCGAAGAAAGCAACCGGCAGATTACCGACGTGGCCAATGCCTTTGCCGAGGCGCACGAATACGGGATGGTGAC
>Ga0206970_10146_pt1 | contig 20079 bp, 20 predicted proteins | sample Alteio_BWOrgHeat_88_FD_152964 | JGI IMG/M metagenome (GOLD analysis project Ga0206970, IMG submission 152964) | Enriched cells from forest soil in Barre Woods Harvard Forest LTER site, Petersham, Massachusetts, United States -... | ecosystem: Environmental > Terrestrial > Soil > Temperate forest >... | reverse complement strand
GAGCCGAAGATAGTTTTGGTGGTCGCGCGAGATGCCGTTGCTGACGAAGGCCGCGCCGACGCGGTCCCATTTGCGATGCCAGGGGGAGCCACTGAGGTCAGCGCCACCGCTGAAAGTCTCGTTGACTTCGGTGTAGGCGAAAAGTTCTTTGTGCGGTTCGTTCCAACTCCAGCGAGCGTAGGTGCGAATGCCGTGGGCGAGGTCCTGTTCGAGGTTTGCGCCGAAACCGTACTTGGCTGTGCCTTGCACGCGGGTGAGAGTGACGTCAGGCGTGGTGACGAGACCGTCGAGGAACTGCTGCGAGGCGGTACGGTAGTCGCCCATATTGGCGTGGTTGACGTAGGAGAGCAGTCGCAGGGTGGTTGTGCCCTGACGGGTGAGCTGGGGGCGGAATTCGAGTTCGTAATTCTCGGAGTGAGAGCGGAGGAGGTCGGCGTCGAGATTGGGGCCGTTGGCGACCTTCGGCATCAGTGCTTCGCCGAAGCGGGCGCTCCAGGCTTGGTCGATGTATTCGAGGACGATACCGGCGGTGTAGCCGCGAGTGTCTGCGGCATAGTCCCAGGCGCCGTTGTTGTCTATGGTCCAGTTCATAAACTGCAGGTGGCTGTCGCCGCCGACAGCGTTCTGGTCGAAGTAGTCGGGCATGGTGAACTTGCCGAGATGGACTTCGAGCCGGCGCGCCGGCTTCTGAATTTGCAGGGAGATCGGCGTGCGATCGACCTTGACCATCTCTTTGCTGAAGGCGAAGGTGTGGCTGAGCACGGCGCGTCCAATGTAGGGCGCCTTGCTGAGCGATGGATTGCGCACGACGTCGAGGTTTGTGGCGCCAGCGAGGCCTAGGGCTTCGCTGATGCCGTGGCCGCCCGCTTCTTCTGGCGCGAGAATAATCTCGGTGTTCTTCGTAATCTCGTATCCGAGATAAAGAGTGATCACTCGGGAGATGGCCGTCTCATTGTATGGATGCAGACTGTTGGGGCCGGAGTAGAGGGCAGGGAAATCGCCGTGAGCTTGGAAGATGAAGTTTGCCTGGGCAGAGACCCACCAGCGAGTGTCGTTGGAATGCGGGAACATTGTGGACGAGCTGTTCTCCTCCGGCTGTTCGGCTTGCGCAAGGCAGAACCGTGTCGCAATTGCGATGAACGCGAATAGGAGGAGGGGCCGTAGAGTCCCACGCATCAGAAGAGAAACCCTTTCCAGGTTGGGAAATAGAAAGTCTAGAACTGTCACGATAAAGATTCCGTGAACGCGGGCACGCGTGGAATGGCACTTTCCTCTGGCATTGTGATGCGATCCTTCGGGAATTTGCGACCGACTTCGGCGCCTGTGATGCGCCTCACAAAGAGGTTCTGCGCAGCGCTTGTAAGATTGTTGAGGGTAGTTGCAGGCCAAAATTCACGAGGTCGTTTATGTCGCGCAAACTCGATCGTTCCCGAGAACTCCAAAAACGTGCTGAAGCTCTGATTCCCGGTGGCGTGAATTCGCCAGTGCGTGCCTTTCGTGCGGTGGGAAGCGAACCGCCGATGCTGGTGCGCGGCGAGGGTGCGCGCGTGTTCGATGCTGACGGCAACAGCTACATCGACTACGTGCTGTCGTGGGGGCCGCTGATTCTTGGGCATGCATTCACGCCAGTGATCAACGCGATCGAGAAGGCGGCGGAGAAAGGCACGAGCTTTGGCGCGTCAACCCCAAGCGAAGCCGATCTTGCCGAGGCCGTGGTGCATGCGATGCCGGCAATTGAGAAGGTGCGGTTCGTCAGTTCGGGGACCGAGGCGACGATGTCGGCGATCCGGCTGGCGCGCGGCTTTACTGGACGAAAATACATCGTGAAGTTCGAGGGCTGCTATCACGGGCACAGCGATTCGCTCTTGGTGAAGGCCGGTTCGGGCGTCGCGACGCTCGGCATCCCCGGCTCGGCAGGAGTTCCCGATGAACTAGCGCAACTCACGCTGGCGCTGCCGTACAACAACGTAGCTGCAGTGGAAGCGGCGTTCACGAAGTTCAAGGGGCAGATTGCCTGCGTGATTGTGGAGCCTATCGTCGGGAATATGGGTTGCGTGCCTCCGGCAAAGGGCTATCTCAAGGCGCTGCAGGAGATCACTGCCCGCGATGGCGCGCTGCTGATCGTGGATGAGGTGATGACAGGATTTCGCGTGGCGTACGGCGGCGCGCAAGAGTTGTACGGTCTGAAGCCGGACCTGGTCACGCTGGGCAAGATCATCGGCGGGGGACTGCCGGTGGCTGCGTACGGCGGGCGTAAGGACATCATGGACAAGATCGCGCCGCTGGGGCCGGTGTACCAGGCGGGAACTCTGTCGGGCAATCCGCTGGCGATGGCTGCGGGATTGGCGATGCTGTGTCATCTTCGCGATAACGCCCTGGAAATTTATCCGCGGCTCGATCAGTTGAGTGCGGACCTTGTGAATCGCGTGCTCGATGCGGCGCGCGAAGCCGATGTCGCACTGACGGCGAACCGCGTGGGATCGATGTTCACATGGTTCTTCACCGACAAACACGTGACCGATTGGGACACGGCGGCGAGCAGCGACACAAAGAAGTTCGGCGCGTTTCACGGCGCCATGCTTGACGCCGGCGTGTGGCTGCCGCCGGCGCAGTTTGAGGCAGCGTTCCTGTCGTCCGCCCACACCGAGCAGGATATCGACGATACCGTCGCGGCGGCGAGAGAGGCGTTCGCCACGCTATAATCCGCGCCCATGGCGCACGAAATCACGGTCGGAGCAGTTGTCGAGCGGAAAGGGGAGTATCCCAACCTACCGCGATTTGTTGTTGTCCCGAGTGAAGCGGTAGCACCTTGGAAACTCGCGGGGACGACCACTGTCGAAGGCACAATCAACAGCAGCGAGCTGGGTCGCCGCAGTGTGAAGTTCTGGGACGGTGAGCGATGGTTCATCGAATTGCCGGAGGCCGTTTGTAAACGCGCTGGCGTGGATACCGGTGACCGCGTGGAACTGCAGATCCGGATTGCATCGGAAGAGCTGCCCGATGAATTGCGCGGGCTGATTGAGCAGAACGCGGGAGCGCGAAAGGCGTGGCAGTCACTCAGCGCGGGATCGCAACGCATGTTGCGCGAGGAGGTCCTGGCTCTGAAGCAACCGGCCACGCGAATACGGCGGGCGCGTCGCGCGCTGGGGTTGGATTAGGCGAAGGCTTCCTTGCCTTCGTCGGCGGTGGGGCCGTAGATCGCCGGAACCGGCGTGGAGGTCAGCCGCAGGTAGACCGTAAGCTGACCCCGGTGATGCGCCAGGTGATTGATGACTGCGTCGCGGATGTTGATGTGACGCGGCAGATCGCTGATTACGTGTCCACCGGCCATGAACTTCCACTTGGTTTCGAGATGCTCGTCGTTGGTGCTGCGCAGCGCAGAGATCGCACGCTGCAACGCCTCTTCGTGGAACTGCAGGAGTTGCGCGCGCGACTCCATATCCGGTTGCTGGTAGCCCGGTCCGTCCTTCGGAGCGATGTCGAACTCGTCGGTCTTCACCATGAATTCCACCCACCCGATCATGGTGGCGACGAGCACGGCAAGACGCCCGAGTTCCATGGACTTCTCGTGGGGTTTCCAGTCATTGCGTCCCTCGGGAATGCGCTCCAGAATGTGGCGTGTGCCTTCGGCCTCGCGTTCAATGTCGGCGATAAAGAGTTCCGTCAATTTCATTGTTTGCCATCCTTTCGAACCACGCGTTCCACATTACGAGCGCATATATGACATCTGATGTCATAATTCCAGCGGCATAATCTTTCTCGTGGGACGAATGCAAATGCGGGCTGACCGGCTGCTCTCGATGTTGTTGTTGCTGCAGGCGCACGGGCGGATGACCGGGCGCGACTTGGCGCAGCGGCTTGAGGTGTCGGAGCGCACGGTGCACCGGGACATGGAATCGCTGAGCGCGTCGGGAGTGCCGGTGTACGCCGTTCGCGGCGCGCAGGGCGGATGGCAACTCGATGAAAACTGGCGGACGCAGGTGCCCGGGCTGGACGAAGCCGAGTTGCGTGGCCTGATGATGGCGCAACCGCGCGTGGTGGGGGATGCGCGACTGGCCTCGGCGGCGGAGCGAGCCCTGGAGAAATTGATGGCGGCGCTGCCGGCATCGTTGCGCGAGCAGGCGGCGTCGATCCGCGAACGGCTTTACGTGGATACCGGCGGTTGGCGGCCGCACCTTGAAAACCTTACGATGTTGCCGCTGGTACAGGATGCGGTGGCGCGCGATCGCAAACTAACGATCGTGTATTGCAAGCCCAACGGAGAGCGCAGCGAGCGGACGGTAGATCCGCTGGGGGTGGTGGCGAAGGGCAGCGCATGGTACCTGGTCGCAAATACTTCGGCGGGACTGCGAACGTTTCGGGTGTCGCGCATTGAGCAGGCGACTCCATTGGCGAAACCGAGCAAGCGGCCTAGGGACTTCAATCTTGCACGTTACTGGAGCGAGACCACGAAACGGCTCACAGAGAGCTGGAGCACGTTTTCAGTGACGCTGAGACTGGACGCTCGCGCGGCGAGGTGGATGACGACGTGGCACTCGGCCAAGCTCACCGAGGGGCCGGATGAAAAGGGTCGGGTAACGTTGCAATTGCAATTCGACGCTGAAGAAGAGGCGAAGTTCGTGGTGCTGGGGCTTGGGACGAGAGCGGAGGTCGTCGAGCCAGTCGCGCTTCGGGAATATGTTTTCCGGCAAGCGGTTGAACTCAGCCGGGGTGTGGAGTTGTAGGCGAGGAGTGTCGCGCCTGCGGGACTCGGTTCTCCAAGGACGCGGATACCCCGGGCTTACGCCCGGGGCTAACAACTGGCGCCGCTTCGCGGCTTGCACTGAGGCTAAGACTGGCGCTGCTGCTCGGCTTCGTTTAGAGCACGAATGGAAATCTAGTCATAGATCTCACGGCCTTCATCTGCAGATGGACCGTAGATCGCCGGAACCGAGGCAGAGAGCAGGCGCAAGTACACCGTGAGTTGGCCGCGATGATGGGCCAGGTGGTTCAAGACCGAATCGCGGATCATGACATGACGCGGGCCTTCGCTCATCACTTTGCCCTTCGCAAGCAGCTTCCATGGCGTTTGTAGATGCTCGTCGTTGGTCTTTTTGAGAGCGGCGACGGCTTTCTTGACGGCCGCTTCATGCGCCTCGATGAGTTTCTCGCGCGATGACAAGTCAGGCTTCGGCCAGCTGCCGCCATCTTTTGGAGCAACGTCGAGTTCGTCTCGGTTCACCATAAAGTCCGTCCACTCGACCATGGTGGTCACCATGTAGACGAGCGGGCCGAGTTCCATGGATTTATCGTGCGGCTTCCAGTGGTCGTGGCCCTGAGGTACTCGTTCGAGAACTTTGCGGGTGGCGTCCGCGTCGCGTTCGATGTCGGCAATTAGCAGATCGGTGAGTTTCATAGTTACCCTCGTGTCGTGTTGGAAGATGCATCAGGCGAACGCCGGGTTACTCTCGACACGTTGCGCATGATTGCCACGGTTGGCGATTCCCGCTACTATCCGAAAAGCGTGGCATACAGCGAAAATTCCGACCAGCGCGAGCGGCTGGTTTCTGCAATTCCGGTCGAGGACGACTCCTCGTTTGAACTCAAACTGCGCCCACAGTGGCTGCGTGAGTTCATCGGGCAGCCGAAGGTCAAAGAGAACCTGGCGGTAGCGATCGAAGCGGCCCGTTCTCGTGGCGAAGCGCTCGATCACGTGCTGCTTTACGGGCCTCCGGGTCTGGGCAAAACGACGCTGGCAAACATTATTGCCAACGAGATGCAGGCACAGTTCCAGCAGACGTCCGGGCCGACGCTGCAAATTAAGGGCGACCTGACGGCGATCCTCACCAACGTTCACGATAAGCAAATCCTGTTCATTGACGAAGTGCATCGCTTGCAACCGGCTCTGGAAGAGCTGCTGTACTCGGCGGTGGAGGATTATAAGCTCGACATCATTATTGGGCAGGGGCCGTCGGCGCGGACGCACACCATTGATGTGGCACCGTTCACGCTGGTGGCGGCGACGACCCGAGCCGGGTTACTTTCGGCACCGCTGCGCTCCCGTTTCGGTATCGTGCTGCGACTCGAGTTCTACACGACGGAAGATTTGAAGATCATCCTCAAGCGTTCTGCCGAAATCTTGAATGTGGAAATCGACGAAGGGGGCGCGGCCGAGATTGCCACACGGTGCCGTGGGACACCGCGTATCGCGAACCGATTGTTGCGGCGGGTACGCGATTATGCGCAGGTGCGGGGAGCCGGGAAGATTGACCGCGAAACCGCGCAAAAGGCGCTGGAGATGCTGGAAGTGGACCAGCACGGCTTCGATGAAGTGGATCGGCGGCTGATGCTGACGATTATTGAGAAGTACCAGGGGGGGCCGGTTGGATTGAATACGCTGGCGGCATCGCTGGCGGAAGAAACGGACGCGATCGAGGAGATCTACGAGCCGTTTCTGATCCAATTGGGTTTCCTGGACCGTACGCCGAGAGGACGGGTGGCAACTCATCTGGCATATGAGTACTTCAAAATGAAGCCACCCAAAAAGCAGGATAGCCTTTTTTAGGCGGCATATCGTAGATTGTGGAAGTTGGGCCTCGCCCGGAGGAATACGGCTTGAGTTTGATGTCACGGCCAATTCGGCTGCATAACCAGGAACAGGAGACGCCGCTCTACTTGTGTGCGTTTTCAGGCGACATCCCCGTAGAGCAAATGGCGAGGCTCGGTGCCTCGCTCGGAAAGCTGCCGTGCCTGACTGAGGCGTACTTATGCGAAACGAATGACCAGCCTAACCGTCCTGAGCATGCGGAGCCGATCCTGGTGCTGGTGGTGAACAAGGAGCTAGATACCGGCGTTTCCACCTACGCTGAAGCGCTCATCCATCGCCTCTTCCCGGAAGGTCCGCAATTCGAAATGTGGATCACGACGTCCGATTCCGACGTGGTTACGGACGTTAAGAAGGTGTCGGCACCGATGGACCTGTTTCCGGAAGACCTGACCTGGCGGATGTAGAGCCAGTTTCGTTGTTGTCTCCTCCGAGTACATCCGCAAAATTCTGTTGCACCTTTCACCCCGAACCGGTGATAGCATCCCGCCCGACAGTTCATTTGTTCTGAAACGTTGAAACCGTAGCCATTTTCCTGGAGGGAGCTGCTTCGGTGAGCACGGGCCTTTTTGCGCGGGAATTGCGCCCTGCGCAGAAGATCATTGCGACGGTGGTGCTCGCCTTCGCAGTGCTCGGCTGCGCTCTGCACCCCTATGTCTATCACGACTTCCTCATCGTGCCGTACTTCGCAGTTGGACTTGCCTGCATCCTGATCCTTCAACTCAGAGTAATGGCTTCAATGCGCGACGCCTTCGTCGTAGTGGCGATCGGGTTGGCGCTGCTGCAGGTGGATCTGCGGCTGCTTGGCTATCAGACTTCGGCTATGGCGGTGTTATCGCTATTCGGACTGGCGAGTTTGCTGATGTTGGGATGGCGCGCGATTTGGGATAGAGCGGTAAACGAACCGCTGCGGCGGGCATTCGTGGCAGCCGCGGCACTGAGTGTCGCGGTAGCGCTCACTGGTTTCTATATCGAGCGGACGTTTTTCTGGCATATCAGGGTGTACGACCTGTTTCTCTACTCGTTCGACTCGAGTTTGGGAAAACAGTGGACGTTTCTGTTGGCGCAACACACAGCCAACAATCCTGCGGCGCACTGGCTGTCGACCTTCGCCTATGACCTGGTGCTGGTGCCGCCTGCCCTGGTTTATGCCGCGGTAGTGCACGATGAGCGGCGTGCGCGCATTGCTCTCTGGGCCTTCCTGATCGTCGCCCCGCTGGCAGCGTTCTGCTTTCTTTTGTTTCCCGCGACTGGCCCGCTGTATGCGTTTCGGACGTTCCCGAAACTGGTTGTCCCTGCGAGCGAACTCGCGCGGCTGATTCCGACTTCCGTCGACGTAACAGGGCCAAGGAACGCGATTCCGTCCTTGCACTTTGCGTGGGTGCTACTGGCGTACTGGAATTCGCGGGAAACGAAGAGCTGGATACGGGTGTTCTGTGCCGTGATGGTGGTGCTCACGATCTACGCGACGCTAATGACAGGCGAACACTATGGAGTGGACCTGTTGTTGGCAGTGCCGTTCGCGCTGGGAGTGCAGGGTTTGTCGGTGTGGATCGCGAGCAGTCGCGCGCAGAGCACGGTCAGATGGGCGATTGCGTCATTTGCTGTAGTTGCCACGTGGCTCACGCTGTTACGGTTGGCGAACCGTATGTTTTGGATTTCTCCAGTCGTGCCATGGAGCCTCGTGATTCTCACGATGGCTGTGAGCGTTCTCGTGTATAGGCAATTGGTTGCTGCCGAACCCTCGCTCCGCACAGTCCTCGAGAGACCTCGCGTGGAAAAACCGAACCAGTTCGTCCACCCGAAGCCAGCTAACTGACCTTTCTAACGCTGCTCCACTTCCTGTTTGATGTGCTCGAGTACGCGCATGTGGATGCGATGGATGACGGCGTCCGTCCAGAAATGCCAATAAGTTGCGGGCCAGAACTTAAGGTCATACCAAGTGGTTCCGATGAGTTCGGTACGGCCGCCGGGAAGACTCACGAGTCGGAACTCACCGTGACGAGAACGGAGGTATTCCTTCGAGACATGGAGTGTCGGCGGACCCCCGGGAAGCATGGTCTCTTGCATTACGGGAGGCTGCGAACTAACGCCAAAAGCGAGCAGGCGGGGCTGTTCCCACGTATGAATTGGCTCAACGAACTTGCCGGTTGTGAAGACGCAGTATCGGGTTGCGCCGGGGCCGGTCCCGACGATCTCGGCATCAATGGGATAAGCGACACCGGTGCGCAGAAGTCCGGTCGGAGCTTCGTGTATCTCCGAAAAGGCGATGACGTGCTGCCAAACTACATCGGGCGGCGCCGCGATCTCGATTCGGCTTTGCACCTGGAACTCTTCAGGACGGTTGTGGATGCGAGACTCCAACGGAACCAGCGCCGGCAAAAACAGAACGACGAGACTGAACAGTGGTCGATAGCGACGTTTTTCGGAAGCCAGGTAGGCCGCCAGTGTTCCAGGTGCTGGCGCGGTGAGAAACGCCAAGACCGCACCAATAAACAAGAATGGCGAGACGATGGCTGCACCCACCAGAACGCACACGACGCCATCGAGATGCGAAAGGATTAGAAAGAAAGCGTCGAACGCGAGCACACTCAAACTGAACCCGAACGAATGCCAGAATCCGCGGCGACCGGCGGCGTTGAAAAAGTACGTTGCAAGATAGCCTGTCGCCGCAGGGGTCAGAACGAACAATATCCAGCCGTAAAGCTCGAACATCTGCACCGACACGTAAACCATCATCAGCGAGAACGGTACGGTGATCGCGAGATTCAGCCAGTCGCGTTGACCGATTCCTAACAGCGCTTTCCCTGGCACGAAGTCTTCACCCCACGGCGCACTCTCGACCGAAATGACGATAAAAAAGAAAAAGTTCACGAGCGGGATGAAGGACAACAGGGTCAGCCAGTCCGGCCAGCCGAGAGTGCGGAGTCGACGCATGGTCAGAAGGATCCCCAGGGAACAGAACGGAGCTACCCAGAGAAGATGGAGGGCGACTCCGAGGGTGGGATGAGCAGCTGAACCGATCGGCGCACTGAGACGCACAAGGCTCCATGTGGTGGCAAAAGTCCAGTAGCGGCGGAGGCAGTAGATTGCGATCTGCTGGGAACCGACGAACATGACGAGAAAAAGCGCAACGCCGGTGCTCCAGTAGCCAGCGCCGGAGATACCGCGATCCAAGAATCTCAAAGCTTGTTTGAACACGTTCAATTTCCTCGGAGTTGAGTCTAACAAGGAATTGAACGAGTTCAAATAAAAATTTCGCGCACCGACTGGCCCGCACCGTCGAGTTCTGGGATTCGGGTGCAATTGTGCCTCGCGCAGCAACCCCTGCGTCGCGGAGGGCATGGACGAAAGTGGTGATTGGTGCAGAAGCCGGAGCGGCTGCGATTAGAATGAGCAGTCCATGTCAGTCAGTATTCGGTCGTATGCGAAGATCAACATCGGGTTGCGGATTGGTCCGCGGCGGGCGGACGGATTTCACGATCTGCGGACGATGTACACGACGATCGCGCTGCACGATCGAGTGACGGTCGACGCGGATATCGGGCGCTCCGGGATCGAGATTCGTTGCTCGGATCCCAAGGTGCCTTGCGATTCCACGAATACTTGTTACAAGGCGGCTGAGCTGGTTCTGAAGGCGCTCGATCTGCGGGCACGCGTAACCATCACGATTGAGAAATCTCTCCCGGTGCAGGGGGGCTTGGGTGCGGCTTCAGGTAATGCAGTCGCGACCATCTTTGCGCTCGAGAAAGCACTCGGAAAATCCGTGACGGCGAGCCCGCGGGTGGAGATCGCTGCGACGGTCGGCTCCGATCTTAACTTATTCTTATACGGAGGGTTAACGCTCGGAACGGGTCGAGGCGAGGAGGTCTGGCCGTTACCGGACTTACTCTCAATCCCAATGGTAATCGTGACTCCAGAGGTAGGAGTTTCGACGCCCGCGGCCTTTAAAGCCTGGGATACGTTGACCCATCCCGGGGGCTCCGCTACAATAAGTGAGTTCAACCATCTCGTTTACGAGTGGTTGTCTGCATCCGGTGTTCCCGCCTTGAGCGGGGACCGGGCCGAGACACTGCTTCTCGACCTTGTCCGAACCGGGATTTCGAACGACTTCGAACGCGTTGTCTTTCCAGAAATTCCCGTATTACGAGAGGTCAAGTGTGCGCTCGAGCGCGAAGGCGCTGCATATGCGTCGTTGTCCGGCTCCGGTTCAACCTTGTATGGGTTGTTCGGTTCAGTCGAAACGGCGGCAGCAGCGGCGGAACGGTTGAATGCAGCGGGAATGAAGGCGATAGCAACGCGGACCCTGCCGCGCGAGGAATACTGGCGGGAGATGTTCCAGTAAGCAAGCACAACTGTTGGGCGATCGACTAATGGTAGGTCAAGTGCCTTTGGAGCACTTTGTCTAGGTTCGAATCCTAGTCGCCCAGCCAGATACACCCCAACAAGCGCAAAAGCGGCGCTTGCCGGGGGCCCCGGATTCGCGGATCCGGACGTAATAGCAAGCGAAGCGACTAGTCAGAAACTGGGCTGGTTTACCAACAACGCCTTTCGAGGATGAGGACGAGATGGACACAGCAGCCAAACCAAGCGCGGTGCAACCTCAGAACACAAGTGCAGCGGAAGTCGGGACCATCATCACGGGTGGAGACAGAAAAGTGACCACAAACCCGGATGGAAAAGTCGACCGTAAGCCGACGCGGACGCCAGACCCAAAGTTCAAGATCTTCTCCGGTGCGGCAAATGAGCCTTTGGCGCAGGATATCTGCGCGTTCCTCGGTATTCCGCTGGGGCAGTCCAAACTCACCAAGTTTTCCGATGGTGAGATTTATGTCCAGATCCTCGAAAACGTGCGTGGCGGCGACATCTTCGTGGTGCAGCCGACCTGCCACCCTGTGGACCACCACCTGATGCAGTTGCTGCTGATGATTGACGCGCTGAAGCGCGCCTCGGCACGCCGCATAACGACGGTGATTCCGTACTTTGGCTATGCGCGTCAGGACCGTAAGGACAAGCCGCGCGTGCCGGTGAGCGCGAAGCTTGTCGCAGACTTGCTTACGACGGCGGGCGCGGATCGCGCACTCGTCGTCGATTTACACGCTCCGCAGATCCAGGGCTTCTTCAACATCCCGGTGGACCACTTGTTCGGATCGCCGGTGCTGGTGGATTACTTCAAGAAGCTGGAGCTGCCGGACCTGACCGTGGTTTCTCCTGATGCCGGCGGCGTGGAGCGCGCGCGGTTCTTTGCGAAGAAGATGGACTCGGCGTTGGCGATTGTGGATAAGCGCCGCACCGACATGAACGTGACCGAAGTGATGCACGTGATCGGCGATGTGCACGGCCGGACGTGCTTGATCCTCGACGACATTATCGATACCGCTGGAACCCTGGTGAAGACGGCCCAGGCCCTGGCGGACGCGGGCGCGTCGCAAGTTTACGCATGCGCTTCGCACGCCGTGCTTTCGGGAGAAGCAATCAATCGCATCTCGAAGTCGGTGCTCAAGGAGTTAGTTGTAACCAACACGATTCCCCTGACGGATGCCGGTAAGGCCGAGCCCAAGATCAAGGTGCTCTCCATTGCCGGATTGATCGCCCGTGCGATCCAGTCGATTCACGAAGAGACCTCCGTCAGCAAACTGTTTTTGTAAAGGAACGAGATTATGGCGATTGTAGAAAACACGATTACAGCAGAAGCGCGGAAGGCCGGTGGCAAGAACGATGCCCGCCGCGTCCGCAAAACCGGTATGGTTCCCGCCGCTGTTTACGGTGCAGGCAAGGATCCTGTGGCCGTTACGGTGGACCCCAAAGCCGTGAACAAGATCCTGCGCTCGGAGACGGGCCACAACACGATTTTCGACCTGGCAGTGAACGGCGGCGCCGAGAAGGTGATGATCGTTGACTGGCAGTACGAGCCTCTGAAGGGCAAGCTCCTGCATGTGGACCTCAAGCGCATCGCGATGGACAAGGTGCTGCGTGTGAGCGTTCCGGTCATCCTGCAGGGCACGGCGGAAGGCGTGAAGCAGGAAGGCGGCATCCTCGAGCAGTTGATCCGCGAAGTCGAAATCGAGTGCTTGCCCGCGGACATTCCGAAGGCGATCTACGCCGATGTCACGCCCCTGAAGCACGGTGACAACCTGCGCGTGTCTGACCTGGCGCACGGCGACAAGCTGAAGTTCCTGACGGACGAAGACCAGATGGTCGCGCACGTTACCCACGTGAAGGAAGAAGTGGTTGCTACGCCTGACGCGGTTGCGGCTGATGCAGCAGCAGCTCCGGCCGAGCCCGAAGTTATCAAGAAGGGCAAGCAGGAGACCGAGGGCGCTGCCGAGGGTGGCGACGAGAAGAAGGCTGAGAAGAAGAAGTAGTTGGAACCCTATGTGGAGCACCCACCCTCTCCCGCGGCGAAGGGTGGGAGCACCCACAGTTACGACAGGTGAAAGAGCGTGAAACTGATTGTGGGGCTCGGCAATCCGGGCATGCAGTATCAGTTCACGCCGCATAACCTGGGGTTTCTCGCGGTGGAGCGGATCGCCGAGAAGTACGGGATTCGGGTGGCGAACCGGAATTGCAAGGCGCTCACCGGCCGCGGAGTGATTGAGGGAGTGGATGTCGTCCTGGCGAAGCCGGAGACCTACATGAATCTCAGCGGCGCGTCGGTCAACGAGCTCGTGAGTGAGCTCGAGATCGACCCGACCAAGGACATGATCGTGATCTACGACGAACTCGATCTGCCGTATGGAAGCATACGGGTCCGGGAGCGAGGAAGTGCCGGAGGCCACAACGGGGTGCAGAGCATCATCGGCGCCCTGGGAACACAGGAGATTCTGCGGATCCGGATAGGCATTGCGCCCGAGTTCAAGGTGAACGACGGCGCCAGTTACGTTCTTTCGCAGTTGAAGAAGTCGCAGTTGCCGGTAGTGGACCAGGCACTGGAAGACGCGGTGGAAGCCGTGAAGATCATCCTGAAAGAAGGTCCGGGGCCGGCGATGAACCGGTTCAATCGGAAACCTGAGACGCCATCGGACAACGGCAGCGGAGGGGCTGCGAAGTAGAGATTGAGTGGTCCTCGACAGATATCCGGGGACGAAAGAGATTGGAGAAAAAGAATGCAGCGTACGTATGAAGTGATGTTCGTCGTTCGGCCGGATTTGACCGACGAGGACCTGGACAAGCTGGTTTCCACCCTGGAATCGCAAGTGGGCACTGCCGGCGGCACGATCAAGTCGATCGACAAAATGGGCAAGCGCCGGCTGGCGTATGAAGTCCGCACGTTCAAGGACGGGATGTACGTCCTGTTCACGATCGAAGGCGAAGGCGCGTTGATCAAGGAAGTCGAACGCCGCCTGCGCGTCACGGAACAGGTGATCAAGTTCATCACCGTGCGCGTGGACGAAGAGCAGAAGCGCCTCGCGAAGGTGAAGGCAATCCGCGATACGAAGGTCCGCGGCAAGGGCACGCGCGCAGCCGAGCAGGCTGCAGCGGCGGAAGCGGCGGCACCCGTTGCACCAGCTGCTGAACCCGCCGGTGCGGAACCGGCTCCGGCTGTCTAGTCGTAAAGGGTTTGTTGTATCAGGGCGCGAGCTAAGTCGTGCCGAGCGCGACGGATCGAGTGGGCTTTGGTCCATGCATGCATTCGACGCGACAAGAGTTTGAGATTGGAGAAGGAAATGGCTGACGAAACAACGGTAAGCACGCCTGCAGCAGCGGGCACGGAAACACCCAGCACCGGTGGCGGCGCGCCGCAAGGACGCCCGCAGGGCGGACCTCGTGGAGATCGTGGACCGCGCCCGGGTGGATCAGGCCGAGACGGCGGACGGAAATTTTTCCGCCGCAAGAAGGTCTGCAAGTTTTGCGTCGAGAAGATTGACGCGATTGACTACAAGGACGTTCGCCTGCTCGGGCAGTTTGTGGCCGAGAGCGGAAAGATCGTTCCGCGGCGTCTGACGGGCGTTTGTACCCCGCACCAGCGCCGGCTCAGCGACGCGATCAAGCAGGCGCGCAACATCGCCCTGCTGCCGTTCGCGAGCGCACGGTAATCGCGGAAAGACCAGTACCAGGGCACGACTTCTGTCGTGCCGAACGCGATGCTTAAAGATTGGGGGCTTTAGCCCCTGCACGACGCTCGCGAGAAAATTCTGACGGAGTTACGACGATGGAAGTCATTCTGAAGCAAGACGTAGAAAAGCTCGGTCACCAGGGCGACGTGGTGAAGGTGGCTGATGGATACGGCCGCAACTACCTGCTGCCGAAAAAGCTCGCGATTGAAGCGACGGCGGCGAACAAGGCCGTGATCGGTCAGATGAAGGCCGCCGCGGTGCGCCGCATCGCGCGCGAGAAAACCGATGCCGAATCCCTGGCGAAACAGTTCGAAGGCGTGACCGTGACCTTCACCCGCCGCGCCGGAGAGAGCAACCAGCTCTTTGGTTCGGTCACCACCTCCGACATCGCGAGCGAACTCGAGCAAAAAGGCTTCAAGCTCGATCGCCGGAAACTGTCGCTGGTAGAGCCGATCAAGACCACAGGCGATTTCAAGGTGGCCTTGAAACTGCACCGCGACGTGACGGTCAACATCCCGGTGCACGTTGCGAAAGAAGCCGAAGTCGCAGCCCAGTAATCCCACCGTATCCGCTGCGCGGATAACCTTGGGGCACCCACAGTATGCCGAAGGGTCAGCTCTCCACGAGAGAGCTGGCCTTTTTTGCTAAGCACTCATCTTGCTTACCGGCTCAGTAAAGTCGAATTCACAACGCTGTCGCCAACGAGTGCGGCAGAATGGGACAATAACAATCATGCAGAAATCCAAAACGTCTACCGCTATGTTCCTGGCGGCAGGAATGGCGCTGTCCGGCTTCGGGCTCGGGCAGCAAACTCCCGCCGCTTCCACCAAACCTGCGCCTGCCACGAAGAGTTCGACCACGACGGCTGTAAGCAAGACCGGCACGGCTGTGAAAAAGACACCGCCCGCTCCTTTGAAGCTCACGACGGATAAAGAAAAGGCCAGCTACGCCATCGGCATGAGTGTCGGCAAGAAGCTTCATGATGACCAGGCTGAAGTCGATACCGCGGTCCTGCTCCGCGGATTAAAGGATGCGCTCGCGGGTGGAAAAACGCTGCTGACCGATGACGAGGTGCGGGCCGCATTGATGAATTTCCAGAAGACCGTCCACGACCAAGTGGTGTCGAAAAACAAGAAGATCGGGGACGACTACCGAGCGGCGAACAAATTAAAGACTGGCGTCGTTACATTGCCGAGCGGCTTGCAGTACAAGGTGCTGCAGCAGGGCTCCGGCGCGAAACCGACAGCGCAGGATTCCGTGGTGTGCAACTACAAAGGCACGTTCATCGACGGCAAAGAGTTCGATAGCTCGTACAAGCGCGGAGAACCGGCAACTTTCCCCGTGACCGGCGTGATCAAAGGATGGACCGAAGCGTTGCAACTGATGCCTGCTGGCTCGAAGTGGCAACTCGTGATTCCACCCGACCTCGCGTACGGTGAGAATGGTCGCCAGAGTATTCCACCAAACTCCACTTTGGTTTTTGAGGTGGAACTGGTGAAGATCGCTGAAAAGCCGAAACCAGCGCCGGAGGCTCCTCAGGCCCAGGGAGTTGGCGGACAGCAACCGCAACCCGAGCCCTCGACTCCACCGCAAAATCCCAAGCAGTAAGTAGTAAGTGTTTTCCCTGAGTGGCGGGCTACAATCCCGCCATTTTTTTGTTTACAAATGACTTGGCTGATCTAGTCGGGACAACTACACTACCGCCACCTGAACGTGCCCCTATGGACAGCCGTACCACTAATCTCAAGTTGAAGTACCGTATCGAAGAGCGGCCCGGCGTCGGCTGGGCAGCGGTCTCCGACGATCCCGGCACTGAACCGATCGAGGCGGCGACGAAGGCGGAACTTTTCGAGAAGCTCCGTGACAAGACGGCAGAGCTGATCGGGAGCCAGCTGCCCATGAGTTTCGATGACGGTGGCGCGAGTCAGGGCAGTGTCCATGCCGACCGCAGCGTAGTGGTGAATATCGATTCGAAGCGGCGCCCGACTTTGGAAGCAGATTCGGAGTATGCCTCAGGAAGCATTCCCACGCCTCTCGCCGGTCAAACCTCCGGCGTGAATATCTGGAAGATCCTATTCTTCCTACTGCTTGCCGCTGTGGCTGTCTGGATCATCCTCCATCGTCAGTAACCCGCCTTATTGCATCGCTTGAGCCTCAGTAGAAATACGGCGTCTTCTTCGTCCACTCGCTCTTTGGATACTTCGAGTGCAGCAACTGGAATGCCTGTTTGCTGTACGAGGACGTTTTATCGTCGCCGCATCCATAGCGCGTTGCGCGCACCACGAGGTGTAACGCTTCAGGAATCCGCGGATCGTCGGGCGCGGCCTTTGCCCAGGCGAGCACCTCGCGACCAAGATAGCTGGGAGCTGCGCCGATCTTCGAGAGCGTGCTCCACTCGGTTGCGCCTTGCTTCTGTTCGTCGGCCCTTAGGAATGGCGCGGCGGGCGCAGGAGGCGTTTTCGCGGGAGCCTCGGGATTGTCGCCGGTGACGTCCTTCCAATTTGTTGTGGTCGCTTTCACACCTACGTCTTCGCACCACCAGTTGTCGCGGAAGTTGTCGATCTTGTCCATCTCGCCCTCGCGCTGCATATTGGGCACGATGTAGGGCCGCATGCCGGGGTTATGCAGCAACGCCCAGAGGGTCGTGCGATGACGTTGCTCTCCGATGGTGTCTTTGGCGTAGTCGTCGGCGTAACTCGCGAGGACGGGCGTACTCTGCTTCACCTGCGTCGAGAGCGAGTTCGCAATCCTGGAATTGTCGAGGAGGAGTGCCCGCACCCACGTGGCTTGTGCCACCTGCGCTTGTAGCGGCTTGGCGAGCTGCGACTTTGTCGTAGCGGAATCCAGGAGGGCTAGCGGAATCGCGCGATTCAGCACCGAAGTGGAGTCAGCATCGAAGTAAACATCGTTCGGAGTATTCGGTGGAGCCTGCGATCCGGGCTTAACGTTGGCCTGCGCATGATGTCCCTCCGCATCTTCGCGCGGCGCAAAGCGTAGGAAGTCGTCATAGCTGGTAGCGAGTGCCATGCGATGTCCCCAGAAAAGATTGTGCGAAGAGATCGGAGCTTCCTTGCCGAGATAGGCGATATTGGCGTCAATCAGCGAACGAGCTTCAGCGTCGCTCTTCAGGGCGCGCAATAGAACGACTCGCCGGTAGAGAACCGTCAGCAGGCGGGGATCATGCGCATCGGCCTTCGCTGCGGCGGCGAGCAGGTCTCTCGCAGCGGCATCGTTCGCGCCTACTGCGGAAATTGCCGCGACCAGCCATGGCAGTGACTTCGTGTCTTTCCACTTCGCGATGGCATGGTCCTTTTCTTTGTCGCCAGCCTGGAAGGTACGGATCCAGTCGGTGAGCTCGTCTTTGCGGAGATCCCCGTTCGCGTCGCCCGGACCGTTGTCCAGCATGTAGCGATAGTCGATGAAGTCCTGCGCGAGATCGGTGCTCGTGCCATTTGTAAGCCGGTGAGCGAGCTCCTGTGTATAAGAAGCTGGGTTCACGCGGGCTTCGACGAAGCCGAGCATCTTCGAAGTTGCAGGATGGACCGATGCGAGGCTCTTGTCAGCGAGGATGCTCTTGAGTTTCGCCTCGGCGTCGGCCATCAGCTTCTGGTCGTAGCGCTGCTGTTCGTTGCCCTTCAGGGTCGCAGCGCGGATGAGTGAACGAGCCGCTAGATACGGGCCCCACGAGCGCCAGGGCGATGTCTTGTCCTGACCGATGGCGTCGAACTTCTGTTGTGCTTGCACGAGTTGGTCGGGGTTGCCGCTGTAGAAAAATGCGGAAGCGATCTGGTAATCGCGGTCCTGCTGCAAGAGCGTGTTCTTCGTCGCAACCGCCGACGGCTGGTTAAAGACCTTTCCCGAACAGTTGGCGAACACTGCATCCTGTCCCGCAAGCCAGGCTTTCACGTCTGCGCTGGTTGCGCCCCATTTCTGCTGGCGGTCGTGCAGAGTCTGCACAGCTGTCTTGAATGCATCGTCGTTACAGTTCAAAAAGTTCTGGTACTCGCCGTAGGGCTTGTTGGGGTCGATATTCGTATCCGGCCCGGGTTGCTCGCCCAGTACTTTCGCTCGTTCCTCCAGCCATACCCGCGAAGGCGGGGGTGGAGGAGCTGGCTCGTTGCTGTTATCCGCCATGCCGTACATACCGAATTCATCGGCATACTGCGCCTCTTCGGTCAACAAGTGGTCAATGGAAACGGTTTCTTTCGGCGTGAACGGATGCCCGCTCAAATTTCGATATGCCACCACCAGGAACAAACGGTAGAAACTCGGCTTGACGACACCGAGCTTCCCGGCGATGTAATCCTTGATCGGATAGTCGGGGTGCGGATCGAACGAAAACGTTGCCGATTCAAAGAACGGACCACACGAAAAAATGTTCTGCGGAACTACGACGACGATTGCCAATACGAACACCAATGTCCAACGTTGCAAAGTTTTCATCGAGCAAGCCTCTCGAGAAGGTGTTGATAATCCGGTTCAGTCCACGCGGCCGGTGCGAAGGCGTAGACGCGTACGCTGGAATTGAAGCGGGGCCACGGTTCGTCGAGCGAAATGCCAACACTGTTCCGGCAAAGCGGCTCGCGCAGCTTACCGACGTCCCAGAGCGAGCGCCGAATGTTCTGCTGATCCACTCCCATGCGGAAGTACATCGGCACGGCTTCATCAACAGGAAGATCGGAGATCCAGTCGTCGCCCTCGCACCAGGAGACCAAGGCAGTGATGGAGAGTGGAATGTCTCTCGGCAATTTCGCGCGAAGGTCGTTCAGCAGGGCGCGATAGAAGTCGCGCTGGGAGGTGGTGGCGTCGAAATCGATCTGGACGGCCTTTGCCAGCGAGTAGAGTGAGTGCTCGGTGATCTCGTAAACAATCCGGCCGCGAGTCTCCTGCGTCATGTTCGCGCCGGGCGGTCCTTGGATCCGGAAGACGGCAATCGTGGGCTCGTTCCGAGGATATGTCACCGATTGCAAACGATGTTCGATTTTCGGGTCGCCGGTGGTGAGGTCGATGGTTGCCGCAAGCACCGCGACCGCACTGTGGCTGGGGTCAACGAACATCAGGTGCTCCGGCCGCTCCCACGCCCAGAGAGTGGTGTCGGGAAGAGCATGTACTCTTGATCGCGGAAGGGCTTTCGAGGTCGCCCACAAGGCGAGGCACAGCACGGCAACCGCAGTCACGATGAACGAGCGCTTCCACATCGGCGGATGAGCGCGAGTATAGAGCCAAGTTCTTGAAAAAAACAGAGACGACCGCTCCGGTGCGGGCACATCGGTGCCGGTCTGGGGCTGGTTCCTATTCGAACCGCAGCGCCTGCATCGGATCGATCTTCATCGCCCTGCGTGCTGGCACCCACGCTGCTACCAGCGCGACCACGCCGACCATTAATGGCACGGCAATGAAGGTCAAGAAATCTGTGGGGCTGGTCTGAAAGAGAAACCT
>Ga0206970_10119_pt1 | contig 20113 bp, 22 predicted proteins | sample Alteio_BWOrgHeat_88_FD_152964 | JGI IMG/M metagenome (GOLD analysis project Ga0206970, IMG submission 152964) | Enriched cells from forest soil in Barre Woods Harvard Forest LTER site, Petersham, Massachusetts, United States -... | ecosystem: Environmental > Terrestrial > Soil > Temperate forest >... | reverse complement strand
TCGCCCAGGTTCACGCCGTAGTAGGTGCGGTCGTGGTGGAGTTCGACGATATTGGCCTGATGGACGGTTAAGAGTCGCGTGAGTTGATGGAGAGCGCCGGGGCGATCGGAAAGATGGATCTGGAGGCGTACGAGACGGCCGTCTTTGGCGAGACCGCGCTGAATGATACGCGCTAGAAGCGAGACATCAATGTTGCCACCGCAGACCAGGGCGACGGTCTTTTCGTGCTTGAGCGTCGTCTTGTGGTGCAGCAGTGCGGCAACTGCAGCAGCACCTGCACCTTCTGCGAGGGTCTTCTCTCGTTCGAGCAGGGTGAGAATGCCACTGGCGATTTCTTCTTCTTCGACAACGACGAGTTCGTCAACATAACTCTCGACGAGGTGCACTGTGAGATCACCGGAGCGGCGGACGGCAATGCCGTCGGCGATGGTGGTGTTTGCGTCAATGGTGACCGGCCTATGGGCTTCTAATGCGCTCAGCATGGATGGCATACGCGCAGCCTGAACGCCGATGACGCGAATATCGGGACGAACAGATTTCAGCGCGCAGGCAACGCCGCTGATTAAGCCTCCGCCACCGATCGGCACGACGACGGCTTCCATGTCCGCCGCCTGTTCGAGCAATTCGAGCGCGATGGTTCCCTGCCCGGCGATGACCTGTGGGTCGTCGAAGGGATGGATGAAGACGAGGCCTTCGAGAGTGGCGAGGCGACAGGCTTCTTCATAGGCTTCGTCGTAGTTCGCGCCGTGAAGGATGACTTCTGCGCCGTAGCCGCGCGTGGCATTGACCTTCACGAGGGGCGTCATCATCGGCATGACGATGCGCGCACGGATGCCGTGACGCGTGGCGTGGAACGATAAGCCTTGGGCGTGATTGCCTGCGCTTGCAGCGATGACACCACGGTGCTTCTCATCGGGGGTGAGGGTGAGAATCTTGTTAAGCGCGCCGCGCTCCTTGAACGAGCCCGTCATCTGCAGGTTTTCGAGTTTCAGGTAAACGGGCTGCCCGGCGATCTTGGAGACAGAATGCGAGTGGTTGCAAGGGGAGCAATAAACATCGGCGCGGATGCGGGCGCGCGCCTGCTCGATGGATTCGAGCGTAACCGGCGCGGCCGGCCGATGCGGAGTGTGCGTCGCCATCTTAAAGATGTAACAGAAAACCGAGCGGCGACGAAGCGCTTTTATGCCTTATTGAGAATGGTGGCGACCTGCGTCTGCCATGCCTCGAATGAGCTGTGGATGGCGCGGCCGAGCAGGTTGGCGCGCACCTGGCGCAGCTCGGGAATGCGGCGCGCGGCGATGGCGTACCGGTGGAAGCGCGGATCGGTTTCCAGTTCGGCGTCGCTGAGATAGATGGGACGCCGGCGGAAGTTGAGCATGCCGAGTACGCGATTGAGACGGCGGATGGACGCGGCCACGGCTTCCGGGTCGTTCAGATTCGATTTTTCGGCGGGATCGAAGAGGCGGAAGAAGTACGTGGCGCGGCCGGAGGCAGAACTGGCTTCCCAAGCGACGGCGTTCACGAGCTCAGAAGACCCGGGGTTCGCGGCCAGGGGGAAGAAGAACCAATACAGAGCGTCGCGACCGGCATCGTCGGCATCCGGCGCGCCATCGGCATCGGCGGCGTCGGTGAAATCGCTATCCGCTGCTGGCGCAGCATCTTCAGCCGGGGCGGCTTCTTCCTTCTCATCCGGACGAATGATTTTGAAGCCGGCACAGAGCAGGCTGGGCGAGGTGCGCTTCACGAGGTCGTCGTAATAGGGCTTGAGGGCAGCGTCCACGGCGTTCTTTTCGAGCGCTGCACTCATTTGCGGATGTACGGCATTGAGCTTGGTGACCGGCGCGGAACTGCCTTCGCGGAGAAGCTGCGCTACGGACTGAAGCTGATCGGGGTTAAGGAACGGAAACGCCGTATGCAACGCCTTGGCGCCGTTGGCGAGGAGATCGCTGGTGGTGGAGCGGATCTTGCGCGCGAAATCCTCGGTGCGTTTACCTAGTTCATTAATGCGCAGTGCCGTACCACCTGACTCGAGTACCGCCTGGTAGGTTTTCGGATCGGCCTTTACCGCGTCGAGATCGGCAAGACGCCACTGGAAGCTCTGCGATTCCGTGGCGAGCACGCCGAGATTGCTCTTATAGAGCCGGAATTGAGCGCGCCCCCCGTGGGGCGTGACTGCGGTGTTCACCCGCAATTGGCCACCGCAGTCGGGGCAGAAGTTCTTGCCCTGCACGCTTGCGCCACACTTTGGGCACTTCACCGCTGCTGATTCTTCAGGGCGTGTGGGCCTGCCGCAGGAGGGGCAAAACTTCGATGAAGTCGTCGCAGCGCCGCAGTACGGGCACTTCTGTATGACGCTCTCGAGTTGGAATGAGCCTTCGAAGCGGTCTACCTCCTCGAGATCGCCGACGAGCAGGCATTTCGCCATGCGGTCGCGAAACTTCGGCAGAAATTCGCTGAGCAGTGGCTGCATATCGCGCCCGAGTTGCTTCAGCGTGAGTGTGGAACCGGTGTAGAGGGCGATGCGAACCGAAACGCGTTCGGTGTGGATGGCGTCGACGTCACCGAGATCGAAGACGATGGGTGTGCCGAGATCCGGAGAGCAAGTGAAGAGCTCCGCGTCTATTTGAATGCGGCAATCGCCCTGCTGGTGGACGACGCCGTCGGGACCGGCATACTCGAAGCTGCCATGGAATTCTGTCACGTGTTCGTACCCTTTAAGGTTTCGCGCTGGAGCGACGCACGGAAGAATTGCACCGGAGCGAATCAGCTTAACAAATGTGGAGTCAACACAATGACGAGCCCCGATTTGCTGACACCGACAATGGGCTCGTAAGGTAGCGTTCCGCTTCCGATGCCTGATAACATTTCGCAACAGCACGTCTCGCATCGAGTTCCGGTACTTCTCGCAAATAGAGGTTTTTCCTTGAAGGCGCTGCACAGCTACATTGGTGGACGTTTCATCCCCGGCAAAGGGGAGTTTGCGGACATCAACCCTGCAGATGGGAGTGTTGTTGCGACGGTGACGGAAGCTTCGGCCGAGATGGTGGATGAGGCGGTGGCTGCGGCGCGCAAAGCGCTGCATGGAGAATGGGGCAAGCTGGGCGCGCGCGGACGCGCGGCCGTTCTCTACAAAGTTGCGGAAGGGATCGAAAAGCGCTTCGACTGTTTTGTGCAGGCGGAGGTCGCGGACACCGGCAAGCCAGTTTCCCTCGCGTCAGGATTGGATGTGCCACGCGGGGCTGCAAATTTTCGCGTATTCGCGGATGTAATTAAGACCGCGGGACTCGAAGCGTTTGAGACGGAGTTGCCCGATGGACGTCGCGCACTGAACTACACGGTGCGCAAGCCGATTGGCGTGGTCGGGATCGTGACGCCGTGGAATTTGCCGTTGCTGCTGCTGACCTGGAAAGTGGCGCCCGCTCTGGCGTGCGGAAACACTGTAGTGGTGAAGCCTTCCGAAGAAACGCCGGCAACGGCGACACTGCTGGCGGAAGTGATGCAGGATGCGGGAGTGCCGGATGGTGTCTATAACGTGGTACACGGATTCGGACCGAACTCTGCAGGCGAATTTCTGGTCAGTCATCCGGATGTGAATGCGGTGACGTTCACGGGCGAGTCGCAGACGGGCGCGGCGATTATGCGCGCCTGTTCGCCGACGGTTAAGCCGGTATCGTTTGAGTTGGGTGGCAAGAATGCCGCCTTAGTTTTTGCCGACTGTGATTTCGACGCGACCATCACAGGCATGAGCGATGCCGTGTTCCTCAACACCGGGCAAGTCTGCCTTTGCGCGGAGCGCGTGTACGTCGAACGGCCGATCTTCGAGCGGTTTGTGGCGGCGCTGGCGGAGCGCGCCAAGAGCTACAACCTTGGATGGCCGATGGACTCAGGCACAACCATGGGGCCACTCATCTCGAAAACTCATCGCGAGAAGGTGCTTTCCTATTTCAAGCTGGCGCGCGAGGAAGGCGCAACGGTCGTGACCGGCGGCGATGTGCCCGACTTCGGCGATGCACGCGATAACGGCTTCTACGTGCAGCCGACGATTTTCACGGCGCTGAAGGAATCGGCGCGTTGCGTGAAGGAAGAGATCTTCGGGCCGGTTTGCCACGTGGCGCCGTTCGATTCCGAAGAAGAAGCAGTGGCGCTGGCGAACGATACGCGGTATGGTTTGGCGGCCTCGATTTGGACGCGCGATTTGCAGCGCGCGCACCGCGTGACACCGCAGATGAACACTGGCATTACGTGGGTGAATTGCTGGTTCCTGCGCGATCTGCGTACGCCGTTCGGCGGTGTGGGGCTGTCGGGCGTTGGGCGCGAGGGCGGCATGCATTCGCTGAACTTCTATTCCGAGTTGAACAACATCTGCATTCGAACCGAGTAACGATGGAAAGCAAAGTCCTGGAAGGTCGAGCGAAACCACGCGGCAAGTATCCGCACATCAAGCGCGCGGGTGATTTTCTGTTCGTGTCGGGCACGAGTTCGCGACGCGCTGACAATTCGATCGCAGGCGCGGAGGTGGATGCGCTGGGAACGACTCGACTCGACATCAGCGCGCAGACCCGCGCCGTAGTTGAGAACCTACGCGACATTCTCGCCAGTGCCGGTGCGACATTGAAAGATGTAGTCGAGATCACGACCTATCTCGTGAACATGAACGATTTTGCTGGCTACAACGAGGTATACGGCGAGTTCTTCGACTACGATGGGCCGGCACGAACGACCGTGGCGGTACACCAGTTGCCGCATCCGCATTTACTGATTGAGATCCGCGCGGTGGCGTACAAGCCGCTGGCGAAATAAGAGGATGGTATGCCGTCAATCAAAACGCTGAAGGCCTTCAACCTGCACGGATGGATCGAGCAGAACAAAGAGAAGCTGAAACCGCCGGTCGGCAACGCGCAGGTTTGGGAGGACGGCGAATTCATGGTGACCGTCGTGGGCGGACCGAACCAGCGCCGCGATTTTCACGACGATCCGACGGAAGAGTTCTTCTACCAGTTACAAGGCGACATTAAGCTGCGCGTCATCGAGGAAGTGGGCAAGCCTCCGCTGGAGATTCCAATTCATGAAGGTGAAGTCTTCCTGCTGCCGAAGCACATGCGGCACTCGCCGCAGCGTGGCGCGAACACCATTGGCATGGTGGTGGAGATGCCACGCCCTGAAGGAACGGTAGACGGCTTCGAGTGGTATTGTCCGAACTGCCATCAGCTGGTGTATCGCGCGGAAGTGAAGTTGAAGAGCATTGTGAAAGACCTGCCGCCGTTATTCGAAACGTTTTACTCCAACGAGGAATTACGCCGCTGCAAGCATTGCGGCACGGTGCACCCGGGCAAGCAGTAAACATGCAGACCATCGACATTCACAATCACTTCTTCCCGAAGAGCTGGCCGGACCTCGCAGCGAAGTTCGGCACACCGAACTGGCCGTGGATCAAGCACACGGAGCCAGGCAAGGCGACGATTATGCTCGGTGAACGCGAGTTCCGGAAGATTTACTCGGCGTGCTGGGACATGGAGGTACGCCTGGCAGAGATGGACCGCGATGGCGTGGATTTACAAATCATCTCGGCGACGCCGGTGCTGTTTGCGTACGACCGTCCTGCGGAACAAGCGCTGGAGTGCGCGAAGATTTTCAATGATGCGGCGCTGGAACTGTGCGCACGTGCCCCCGGCCGCTTAAGAGCGCTGTGCCAGGTACCGTTGCAGGATATCGATTTGGCGTGTGCGGAAGTCGATCGCGCGATGAAGGCCGGTCACCTGGGCGTGCAAATCGGCAACCACGTCAGCGAAAAGAACCTCGATGATCCGGGTATTGAGACATTTTTACATCATTGTGCGAGCGTGGGCGCGGCGGTGCTGGTGCATCCGTGGGACATGATGGCGCGCGAGCGCATGCCGAATTACATGGCGCCGTGGACGGTCGCAATGCCGGCGGAGACGCAACTTGGAATCGTAACGATGATCCTGAGCGGCGCGTTCGATCGCTTGCCGAAGGATTTGCGAATTTGCTTTGCGCACGGTGGCGGGAGCTTCGCGTTCCTTCTCGGACGCATGGAGAATGCGTGGTCGCATCATCCCGTTGCACGCGGCAAATCGGAGCATTCCCCGCGTAGCTATGTGAACCGGTTCTACGTAGATTCCGCAGTCTACGATGAAGAGGCGCTGTGCTTCCTGATCAACACGATGGGCGAGGACCAGGTTGTCCTGGGCTCGGATTATCCCTTCCCTCTCGGCGAAGAACGCATTGGTAAACTGATTCGCACTTGTAGGATTGACGGCTCGGCGAAGAAGAAGCTGCTGAATGCGAACGCAGCGCGGTTTCTCGGGCTGGACGCGGAAGAGGTCGAGAACACGAAACCGGTCGAGGTTCGCGCTTCGGGTGGATGCCCGGTAGCGCACTCCGACGGCGCGAGTTCAGAACCGAAGTTGAACTACGCGTCATACCTGAAGGTCCCTGAGCTACTTTCATTGCAGAAACTGCAATCGGACCCGCCACGGCACGACGAGTTGCTCTTCATCGTGATCCACCAGACGTACGAGTTGTGGTTCAAGGAATTGCTGCACGACCTGGAGGCAGTGGTACGGTGTTTGAACGCAGTGGCCCGCGATCCACGAGCGCGCGATGAAGTGTACGAAGCGGCGCGATTGCTGCGGCGATGCACCGAAGTGCTACGCGTGCTGGTGAGCCAGTTCACGATCCTGGAAACGATGCTGCCGACACATTTTCTCGCCTTCCGAGACAAGTTGGAGCCGGCAAGCGGGTTCCAGTCGCAGCAATTCCGGCAGATTGAGTTTCTGTGCGGCCTGCGCGACGAGAAGCTAATGCGGGTGCATGAGACCGAGCCCAAGGAACATGCCGAACTGGTGAAACGGCTACGCGAGCCGTCGCTACACGATGTTCTGTTCGATGCGCTGCGTGCACTCGGCAAGCTGCCTCCATATCCGCCGGATGCCACGGACCGGGATCGCTTCGAGGCGCGTGCGGCAGCGATTCGCGACGTTTACGAAGATGAGAGGCATTTCCGCGATTGGATCGACGTCTGCGAACGACTCACGGAATTCGACGAGCTAGTAGTGAGCTGGCGGCTCCGGCACATCCAGATGGTAGAGCGCACGATTGGCTTGCGCATGGGAACGGGCGGGAGCACCGGCGCATCCTACTTACGGTTGACGCTCGACAAAACCTTTTTTCCCGAGTTGTGGGAAGCGCGCACCATGCTGCGCAAAGCCGAATAGACAATGGCGGCCAAAGAGAAGATTACGATTGTCGGCTCAGGTCTTGCAGGGCCGCTGCTGGCAATTTCGCTGAAGAAGCGCGGGCTCGATGTGGAGCTCTACGAACGGCGTCCCGACATGCGTAAGGTGCATATCAGCGCCGGGCGCTCGATCAATTTAGCCCTGTCCACGCGCGGCATTCATGCGCTGAAGGAAGGCGGGGTCTGGCCGCAGATCGAGAAGATCATTATTCCGATGCGCGGGCGCATGATGCATGCTGTCAACGGTGAACTGACGTTTCAACCCTACGGCAAAGATGAGACCGAGGTCATCAATTCGGTGTCGCGGGCAGACCTCAACATTGCGCTCATGGATGCCGCGGAGGCGCACGGCGTCTCCATCCGTTTCAACCAGCGATGTACGCACTTCGACCTGCGCGAGCGCGCTGTGTACTTTCGCGATGAAGAGACAGATGAACGCCGGACGGTAAGTGCCGAACTTGTCATCGGCACGGATGGCGCGGGATCGGCGGTGCGCACCGACTTCCTGAAGATGAATCGTTTCAACTTCTCGCAACAGTATCTCGACTACGGCTACAAAGAGCTGACGATTCCGCCGACCGCCGACGGCAAGCACGCGATGGAGACGCACGCGCTGCACATTTGGCCGCGCGGTTCGTTCATGCTGATCGCGCTGCCCAATGTTGACGGCACGTTCGGCTGCATTCTCTTCCTGCCGTTTGAAGGCAAGAACGGCTTTCAGCAGATCCGCAACGAAGCTGACGTGGTGAAGACGTTCGAGGAGTTCTTCCCGGATGCGATGCCGCTCATGCCGAAACTGGCGGAGAATTTCTTCGCGAATCCGATCGGTTCGATGGTGACGATCAAATGCTCTCCCTGGAGCCACGGCAATCGCGCGCTGCTGCTTGGTGATGCCGCGCATGCGATCGTGCCATTTTTCGGACAAGGGCTTAATTGTTCCTTCGAAGACTGCACCGTGCTCCTCGAACTGCTCGATCGATATGGGGAGAACTGGCCGGTGGTGTTCCGGGACTTCGAAGTGGCGCGCAAAGTGAACACCGATGCGATCGCCGATATGGCGGTGGAGAACTTCGTGGAGATGCGCGATAAAGTCGCCGATCCGCGGTTCTTGTTTAAGAAGAAGGTCGAACTGGCGCTGGAAGCTCGTTTCCCGGGACTCTTTGTTCCGAAATACGCGATGGTGACGTTTCATCGCGTACCGTATTCGGTGGCGGCGTCACGTGGTCGAATTCAGAACCGTATTCTTGCCGAACTGTGCGATCCGGTCGAGAAGATTGAGGACCTTGATTGGCGGCGCGCGGATGAACTGATTCATCGCGACCTCACGCCGCTGGATGAGGTGTAATGGCTGCCGCCGCGTTCGATACAACCGAGTCTTTCGCGATCGCGACGGATGCGCGCGGCCCGATGACGCATTTTCGCGAGCGCTTCTACTTCCCGCTCGCGCCGGATGGTTCACCAGCGGTGTACCTGGTGGGACATTCGCTGGGATTGCAGCCGAAGACGGTGCGCGCGTACGTCGAGCAGGAGTTAAAGGATTGGGAGACGCTCGGCGTGGAAGGGCATTTCGGCGGGAAACATCCGTGGATGCCATATCACCGATTGTTGACGGAGCAGACGGCGCGATTGGTAGGCGCACAGCCGAGTGAAGTTGTCGTGATGAATTCGCTGACGGTGAACCTGCACTTGATGATGGTGTCGTTTTATCGGCCTACAAGGGACCGGCACAAGATCCTCATCGAGGGCAGCGCGTTTCCGTCAGACCAGTACGCAGTGCAATCGCAAATCAAGTTTCATGGCTTCGATCCGGAGAGTTCGCTTCTGGAGTTGCATCCGGGCGCGGGTGAAGCGACGATGCGCGATGAGGACATCGTCGCGCTGATCGAGCGTGAAGGGGCATCGATTGCGCTAATCCTGTTGGGCGGAGTGAATTATTCGACCGGGCAAGCGTTCGACATGGCGGCAATCACGAAAGCTGGGCACGCGCAGGGATGCATCGTCGCGTTCGATTGCGCCCACGCGGCAGGAAATCTCGAGCTGAAGCTGCACGAGTGGGACGTGGATTGGGCCGCGTGGTGCAGCTACAAATATCTCAATGGCGGCCCGGGATGCATTGGCGGATGCTTCGTGCACGAACGGCATGCCCGCGACTTCGATTTGCCACGCTTCGCAGGGTGGTGGGGGCACGACCAGGAGACGCGGTTCAAGATGGGGCACGAGTTTCATCCGATGGAGGGTGCGGAGGGCTGGCAGCTCAGCAATCCGTCGATTCTGACGATGGCGGCGCTACGGGCGTCAATGGACATCTTCGACGAAGCGGGGATCGCGAATCTGCGTCAGCGCAGTGTTTCACTCACCGGATACCTGGAATTTCTGCTCGACCAACACAAGTCGGTGAAGTTCGAGATCGTGACGCCACGCGAGGCTCAGCGGCGAGGGGCGCAGCTATCAATTCGGATTGCGGCGGGTAAGCGGGTGATCTGCGATAAATTGGTGGACGACGGCGTATTCTGCGATTGGCGCGAGCCAGACGTTCTGCGAGTGGCGCCGGTTCCGCTCTATTGTTCCTATCAAGACTGTTATCGGTTTGTGCAGCGGTTTATCGCGAATCTCGGCTAGCCGTCGATTAGCGATTCAATATCCATGTGAACAATGGGCCACGCACGCGATTCCGGGTCAATTAAATCCATGTGCTCGGTTTCGTCGAGCTTCATGAACCACACCGTACCGCTGTCGTTCTGACGCGCGGTTTCAAATTCCTTACTCATGGCAATAGGGACATCGGCGTCATTGACGCCGTGCAGCAGGATACGTTGCACTGAGGATGGGTGCAGCGATGGGCAGGCTGCTGCGTACGCGTCAGGAACATCGACGGGCGATCCGCCGAGGAACTCCGCGACAGCACCGTTGCTGAGATTCATTTCAAAGGCAGTTTTCAAAACAGCAACCGGCGCGAGCGCGACGACGCCCGTAAGACCTGCTTCGTCCGCCGCGAGGCGAAGTGCGAGGTGACCTCCGGCGGAGTGGCCGATCGCGAGGTATTTCACGGTCTCTCCGAAATGCACACGCAACGACCCGAAGCCGGCGCGCACGTCCTTGTACGATCCCGGCCAGCCGCCGCCCTCGTTTCCTACGCGACGATATTCGAGATTCGCCACGGCAATGCCGCTCTTCGCGAGTACGGCGCACATATGGCTGGTGTGAAGCAGGTCGTACTTTGCGCGCCAGAAGCCGCCGTGAATCACCAGGGCGACGGCGTGGTGCGCTTCCGGAAGATAGAGATCGAAGAACTGGTTCGGATCTTCGCCGTACGCGACACGGCGGCTTGCAGGCACCGGCGGAATGGAGAGCAGGTCGCGTGTCATGAAGGGGCACCTGCTTCGGAGACGATTTCCTGCGGATAAGAACGGTTGCGCACGGCCAGCCAATGGAGCGTCGCGATGGCAAAGGTCAAGAGCAAGAGGAAGCCTTCGCGCAAGGTGAGGCGCGTGAGAAGAACAAGTCCGAAGGCGATGCAAGCACACGCAATCGCGGGACCGAACGGGATACGGAGGAGAGCTTCGTCGCCATGCATGCGCCGCAGTTGGATCAAACTCGCACAGATGCTGACGTAGATGACGATGAGTGCCCCGGAGGCCATGGCGATCGCCCAGCGAAAGGTCCCGCTCAGAGCAAGCACGCAAGTGATAGCGCTGAAGGCGAGGATCGAGATATAAGGCGTTTGGAAACGAGGATGGACGCGTCCGAAGACCGACGGGAAGTCGTGGCGTTCGGCGAGGGAGTAGGTCAGGCGCGGTGTCGCGAGTTGCACGGCGGAGAGATGGCCGAAGGTGGAGATCATGGCGGCGACGGTGATAAACGCTGCGCCGCCTGTACCGACGAGCAACTCTGCAGCAGACGCGAGAGGTCGCTCCGCTGGAGCGGTGCCGATGGTTGCGACCGAGACGAACTGCACCAGCGAATAGAGCGCGATGCAGAGCAGCAATCCGGAGGCCAGCGCGATGGGAAATGTTTTGCGTGGATTCTTTACTTCGCCGGCGGGCAGGATCGCGTTTTCGAATCCGCCATAGGCGAAGGAGAGAAGGAGCATCGCGTCTACCCAGGGCGAAATGCCTGATGGCGCGGGCTGCGCATGTGCGAACGTCTGCGGATGGTGTGCGAAGTAGATCAGGCCGAGGACGATGAGCAAAAGCAACGGAAGGATCTTTGCGATCGTGAACGCGCTGCTGAGGTTTGTGCCGACTCTCACGCCGGCGCAATTGGCGAGCGCGAGAACCGCGAAGAGCGCGGTGATCACCGCAGCGCGGCCGAGCGCGGTTCCGGCGAACGGAACATAGGCAGCGAGATAACTGGTGAAGAGGTTCGCGGCGGCGGCGCTGGTGCCCATGGGAGCAAGCCAGGAGAACCACCCGATTTGCATGCCCGCGAAGCGGCCGAAGGCGGTCCGTGCATAAAGGTAGGCGCCACCGGGTTCGGTGAAGCGCGAACTGACTTCGGCGGCGCAAGCCATCATCAGCCCGATGCCGAGACCTGCCATCACCATGGCAAGTGGGCTGGCGCGTCCGACGACGGCGTTCAACGGCGTTGGGATGCCGAAGATGCCGCTACCGATGATGGTGTTCACCACCAAGGCGGTGAGAGCCCAGGTTCCGATGGATCGCGTAAGTGGCAGAGAAACCTCGCGGCGTTGGTGCGGAATTGTACGCGAGGTGCGGGAAAAAGAAAAAGGCGGCGAAGTTACCGCTTCGCCGCGCCTAGTCTAGCGGAGAGCTAGATTGCAAACTTTAGTGACCTGCGGCGGAAGCACCGCCGTTGTCGAATATAACCGCGCCGTTCATCTTCTTCACGAGTAACTGCTGTACGGTGCCATCGGTCTCATTCACCATGATCGAAACGCTCCCCGGGAACGCGGAGCGCTGTTCGAAGTGGCCGGTGCTAGTCGCAACCGTCTTGCCGGCGGTGCGGAAGGTCGCCTGAATGGCATCGCCCTGGCGCTCGAGGACAACTTTATAGTCGCCCGGCGCGAGCGTTGTACCGTTCACCACGGCCTTGTGATTCAGCGTGAGGTCTACCGAACTCTTGCCAGTTCCGGCGAAGGCAGTGATCGCCAGCAACATGGAGAACAACAGGACAGCGATTTTCTGAACCTGCTTCATAAACTCCTCTTGAATGGCTCGCGCTCGGCGAGCGGGACGTCGACTGCGTTTAAGAATGCAAAGGCTGCCCATTCCTTTGCGTGTCGGGCGTAGAGGTTCCAGCCCAACCTCGTTTACCGATACGTCAGATGTCGTGCGTTAGTTCCATGCGTATTTGTTAATCACGCATGGTGCCAAACAGCGGAGGTGCGAAATAGCCCCTAAACATGCGGGTTTTGGAGGGAACGCAATACGCATGGGACGAAAGGTGTGTTCGGCGCTGGAGGAGAACGTCCGCGAGCGAACAGCGCTTGTCCCCACGTTCATCCCGATGCGGCTGCTAGCGCGGGAAGTGGTAGTAGACGTCCTGCTTGGAAGGAATAGAAACGCCGTTACGTTTGGCGGGAATGAAGCGTGCCATCTGCAAGGCTTCAATCACGCGCGCATCCACCGGACCAGCGAGGCCTTGGATGAGGTGAGTGGCAATGACACTACCCTGATCGTCAATGGTGATCTCGACGATCACACTGCCTTCCAGTCCTTCGGCGAACTCACTTGCAGCCACAGCAGGATTGGGACCGGAGATCCACAGAGCGGGACGAACTTCAGGTCCGGTGAGGTCACCCGAATAGAGTGAGCCGTAAGTGGAACCGGCAGTTGCGGCAGTGCGGTTCTCGCCAGCGCCAGCGGCATTGTTGTTCGCCGCGGAGGCGATGAGGTGTTCGTGCTTCTCGAGTTTCAGTTGCAGCGATTTGCTGGGCGACTCGAGTTGCTTCGAGCGAACGTTTTGCTCGGTGATCTTCTTGCTCGATGATTTTGTGTCGCTCGCAACATCGCCGAGGTTGTCGCTTTGCCAGTAGAGCCGAGCGAACGACTTGCCACCATTTCCCTGCCGCAGCTGGTGCACCTTCACAATCACGGGCGTGGGCGCGCGGAGCATCTGGAACAGCACTATGCAATGGGCGACCATGGAGGTTACAAGTACCCATGGGCGCCGTCGAAACGGCGATGCCGCTATTGGTTCGAACATAGGACCGTCTCGCGAAGGGGCATAGAGCGTTCCATCCCCAGCACTTAACCCATTAGACGACATCTTGGCGCGGCTGTCACCGGGGATGGGGACGAGCGGTTCGCGGGAGTGGCGACTGACAAAAGTAACGCGGGCAGAGTACTAGGGTAAGAATGCATTCAGCGAAAGCTGGGCTACACTCCTGACTCGGCCCACGGTTCGTATTCATTCGGGGGGATGAATATGGCATGTATGGAAGGTGATTCACTGAAACACGAGGTCCTCGACAAGATCGAGGAGTATCTCCACGCTGAGCAAGCCCAATACACCTGCTCCAACTTCGAGGAAGAGTTCTCGCGGTTACGGGCTGAACTCGCACACGCGGCGCTGACGGACGCACGCCACCGTTACTGGCAACATTTGAAGATGCACTATTGCGATACCGCCGCAATCCTCTCGGCACAACCGAGCACGCTGGGAGCTGTAGCGGTGTAGTTGCGGCCTTACACATTCGAAATGATTCACAAGCGGGGACCTCAGGGTTCCTGCTTGCGCTTTTCAGGCTGTGATTTCGTCCACAATTAAGCGGCTTCCCTGCGGCAGGTAACTCTTGCGGCGGAACCAATCTTCCATGTCTTGGGTGAGGCGGTCGAGAGGCACGCGTGTGCCGATCTCCATTTGACCGTCAGCGGTGGGAAGGGTGTCGTCGAAGACCTGGTCGTTGGTAAAGCTGCGCATGGAGAAGCTGTCGAGCCACTTCAGCAGGGCCGGTTTGCGTTGGCCTTGCTCTTCGTACTCGACACGGATTTTGCGTGCGTACATAAACCAAGATTAGCGGATACTCGCGGCAACCGCCAATGCAACCGCCTCGAACAATCAGTGGGGCCCCGGCGAACCGCCGAGATGAATGGTTGCCATGCCATTTTTCGCAGCGCGGAAGAGGCGGACTGCGCGGAAGGGGAGCGACGCCCAGGCGCAGACTATTAGTACGAAATTTTCAAAAAACCTCCGCCAGCCCCAGTGCGGCCTTATAATCTCCGCCACCCTCCGCGAGGTGCACATGAGTAGCCCAAATGTCGCCGCTGCGCCGCCGATGAGCCAGGCAGACCACGAGCGTCGCCGCCTGTCCCTGCAAGCGTCCGTTCTCAATCCACTCACCGACGGCTTCCTGCGTAGTGCGGGAATTTCTCGCGGCATGAGAGTGCTGGAGGTGGGGTGTGGCATCGGCGAAGTCTCGCTGATCACGGCGCGCCTGGTCGGGCCGCATGGACGCCTGCATTGCGTTGACACCGATGGCAAAGCGCTGGACATCGCCCAAGGCCGCGTGCGCTCCGCCGGACACGATCACGTCAGCTTCGAACAAACAGACATCGCTTCGCATACCCCGGTACGAACCTACGACGCGGTGATTGGGCGCCACGTGCTGATCCGCCTGCAGGACGCGCTGGAGGTCATCAAACAGGCGGTGCACATGGTGCACGTCGGTGGCGTTGTGGCCTTCCAGGAATACGACCTGTCGTTCTATCCGCGGGGCTACCCTGAAATGCCGCTGATGTTCTCAGTGCAACAGCTCATTGTGGAGTACTACCGCAGAGCGGTGCCGCGCCCGAACATCGGCACGCAGCTCTTCTGGCTCATGCAGGAGGCGGGCCTGCCGCCGCCGGAATGCCGCGTAGAAGCGGTGATGGATGGCGGGCCGAACAGTCCGGTGTACGAGTGGCTGACGGAAACCGTGCGCAGTTTGTTGCCGGAGATGGAAGCGCTGGGAATGACCGCCGGCGGCGTAGTGAGCGACTCGCTCGCGCAGCGGCTGCGGGACGAGGCAGTGGAAAAACGCGGCGTGGCGATTATGTCGCCGATGGTAGGAGTGTTTTCGAGAAAGCCGTACTCGACGCGGAGGTAGCAGCTAAGGCGAGGACGTCTACGCAGGAACCGCCTTGACTTCCTTCAAGAACTCGTCAAGCTGCGCGAGCGTTTCCTCTTCGCTCACCGCGAACATCTCGCGACCGTTGTCTTCGCCGCTCTCGATGAGTTGCTTCAAATAGCGACCGGCGATCTGCACGGCCATTGGATCCGTGATGACCTTGCCCGGATTGCGGCGGCTGTATTCAACCCACGCGGGATGCGGGAGGGCAATCCAGATGCCGCGGTCGTCCACGTCGAACTTGATGTCGACGGCGTCGGCGTGACGGGTGGCGATGGCAACGACCAAGGCTTGGTACACGCAGTGGACCTTCTTTTTCGTCCAGCGCTCGGTGGCGTAAAAATTTTCGTACATGTCCTGAAAATGATAGCGGAGCGGAGCACGCAGGGCAAACCGATGATTCCGCTACAATCGAAGAGTGCCCACAGTAGTGAAATCTACTCGAGAAGCTGCTGCGAAAACCAAGGCCGGCTTGAACGTTTCGCGTGCGCCCAGTTTCAATCTGCCATGGCTTGTTCACGGCTTCAGTACCCGCAAAGGCGGCGTTTCCGACGTCTACGGGAAAGGCTCGTTGAATCTCGGCATCACCGAGCACGACACGAGAGAGAACGTCGAACGCAATCGCATTATCTTCGCGCAGGCAATTGGCGCAGGCAACGGGAAGTCGCCCTGGCCGCTCGTGCAGATGAAGCAGGTGCACTCCGGCGTCGTGCACAAAGTGGACGGGCCGATTTCCGGGCAGCTCACCGGTGACGGTCTCATTACGAATGTTCCCGAGTTGCTCATCGGCATCAAGACCGCCGACTGCATCCCGGTGCTCGTGGTGGACACGAAGAAGCGCGCCGTTGGCGCGTTCCACGCGGGATGGCGTGGTACGGTCGCGCGCGTCGTAGAAAAGGGCATCGGCGAGATGCGCAAGCACTACGGCACAAATCCCAGCGACATCGAGGCCGCCATCGGCCCCGCGGTCCACAAATGTTGCTACACCGTCGGCGAAGAACTCATTCAAGCTTTCGAGTCGCAGTTCGCTTACGCGAAGGAACTCTTCCACGAGGAGTACGACTTCGAGTCGCTGCACAATAAGTACCCGATGCTCTTTCTCAACCAACGCGCGCCCGGGCACGGTGAGGCCGCAACGAAGATTCAACTCGATCTCGTCGAGGCCAATCGCCGGCAGTTGCTTGATGCCCGCGTGCCCGAAGCAAACATCTACGCCTTCGACGCCTGCACCTCGTGTGACACGAAAACATTCTTCTCGCATCGTGCTGAGTCGGGAAAGACGGGGCGCATGATGGCAGGGATTGGCATCCGCAAGTGATGTCTGCCTTCGATCTCAATCGCGTGCTGGTCGAAGCGCTGCCGGAACTTGCCTCAGACCGGGAAGCTTACGATCGCCGTCGCATCGAAGATCCCGACTTCTCGCAAAGCTTCCTCGGCTACAGCTTCATTCCCACGCTGCAGGTTGCGCTCGACCAGAATGTAGAGGCTTTCTGCCGCCGTGCATTCGCTCTCATCGAACGCTTGTTAGCCGAGGGCGATGTCGAAGTGCAAGCGATTCTGCGAGATGAGTTCTTCGATTACGGACCAGCGTGCGAGGAGTGGATGAAACGCGCGGCGAGTCACTTTGGGCCATTGGCTCGTCAATCCCTCTCGTCGGGAAAACAATAATGGCGTAAGATTCCCCTCTCGAACGAACGATGAAAGGCCTTCAACTAGTTGTCTATTGGGCGCTGGTACTCGTAGGCATGGGTCTCGGTGCGAATGGCGATGCCTACAATCTCATCTTCGCCATCTGTGCCTTCGCATGCTTGGTGCTGCTCTCCGGGTATTTCGTATTTCGTCCCGCCGGAAAGGTTCTCGCTCTCTCCATCCCATCAATCCACGCCCTCAAGGTAGAAGAAGCCGACGTGGTACGCCAGGCATTCGGTTTTCTCGGCAAGTCTTTGCCGCTCGGCGACACGCGAACGATCTATTTGCGTGTCGCCCGCCGCAACGTGGGAACGATATGGTGCCTCATCCCTGTCGGGTTATTGCTCGCAGTTTGGAACCACGGATCAAGTAACCCCGGCCATGACGTCGGAGGCGTCTTCGGCGCGGAGCTTGCAGTGGTTTTCTGCGTGGGAGCAATTGTCGGATCGGCATTGCGGTTCTTCTTCGAATGCTACCTGTTAAACGATTCGCGCGCGGTGTTCACCCGCGACTACGTACCTGGCGGAGGGTTCTACTCGGGCTTGCAGTTCTCCTTCCTTGATGAGGCGGGCAATTACCGCGGTGGAGAGGATCGTCTCGTCGCCTCTCAATGGCAGCAAGGTGAACTAGCCTTAGTCTTTTACGACAGGAAGAATCCAGATAGGAACCGCGCCAACTTTGGATTGCGATACCACGAAGTGCAATGGGCCACCGTGGCCGAAGTAGCCGCCGCAGCCCGCGTTAGAAAATGAAAAGGCCGCCTGCACGGCGGCCTTGGAATTCTAAGGCTAGTAACTAGGCTTGGCCTTCCGCAGCGGGTGGCGCTGGCAATGCGGCTGCGGCAGTCTCGGCGGCGTCATTCACCATGTCCTTCAACTCTTTGCTGGGCTTGAAGAAAGGAATCTTCTTGGCCGGCACTTCGACGCGGTCGCCAGTCTTGGGGTTACGGCCCACGCGCGGTTTGCGCTGGCGTGTGCGGAAGCTGCCAAAACCACGGATCTCGATCTTGTCGCCGGCCCGCAGCGAATGGACGATACTGTCAAAGATTGTCTCGACAATCACTTCGCTGTCTTTGCGCGTCAACTCCGCCAGCCGGGAAACCTCGTCGATCAGGTCCGCCTTCGTCATCGCCCCTCCATGCTTCAACCACCCCAGGATACAGGTGTAAGAGTATGCCTTATTGTTTCGTAAGCCGCTTCTAAATTCTCAGAAACACTGGCCTTTTGGCAAGACTCAGTTTCAGGCATTTTGCCCAGTCTGGTACTGACGTGAGTCAGTCTATTTCCACAAGTAGTAAAAACCCACGTTTGTCTGCATCAGCTTGGCGCGGTCCGGAATCAGGTCTGAGACATCGCCGAACATCAAGTCCAGCAACGACTTACGCTCCCTTTCCGGAGTCACCAAGGTGGGTTCCCCGCTGATCCCCACGCTCTTGGCAGTATCCGCCACGGTCGCCTGGAAATCCGCGATCTGGTCAATCAGTTTCATCGGCAACGCCTGGCGTCCGGTCCACACTCGCCCGTCCGCAATGGGTCGAATATCTTCGTCCTTCACCTTGCGGCCTGTGGCTACGTTGTGGATGAACTGCGAATGCATATCGTCAATGAGCGCCTGCATATAGGCCTTCTCGGCCGGAGTCATATCGCGGGTTGGCGAGCCGGTGTCTTTGAACTCGCCGGCCTTCAACGTAATTTCCTTGAGTTTGGCCCACTTCAGCAGGTCCGCGTAGTTGTACCACTCGGCAATCACGCCGATGCTGCCCACGATGCTGGCCTCATTCGCATAGATCTTGTTGGTGCCGGAAGCCACGTAGTATGCGCCGCTTGCACCAACCGTCTCGATCGATGCCACGATGCGTTTGTGCTTCTCGTCGCGGACGCGCCGCACCTCGCGGTAAATCTCTTCCGAAGCAGCCGCTCCGCCGCCGGGCGAATTGATGTGCAGAATGATTGCCTTGATCGAACTGTCGTCGCCGTACTTCTTTAACTGGGCGACGATACTCTTCGGGTCAACGATGACGCCTTCCAGGTCCACGACTGCGATCCGATCGCCGAACCCGGTAAATTGTGCGTGGTCATCAGCGCGAACGCTGATATACACCAGCACGAAGATGGCCGCTACGAAGAGAAAAAATGCGCCACCGGCAAGTGCAACCCACAAAAAGACGCGCGAACCTCGATTGCTGGCCATAATCAGAGCTCAAGTGTATCGCTTTTTCACGCGCCAATGGGATCGCAGCAGGACAATGTTGGAATCGAGCTACTCTGCTTGCAAGAGCCGATTGTAGAAAGCGCCATGCCGATAGCAGAAATTACCTCCTGCTTACCTTGGAGAGGCTCCAAGAGGCTAGAAATCCGGCAGCTTAGGATTTGGCGCGTCATGTGCAATTCAGAGCTGCAGGAGGGCCTACCAATGACTGAGAGCCAGCGTGCGTTGCAGGTGATGGGGGTTACGAGTCCCGATCAACGCCGCTCTCCCCGACGATCAGTCCATGCCAGCGGCACCATTTCTGCTGGTGGCGATACCTACGTAGCCTGGGTCAAAGACATCACAGATTCCGGCGTGTTCGTGTTTACGAAGTATCGCCCCAAGATTGGTGAGTCGGTGTGCATCACGCTTGATGCGCGCAAGCTGCCGCCAAATTTCCGCAACAGCTACGAAGGAAACGTGCTCCGCATCCAGCATTGCGGCCCGGGATCGGCGGTCGGCATCGCCGTGCTGTTCAGCGTGCTTGGCGCGGTGATGCTGCGGGCGGCATAGCTACTTCTTCTTCGCCAAAGCCTTCTTCGCTGCCGGAGGAGCAGCCTTCTTCACCGTCGGTTTGGACTCCGGCTTCTTCGCTATAGCAACTGTTTTCACGGCCTTCTTACCTGCGCCGTTGTGATTGGCCGTCGCAACCGCTGTTTTCGCGACGGGAACGGCCTTCGCAGCTGGCACCCCTTTCGCAGCCGGCACCGCCTTCGCGAGCGGAGCGGACTTCGCAGCCGCAGGTTTGGCGGCTTCGACTGGGGCCGGAGGCGACGGTGGAGGAGCGGGCGCTTCCACCACTGGCGATTCTCCTAATGCCTTCATCACGACGCCGCGCATCTCTTCGACCGGCG
>Ga0206970_10136_pt2 | contig 20122 bp, 15 predicted proteins | sample Alteio_BWOrgHeat_88_FD_152964 | JGI IMG/M metagenome (GOLD analysis project Ga0206970, IMG submission 152964) | Enriched cells from forest soil in Barre Woods Harvard Forest LTER site, Petersham, Massachusetts, United States -... | ecosystem: Environmental > Terrestrial > Soil > Temperate forest >... | reverse complement strand
ACGTGGCCTATGTGGACTATTATCTGGATGGCGTCTTGATTGGTGAAACCAACAACGACGGCAGTAACCTGGCCGGGTTTTACACAAATAACTGGCAAGCCATATTCGATGCCAATGGTTCTCCCAGCCATTATATTAAAGTCCAGGCGATTGATAAATACGGTCAGATGGGACCGCCTGCGGCTTTGCAGATTACAGTTGACGCCAGCGGCTTGTCGGGATCAGTCAAGGCAGCTTTGGACAGCTTAGTCGACACCCATGGCACCGTAGTGTTAAATTCCAGCAATAATATTGTCCGCGACGGGCTGTTCCAGCTTTACGGGCGCGCGTATCATACCTTGTATGCATCGGGGACCAATGTTACCTGGCAATTGGGCTTGTACACGCCGGATGGCACGCTCGTTCGGGATTTGACACCACCAAGCACCGGGACTGTGGTGGGCTCAGGCGGAACCTCGAACCTTTTGATCAATTGTGACCTGACGACGCTTATGAATGGCGCCTATATCCTTAACTTGTCCGTAAGCGGTGGTTTCCAACTCGCTTCCGCTAGTGTGCCCATCCGGCTGGAATCCAACCTGAAAATCGGCCAGTTCAGCTTCAGCCAGCAAGACCTCGTGATTCCGGTCAACGGCATTCCACTGACGGTGACCCGCACCTACAATTCCATTAACCCAAACAAGGGTGATTTTGGCTATGGTTGGACATACTCACTTGAAAGCATGGCAATTTCGCTCGACGAAACCCGGCAGGACAAGATCGATCTGGACGGCAATGTATTCAGTGAACGCTCGGGTGGCGGTTGGGATGTGACCCTGACCCTTCCCAACGGTCAAACAACTACTTTCGCTTTTTGTATCACAAATGGTGATTCTTTTGGGACGTATCAAGCTGCGTGGCTGCCGGCGCCTGGCGTGACAGCCAACTTAACGGCACAAGGAAATCTCGGCCTCGAAACCTTGCTCAGCTCGCTTACCGGCGACCCGGACCTGGTTTATTGGGATGCCACTGGGCCAGAAACGCCCTGGCAGAATTACGATTTTCCCGGCTTTGTTTTGACCACCTTGGATGGCACCCAGTACAAGATTAAACGGGAGGATTTGGACGATCATTTTGTTCTTGATGGTTCAGTGGGAGGGGGAGGATATTACGTGCAGGCCTACGGGCAACCATACCTTTACCAAATTGTTGATAGAAATACGAACACTATCACCATCAATCCTAATTCTATCTCAGTTAAAGCTTTCAGTGGGGCAACCAACCAAATTGCGTTTCAACGTAACGCCGACGGACTCATCACTTCGGTAAGCGACCCCAACTCGCTGGCTCTAGGGGGTTCCTCGCCGCCAGCGGTTCAATACCAGTACGACAGCAGCGACAATCTCATTGCCGTTCTCAACCTGGTGGACCGTACTGGGGTGGGTACCTACGTTACGAACACGTTCAGTTACACCGACAGCGCTTTCCCGCATTATATCACTGGCATCATCAACGCGGATGGCACCCAGGTGGCCAAGAATTTTTACGACGACAGCGGTAAGCTCACTGCTGTTCAGGACGCCGACGGCAACCGGACCAAGTTCATCCACAACCTCACCAACAACATGGATGTGATCATTGACCGTTTGGACAACACCAATACCTACGTGTATGACCTTCGCGGCAACATCACTGCGCAAACCAATCAATTGGGCCAAATCACCCTGATGGCCTATGATGGCAACAACAATAAGACCAACGAAGTAATGTTCCTTGGCGCTCAGCCGTACGCAACGAACAGCTATGTGTACGACGCCAACAACCTGATGTTGTCCTCAACCGATCCGCTGGGCCACATCAGCGGTTTTGTATATGACGGTTTTGGCAATGTCACCAATAGCACTGATGCCATGGGCAATCCAACAGTGAATTTCTATGACGCGAGCGGGAATCTCCTCTGGACGACGAATGCGCTCGGGCAAGGCACAACGAATTTCTACAGCGGAGGGCAGCTGCTAAGTTCCGTAGATTCTTTAGGCACGGTGACGATGAATTTTTATGATCCACCAACCGGCTACCTTGTTGGCACGGCCACATTTGACGCCTCCAGCATGGTTTTGGCCACAAATACATTTGCGTATGACGAGAATGGCAACCGCACTAATTCCACCGTCTGGCGGCGGGTTGGCGGTGCGTGGACCGGCGCCACCACGACGTACATCTACGACAGCATGAACCGCGTGGTGCAAACCATCAATCCCGACGGCGGTGTCAACACGGTGGTGTATAACAACATTGGCAAACAGCAGGCCACGATTGATCCTTTGGCGCATACCAACAGCTTTGCCTATGATTCACAAGGGCGGCTGATTACAACCACGAACGCAGATTTGACAACGGAAATATCCCGGTATGACGCTAATGGCAACCGTATTATAAGCATTGATCGCGCAGGCAGAATCACCTCCTATTTCTATGATGTACTGAACCGCCTCACAAATACTGTTTACGCCGACTACACCACGAGCGGCACAATCTATGACGGCGTTGGCCGGGTGGCACAAACCGTGGACGCGCGCGGGACGGTCACCGCTTTTGCCTACGACGTGGCTGGCCGGCGACTGGCCGTAACGAATGCTTTTGGCACGAGCATCGCCATGACGAACTTTTATAGTTACGACGCCAATGGCAATCAACTGACCTTTACGGATGGCCTGGGTCACACAACTACCAATGTCTTCGATGTACTCAACCGTCAGGTGCAGACGGTATATCCGAATGGTAGCACCAATTCCACAGGTTACGATGCCGTGGGCAGGCGAGTAGCAGTGACCAACCAGGACAACGTGGCAACGTTGTATGGTTATGATGGCGCGGGCCGTTTGACCAGTGTGACCAATGCGCTGAGTTCGGTGACGCTCTACCAGTACGACGAAGCAGGCAATGAAGTGGCGCAGATTGACGCATTGAACCGGACGAACGCGTTTCTGTATGATGGCATGGGAAGGCGGTTGCTGCATACTAGGGCCGACCCCTCTGCCAGCCATGCATCAGAAGGCTTCAATTTTGATGGGGCAGGAAACCTCATTGCCCACACGAACTTTGATGGGACAACCGTGTTCAATGTGTATGACCAGATGAACCGGCTGACGAATCGTTATTCGCAAGGTGCGGCATTGGGCTTTGATGTGGATGATGCTTATACCTACACGGCTACTGGGCAGCGGCAGAGCATGGAGAATTTAGAGGTTTTCACCACCATTTACTACACGTACGATAGCCGCGACCGTTTGACGCAAAAGGAAGTGGCTTGGAAGAGCGGGCCCAGCGGTGTTTTGAATTACCAGTACGACGCGGACGGAAATGTGACGACCATTGCTTCCGGCTACGGCAACGGGGTGCAAGTGGCTTACAGCTACGATGCCTTGAACCGGCTGACCAATGTGTTGAGCCACGGGCAGTTGGCGGCGGCCTACGGCTACGATGGGGCTGGCAATTTGCAGGAGATGCGCTATGGTAACGGCGTGACGAACCTCTATCAGTATGATTCACTCAACCGGTTGACGAATTTGATGTGGAATACCAACGGGGGCGTGGGTGCCTTGGCCAGTTTTATGTATCAATTGCAGGCGGGGGGCACGCGGATGAACTTGGTTGAGACGATTAACTCCTCTGCCCCGGCCAACTATGCGTGGAGCTATGATAGTCTATATCGCCTGACCAATGAGGTAATCGGTACCGTCAGCGTCGCATATAAATATGACGCCGTGGGCAACCGGACGAACCGGAATTCAAGCATCGGCGCGCTTCCGACGGTCAATTATTACACCTACGATACGAATGACGAGTTAGCAACGGACAGTTACGACGCCAATGGGAACACCACGTCCTCGGGCGGCATGACTGGCCAGTACGACACTCTAAACCGGATGCTGTCCACCGCTAATAACGCCACAAATTTTACCTACGATGCGGATGGAAACAGGCTGACCAAACAAATTTACAATCTGGTTTATTCCCAACTAACGACATATTATATGGTGGACGACAGAAATCCGAGCGGCTACGCGCAAGTCGTGGAGGAGTACCAGACGGCGACAAATTTGACTAGCCAGCCCGCAGTTTTAAGCCGGGTTTACAATTATGGGCTGGCGCTGATAAGCCAGCAGCAATTTAACGCGAACACGTTGCAGCCATCTACGCTGTCGTATTATGGTTATGACGGACACGGGAGCGTGCGGTTCCTGACAAGCGCCAACGGAACAATCACGGACACATATTTCTACGATGCCTTTGGGACGATGATCGCTAGCAGCGGCAGCACGCCTAACAATTATCTGTACTGTGCGCAACAATACGACCGGGATTTGGGCTATTATTACAACCGGGCCCGGTATTTGAACACGGATACGGGGAGATTCTGGTCGAGTGACAATTATGAGGGGAACAATGAAGACCCGTTGAGCTTGCACAAATACCTCTATTGTCAGGCCAATCCCGTCAATCGCATTGATCCAAGTGGCTTTGCTGATTACCTATTGGTTTTGAGCTACGCAGGAACTGGCATAGCAGATCCGGAGGGTTGGGCAGATACTTTTAATGACGCAGCCTATTTTCCATATAAGGGCCACACGCTCAACATCACGGGTATTGGCCAAGACGATAATATTCTTCAGTTGGTTCAAGATAGGATTGGGGCTGGGGGCTGGAATTTATCTCCGCAGAACGATCAGATCACTAAGATAATAATGTGTGGCCATGGACTAATAGGCGGCGGAGGTTTCTTGGGTGGTCTTTGGGATCCCCCTAGAAATGACAATAGCGAACTGACATCGGAAAACCTGCAAGATCCAAAATCATTCCAAGCTCAAGCCCTGGCTTACCTGAAGCCCTACACGGATGGCCATTGTTCAGTAGATATAAGAGCGTGCAATGTGGCGCTTGATGACAAAGGAAAGAAATTTATGGCAACGATCGGTCAATCTCTTGGCGCTAGCGTTAGTGCCTTTGATGATGAATATGCCGTCAAAGGATGGGGTAATCAATGGACGGTCGATACCAAGGGTAATTGGACTATGAAGAGCGGAAAACCGTTTAAAGGTTCATGGGCTGATCCAGATGCGATAGGGGATGCTATCGGGCAGGTTCTCGACGGGTTGGGTCAACTCTCAATGCAATAAAAATATGATTCGTGGTATTTATTGTACCCTTGCGATGTTGGCAATGATCGTCCTAGCTTCGGTCATTATTTTCGCAATATTACATAGGGACCGGCGACCTGCTATTTATTTCGCTGTGGAACAGGGCAATACAAATGCAATCGATCAATACCTGGCAGCGGGTGGAAGTGTGAATGACGTTGTCATAAGCTATAAATACGGACATCGTCAAAATTCTCTTTTAAGTATCGCCGCAAGGTGCGGTAACTTGACCGCAATGGACTTTCTTTTAAAAAATGGCGCAGATCCTAATAAAGCCGATGCTCAAGGAAACAGCCCGATAATGGAGGCAGTTTCGAGTGGAAGCGTAGGAGAAGGACCTGACAAGCAAATCGATATTTTGAAGCTACTTCTTGCGCGTGGTGCCAACCCGAACACACGAAATACAAATGAGTTAAATTACACGCCACTTATGGAAGCTGCAATGCTGGATAGAACGCAAATGGTAGAGACGTTAATTGACGCAGACGCTGATGTGAATGCTACGAATGATGCGGGGCAATCCGCGTTGCAGTTAACAAAAAGTGAAAGTGTCAGGACGCTTTTGGCCGGACATAGTCGAATTCCACAAAAGTGAATCGTAGCCTGATTTGATGCTGGACGCTGAATCCGTTTGAGAATTATCCCATTCCTGACGATTTTTATCCGAGGTTGGCCCGGCCATGAATCAACCGTTGTTGGTGCCAGTGTCGCCCGGAAGTAAGCGTCACGCCAAGGGCCTTCTTGACAGAGCAACTACAGCGGCGGATTCATAAATGACGTAGGCATTATGCTACGACGTTTATGCTGCTGGTTGAACTTGCAGCGGACACTGGGTTTTGGCCCAGACAGCCGGGATGATTTCAGGGATTTGGCGGTTGGTCATGTTCGGCAAGCGCGTGAGCACTTCCCGCAGGTAGGCGTAGGGATCAAGGCCGCGACGGCGGCAGCTTTCGATGATGGTGTAGATGATGGCGCTGCGTTGGCCAGCGTCGGCCTCGCCGATGAAAAGCCAGTTTTTCTTGCCAATGGCGGTGGGGCGAATGGCGTTTTCCACCAGGTTATTATCAATCTCCACCCGGCCATCGTTCAGATAGACAGTCAGCGTGGGCCATTGGCCCAGCGCATAATCAATGGCTTGGGCCAAACCGCTCTGCGGCAAGTAACGACCCCGCGCCTTGAGCCGGAGCAAAACTTTTTCCAGCCGTTCGATGATGGGGCGGCTGTGGCTGGCGCGCACCGCAACGCGCAAACGCGGGCCGGCACGGTGTGCGCGCAGTTCAGCTTCCACCCGGTAGAGGTGTTGGAGTTGCCGCAGGAGCCAGCCACTCATCTGCGGTGCCGTTTCACTGGCTTCGTAGAACTTCCGGCGGACATGCGCCCAGCATCCGGCCAGCGTAATCACTCCCGCATGGCCGTTGACGAAGGTGCGATACGCCGGGTAGCCATCGCTTTGCAAGGTGCCGGTGAAAGTCGGCGGCACGACCTGATCCAGGCACGCGGTCGCACGGCTGGTTTCCCAGCGGAAAAATACATCGCCTTGGGGACGGCTGGCCGTCCAGAAGTAACCTTGTTTGGTTCGCCCATGCCCCGGCTCCAGATAATTGACCGGCGTTTCATCCACCTGCACATAGCCGCCCGCCAGAACCCCGGTGCGGATCGTCTCGTAAACCGGTTGCAGCCAGTCGGCGGCCAGTTCCACCCAGCGGGCCAGCGTTTGCCGTGGTAAATGCACCTGATGCCGCCGCGCAAAGATTTGTTCCTGCCGATACAGCGGCAGATGGTCGCAGTATTTGGCCACCAAGATCTGCGCCAGCAGACCCGGCGCGGGCAAACTGCGGTCTTGCAACCGTTCCGGCAACGGCGCGATCACCGGGGCAACCTCCAACTTAATCCGATGGACATATTTTTTGCGGATGGTGCGACGGCGCAGAAAGCGGGCCGGTTCGTAATCCAATTGTTCGCTGACTTCCTGCCCGATGCAACGCCACTTTTCGGGCTGCACTTTCACCGGTTCAGGTTCAATGACTTCTTCGATCACCGGCAGGTGCTCCGGCAGCCGCGGTGTCCGGTCGCGGCGGGGGCGGGATACCGGCGGCAAAATTCTTTCAGGAACCGGACCGGGTGATTCCGGCGCCGAACTTTTTGGCAGTTGCAGGAGCAGTTCCAGTTGCGCGCGATCCAGTCGTTCACTGCTCGCCCCGAACACCCGGCGCACCAGTGAATCAACTTTCTGCCGCAGCAAGGTGTTTTCCTGCCGGGAGAGTTCCAACGCTTGTTTCAGGGTGACGACGAGTTCACGCAGGGCAGAAAGTTCAGCGGTAAGCGGCGCAGAGTTCATCGTCGCGAACTCTGACGCTGAACCCGGTGCAAAGGTTTAATCTTTTTTGAAAAATATTTGCGAAAATTTTATGGCTCACGTTCATACCACGGCCGCAATTTGCCGCCGCGCAAATCCACGCCATCGGTAAGCATCGCCAGCGCCTGCGGCGTCAGCTTCAACTTGGTCGTCGCCGGCTCCAGGTGTTTCGGCCAGGAAAAAGTTCCCTGTTCCAAACGCTTCGTCAACACCCATAACCCCGTTCCGTCCCAGCACAAAATCTTGATCCGCGTGTGTCGCCGGTTGCTGAACACAAACAGCGCGCCCTGTCGCGGGTCTTCGCCCAACCGCTCCGTCACCAAGGCGTGCAGGCCGTTGAAGCCTTTGCGCATGTCGCATGCTTCCACCGCCACAAACACCTTCAAGCTCCCGGCAAAACTTAACATGGCTTTTGCAGCGCCCGCACCAGTGCCGCCGCCATTTCAACCTGTTTGCCATCGCTAATCTCCACGCGCACTCCGCCGGGCAAATGCAGCACCAAAAACAGAGCCCCCGCCTTAACGACCGAACCCGGCGGCGGTGCCAGCACGGCCTCCAGCCACTGCACAGACTTCTTGGCCGCCGTGATCTTGCCCGCGGCATAGTCGCCACGCTGACGCCGCCGTTTTTGCGCCCACGTCGCAAACGTCTGGTATTTGATGCCCGCCAGTTCCGCAAACTTTAGTCCCGGCAACCCGCTCCGCTCAAATTCGTCCAGCAACTGTTCCCGGCGCGCCTTCGGCGTCTTCACCCGTCCCAGCACATCCTGCTTCAAAACCACTGCATCGGTCGGTGTCGTATTCATCGTAGCCGTTATACTACGACACTTATGACTTCAGGGAATAGTGGTGCTCGGCGTGACGCTTACAACTGAACCGCCAAATGCCTTGTCCTCCTCGTGGCACTGTCTCGGTCAACCAAGGATACTGTAGGAGATTTTTCACTCTCAGCACCCGGTTCGCTTTCGGTCATGACTGCGACCATCCCAGCTATGTTTGGCCAATATACATGCCTCTCTTTGCAATGCCAACAGTGATCGCTTTGAATGCGACGTCCGCACAGCAAATTAGTAAAGATTTAACCTCTGAAGTCTAATCACTCTTTGCCGTTTTCGTTTCTCTCAATATCGATTTGCTCCGAAACGCCACCGCCAGCCCAACCGCATCAAAAATGTCCATGCGGCGGTCCTCGGTATGCCCGCACTTGCGCTTCGGCGGCAGGCGTGAAGCTAATTGGTCGGGAAATTGTTTAGCCAGCAGTTCAGCCACCCCATGTTTCGTTCCCTTCAGATCCCCAAGAAGTAAACGCTGCAGCTCGGTTCTTGAAATTGTCACGGTTTTGAGTTTGTGCCGTTTCGCTAGCTTGACGACGAGGCGGTGCAATTCCTTAATCCGGGGCTGGCGATGAATGCCTTTGGCATGTAGGTCATACAACACCAATGCATCCGGTCGATATTGGACAATCATCTTTTCAATGAGGGCAAGGGAACGCCTGTTCTTATTGCGTTTGCTCGTCGTAACGATCTTGCCGCCATACACCACAAGCGAGTTCTCCCCTTCGAAGACGGCATAGCCGAAGCCCCTGGTTGTGGGCGCGATTGATAAAATACGAAATTGGTCGGTTTGATTCATGTATTTTATCCGATTATCTTTGAAATGAGGTTGGTGAGGACTTCTTGACGTTTATGGCTGTTGTTTTCGACTACTCGATACGTGAGGATTTTAGCCCTTTGTGCCACTTCTTGTTCCACCTGCTCGTACACACCAGCAAAAAGTTCGCGGGCCGGTTTTCCGTAGATCAGTTCATACGCCAGAACGTCTTTGAGGCCAGGTTCGCGCTTCGAACTTTCATCGCGGGACACCTTGCTTCCCTTGCCTTCACCATTGCCGCCCAACAAAAAAGCCACCTCCTCTTGTGACAAGGTCAGCCGTTTTCTGTTGGTAAGTAGATAGTTTGGAAGCGATGCCATGGGAAGCGAACTCATGTTGAGTTCAGGGTCACACGATATGCGGAAAGCGGAAAAGGCGGGAGACGGCAGAACTTGCCAAATTGGCAAGTTTCCACATAAAAACCCGGGCCTTCACAGGCTCGGTTTTGGTTTATTATTCCAGCATACTATTATAAATAAGTCAAGCTAGCGAAGAAATCGGGTTTGCGGAATTGACAAGTTATGGTGCCTCTGCCTCTTGTCAACATTCCGGTATGGTAGGCTCATGAAAACACAACAACAACTAAGCCGCGATGCCATTGATGATTTCAAAGCCATTTACCAGGAGGAATTCGGAGAAGTATTATCAGACGATGAAGTGCAGGAAATCGCTATGCGGTTATTGCGCTTTTTCGGGATTTTGAACAACAAATAACGCTGTCTGTTGACGCCTGTAATCTGTCGGGGTAGCATGGCTTTGTATTCTTCAATGTTGTCAGTTTTTACTCCTTAATCACCCAAACTCAATGTCTGGATATTTCATTTATTGCCGCAAATCATCCGAAGCCGAAGACCGGCAGGTTCTTTCCATTGAATCCCAAACTCGCGAACTGGAGCAGATCGCGGCCAAGCTAGGCTTGCCCATTATTGAAATACTGACCGAATCGAAATCTGCCAAAGACCCAGGCCGTCCGGTATTTAATACCATGATGCAACGGCTATACCGGGGCGAAGCCGTCGGCATAATTTGTTGGAAATTGGATCGTCTGGCTCGTAATCCGGTGGACGGCGGTTCGATCATCTGGGCCATCAAGCAGCACGGCATCAAGGTCATGACCCCGGCCCAAAGCTATGCCCGCGAGGACGACAACATCATCCTCATGTATATCGAATTCGGCATGGCACAGAAATATGTTGATGACTTGAGCAAAAACGTAAAACGAGGACTCAAAACCAAGGTTGAGAACGGCTGGTATTTAGGCGTTGCCCCACCAGGCTACCTGAATTACACCAATAAATTGACGGGGGAGAACACCATCATCAAAGACCCGGAGCGTTTTCCGCTGGTACGGCAGATGTGGGATTTGATGCTGACCGGACTATATACCCCACCCAAAATCGTGGAGATTGCCAATCAGGAATGGGGCTTGCGTACCCGGATAACACGGAAATTGGGCGGCAAACCGTTAGCCAGAAGCGCCATTTACAAGATTTTTAACAAGCCTTTTTACCATGGTTGGTTTGAATATCCGCAAGGCGGTGGTCAGTGGTATCAAGGCAAGCATGAGCCGATGATCACCAAGGCAGAATATGACCGGGTGCAAATGCTTCTTGGCCGGGATGGAAATCCACGTCCGCAAGCACATCACGATTTCGCCTTCATCGGCCTCATCCGTTGCGGCGATTGTGGCCGGGCGGTGACAGCCGAGGAAAAATATCAGGTAATATGCGGACATTGCTGGTTAAAGTTTGCATATCGCAAGCAGAACACGTGTCCGCGTTGTGAAACGCCGGTTGAAAAAATGGGGAATCCCAAATTTCTCCACTACACCTACTACCATTGTTCCAAAAGTCAAAGACCGGTATGCCGGCAAAAATGCGTGAGCGGCCAAGAGCTTGAAAAGCAGATCAATGAGCATCTTGCCCGCATCAGTATTTCCGAACGGTTCAACGAATGGGCCGTTAAGTACCTGCGGGAACTGCATGAAAAAGAGAGCATGGACCGCAATGCAATTATTGAATCCCAGCAAAAAGCGTATCAGGAATGTTTAGGCCAGATTGACAGCTTGGTGAATCTCCACACCTCAACTGCCAACAAGGACGGAAGCCAGCTTTCCAGTGCAGAATATGCACAACGCCGGAGCAAACTGCTCAAGGAAAAGGCATCTCTGGAAGAGTTGTTAAATGATGTTGGGCATCGAGTGGAACAGCAGTTGAAATTGTCAGAACGAACCTTTGAATTCGCCTGTACCGTTCAGGAAAGGTTCGCCAAAGGCGCCCCGAAGGTCAAAAAGGAAATTTTGGCGACGCTCGGATCGAACCTAACTTTGAAGGACAAAAAGCTTATAATTGAAGCCAAAAAACCGTTCTTTATACTGGAAAACACATCAAACCCTGAAGCCCCAGTAATTTCGCCAATCGAACCTGAAAAAACTGAGGCCGTATATAGGCAAAGGATCCCTTCCATCTTCATGCGTCCCTACGTGGGTGGTTCCGGCGACGATGTTAGAACCTTGCAGCAACAAAATAAAAAATTGGTAAAAGCAATATACCACTTCTTTGGAAGCGTCTGTTTTTCCCTCTCCTTCAATTTGTCTGAATGGAATTGGTTATCTCATACCGGCAGTATGGAGAGAGGGATGAATGGAGAAAAGGAGGGTTAATATGCCAGAATTGGCATACCGGAGTAGGCAAAACAAAAAGACCCCTCCGATTAGGGCCTTTTTGTTTTAGTCCAAACTTATGAGAGTAAGGCTCTCAAGTTGGTGGACATTACCGACTTGATATTGGCCATCAACTCAACGTTGTCGTCATTGCTGTTTTTTAACTCAGCAGACGCAAGAGCAAATATTAAGTAGTCCATAGCAGAAACAATATCTTTACTGCTCTTGTTTACCAAGATCACACGATCATAAAAAGGATGATCGGTATTCCAACGAATCACGATTAGCTTTCCCTCTTGATATGTTTCATAGAGTGTACCTTCTCTTCCCATTGCCGCAGTGTCAAAGCGGGCACCAAGCCCTTTAGGGGAGGTTTTCACTTTTCTAAAATTCTCTCTTTCTTTTATCGATTTAGGGGTGGCCGCTGTACCGTCATGAGTTCCCTTTCTTAGTGATCGCTTTTCTATCTCCGCTTCTGGCGTAATAAGTAATTTCGCTTTTTGTGCAATAACGGCTTCAGAACCTGCATGATCGACACCGGAACTATCCTCTGCTTTCTTATCTTTAAGCATTACACGACGAATAGAAGTTACCTGTCCACTGATTTCTTGCTTTAGAAAATCAGTAATTGCTTGATTGGGAGCCACTCCATCCTTCGAGAAACGAACTCCCATTTCATTATCGAGCGTAGCGCTAAACGAAAGTTCTGCACGTAATCTGTTGAAGTCATTGTGCTTACTGAAGACCTCAAGAGTTTGTCCGGAAGCAACTTCACGATTATTTCTAAGTATATAGAAACCCTGACTTCTTATGTTCATTTTCAACTCCTTCTCAAGCTCTGCATTCACTTCAGGCAGAATGACTATTTTAACTCTTATCTTTTCCTTTTTTCCATCAACTGCACTTTCAGGTAATGTATATACCTCATCGCTGTATATCTTCGTATCCTTATGCCCAAGCATTAAAGGATCGACTAATTCCACCTTCTTTTCATTAACAACAAACTCTATACCTGCTTCGATAAACTTTCGGTAAATTCTCCCGATGTCCTTCGCTAGCTTGCTTGCAAACTGTGCTGTATTTGTGTCAGAGAGACGGTCAATGTTTGAGAGGATTACTACCGTCCCACGCTTTCCAGAAAGATTGTTCAACAAGTCTGCTTCGGCCTTATTCGCCTTGCGTTGTACTTTTATGAATTCATTCCGTTTCGTAATTTCATCAAGATCCTGAGAACTATAAAGACACTCTGAATCATTTTCTTTCGTAATAACCTCGAGTTTACGCGCCATCGAAATCGACGCTGTACAAAGACCCATGCCGAACTTGCCAAGATCTGAGACCTCTTCTTTGTCAGTTATAGAGCCGAGTTTTAAAGCTTCGTCCAATATTGCCTCATTCATACCAATGCCGTTATCTGCAATGATAATTCTAAGGTCTTTCTTTTGGTGTTCGACGACAATCTTTATTGACCGTGCCTGAGCATCAATCGAGTTGTCTATAATGTCCTCGACAGCAGCATAGCTGTCATAATGATAAACAGGCATTGAACCTCTACCAGCGCTTCAAGTGGCTCGTAGTGTCGGAACTGCCGCATAGGGAGTGGATTCTGACGAGCGACCAGGTCGAGCAGTCAGTTCAGGAGTTGCGGGAGGCCGACCAATTGATGGAGGATCTCTCGTGAGTACACGGAAGCCGCCGCAGAGCGACTTCCGCACAATCCTCGAAAGCCTTTCCCGTCGCCACGACACCCGGCGAGTGTTTGACGCCTTCACCCGTTTCGCGGCCTGTGCGCTCGCCGCAGGGACCCGCGAAGCGGAATACCTTGAAGAAGCCAAACGATGGGACAAGGCCGAGCTGGATTTGTTTGCTCAAGCGCTAGGCGCACTGGTCCTCGAAATGGAATCAAAGCCCTTTGAGGACGTTTTAGGCGGATACTACATGGAATTCGCCCTGTCTACGAAGGGACAACAATGGAACGGTGAGTTTCATACGCCGAAGCCGATCTGCACCATGATGGCCCAAATGATTCTTGGCGACATGGAATCCTTGCCGTCCGAGGGGCCGATTACCATCTGTGAGCCAGCCTGTGGCGCCGGGGCGATGGTTCTGTCGGTTGGTGAGGCGTGTTTACCAGAGGTTCGCCGACGATTGCGGGTGACGGCGATTGACATCAATCGTACCGCCTGCGACATGGCGTTTGTGAACACGACGCTCTGCGGCATCCCCACTCGTGTCATTCACGGCAATTCGCAGTCCAATGAGTATTGGGCGGCATGGTCGAACATCCATTATATCGCGCCCTGGCTTCCCTATGCACTACGGAACCAAACGCCCGAAGCGATGGAACAGGGCGAGCCGCCTAAGCCAGCCGAGGTGGAGCGTATCGCCGTTTCACTCGGCCAACGGGAATTCGCCTTTTAATTCACAGCCCCTTTTAAACAGGGGCTTTTTTCTTGGCCATTCAGATCACTTTCACGCGCGAATAGCGCCAGCATCTGAAAATTTCTTTGAATTTTTAGAATTTAACCAAAACGCCACTTGACCGGAGCGTGCGCGTGGCCGATTTTCATCCGTGAAATTGAGGGTAAAAGGAAAGACCGGATGTCAGACACACTTCGTTGCCATTTTGCTTTTCATTGTCGCCTTATGCTCGAAGGCGCAAACGGCCGGTCAGGTCGATGAAAGCTTTTATCCCCAGTTTGGCGGAAGCTTTTCCGCCGGCAGCCCGTTTGTGGACGCCGTGGCCATTCAATCGGGCGGAAAGATTCTGGTCGGCGGAAATTTTACGAACGTCAGCTCGGCGTACCAAAATTGCATTGCCCGCCTGAATACGGACGGTTCATTGGATTCCACGTTTTCCTCCCCGATTTCAAACGAAGGCTTGACCACCGGCGACCATCTGGTTTCCGCCATCGCGGTGCAGCCGGACGGAAACATCGTCGTATTCGGCAAATTCTACTTTACCGATGGTTCGTTTCACACCGTTGCGTGGCTCACCTATGGCGGCGGGATCGACACGAATTTTGACACAACGGACATCCCGGATAGCCAGGTATCCGTTGTCGCCCTGCAGTCGGATGGCAAAATTCTTCTGGGTGGCAGCTTTACCCGCGTCTCCGACTATACCGAGACTTACGTTGCCCGCTTCAACACCAACGGGTCGTTGGACACCAGTTTCAGCGCGAGTTTGTCCGCGCTTCCCGCAAATCAAGGAGGTGTAAACGCAATCGCCGTGCAGCCAAATGGCAAAATATTGATCAGTGGAGCATTTACGAACTTCAACACTACGCCGCTTACTGGATTGGCCCGGCTCAACACCAACGGGACGTTGGATACCACCTTTAATCCTGCGGTGACCGCCTATCAAGACAATCCCATCCCATTAATCTCAGTCCAATCAGACGGGAAAATATTGATAAGCGGCCTTTTGGCGAATGTAAATGGCCAAAATCTGAATGGCATCGCCCGGCTTGGAACTAATGGAGCCCTCGACACGACCTTCTTGCCAGACAAGGTGCAAGGTGGAACGCCGTCAATCGCCGCCATCTCAATACAGGCCAGCGGGGAGATTCTGGTTGGCGGATGGTTTACGAATATCGAGGGGCAGTCCGCTTTGGAAGGACAAATCTGCACCAACCTCGCCAGGCTCGGGTCAAACGGAACACCGGAGGCACCTGGGACTTTTGAAGGTCCCCCCTTTGCCGGTGATTTCGGCAACCAAGTCTATGCGCTGGCAAATCAAGAGAATGGAGACATTCTCGCGGGAGGCCAGTTTTCAATCATCGCTGGGAACTCTCACGCGGGAATCGCACGTTTGACGAATGCCGTCCCGCAAAACACGCTGACGAACACCTCGTCGCTCATCAAATGGTCCCAAGGCGGATCCGCGCCGGAACTAATCGGCACGACGTTTGAAGTTTTCGATGCGACGAATCAGGGCTGGACGCTGCTGGGAAACGGCGGACTGACCAATGGCGCTTGGCAGCTTGCGGGCCTGAATTTACCCCCAAGCGGCATCATGCGTGCGCAGGGCCAGGCCATGGGCGGAATCTACGGTTCTTCGTCGGGTCAAGTTGAACAATTGCAGGCATTCGGCGGCGCAAACCTGGGGCCAACCATTGTCACCTTGCCAGCGACGGGCATCACCACGACCACGGCTGTGCTGAATGGTTCAATCAACTCGCTTGATGCGGATGCCCTGGTTTTTTTCAGCTGGTGGACAAACGCGGCTGCGCCACTTTCATCAAGTGCGGTTCCGTCTTCGGTGGACGACAGTGTGGCCGTTCCGATTGCGGTGCAAGTGTCGAACCTCAAGCCCGGCACCACCTATGTATTTCAAACGCTCTGGAAAACGAACGCGAACGCCGTCTTGGGCAATACCCTCACATTCACCACGATCAGCACAAATGCCGGTTTGGCCAATTTAACGGTAACCGGCGCTGCTTTCTCCCCCGCGTTCAATCCAACAAATTCATATTACGCCGCGTCCGTCGCGTACGGCCTTTCGAATGTTAGAGTGACCGCCACGGCTGCGGACACGAACGCATCCATTTATCTTCTCCACATCGGAGCGCTTAATTCAGGAATACCGAGCGCGCCGATACCCGTCAGCGTGGGGGCAAACGCGATTACCATTTCGGTAACCGCGCAGGACGAATCGACTGAAAGTGTTTTCACGATCGATCTCACTCGTCTCATGCTACCGCCCGCCCCGGTCATTTCCGGCTCCATCGTCAATCAGGCCGGGCAGTTTTCGCTTACGTTCCTGGGAAGCACGAATGCCAGCTATACCGTCTATGGAACCACCAATATGACCCTTTCGGGCTCGAATTGGACGCTCCTGGGGCAAGCCAGCGTCTTATCAAGCAACTTATTCCAATTCACCGACCCGCAGGCTTCAAACATCCTTAACAGGTTCTACCAGGTGCGTTCCCCGTAATTTGGGGTGGCCCATGATATATTTCAATCTCGGCTAACATACATACCACCTTCGATTCGACGCCATTTATGAAACCGACCTCGATACTGCCGAGGCAAAGGCGTGGACGGAGTTGTCGCCGAAATTGAAATTAGTGGACCGCTACCGCGAGAAATTCAAGGCCGTCGGCTTTGAATTCGGCGGCTCGGTTCTCAATGTCCTACACTGCCCCGCCTGCCCCAAACACGCCAAGCCCGACGCCGATAAAGCCGCGATGAAAGCCGGCATCGTCGAGATCATGGGCGACGACGAGGACGGCATTGCCGCCACGATGGAGGATTTCGGGCTATGAAACGAAAGCCTCCACCCGGCAAGAAGCGCAACGGCCACTATCCGCACCAGTGGGAATTCGGCATCATCTGGCAGCTTGCGGCGCATCCGTTCCGGCTGCGGGCCGGGGATGTCATACTGTTCGATAATCGGCTTTGCCGGGTCATCCGCGTGAACGACTGCGCGGCGGTCGTCATCATGAACCAGCCGGTACGGGACTTCAAAACCCGGTTTGACAAGCCGGTGCGATTCCAGCCGCCGCCGAAGCTGTTTCGCGTCTCGCCCAATGCCGAGGTGGAGATCCTTAATCGCAAATGAACCCGCCAGTCACCGATCAATCGTTGTTCAACTTTGAGCAGGCCATTGTGGATGCCGAAGCTGCGGCCGCATACGCCCGGCAACAGGCCAAACTGGCGGCGGAAGCGCAGCGGGCCATCCTGAAACGGCAGGCAGAAATCGACAAAAGCTATCGCCAGTTTAAACGCACAGAGAAGCGAAAAGAGAGAACGCCGGATGAATATGCGCAGTGCGGCATCCGTCATTATTTCCGCAGTCCCCTCAACGTTGCCCTCGGTAATTATTGGAAGCATTGCCACGACTGCGGCCAGCTTCTCATCTATACGTCCGACCCGAATGCCACACCGCAGGAGTGTGCCGGACGCAAACCGTGAAAACAACATCACAGTTACACATCACAGTGGCTGAATCTTTATGGTTCAGCCGCTTTTTTCATGCTTGCCACTCTTGCCGATTTCGCAAGTTCTGCCGTCTCCCCCGAATCGGCATGGCGTCATACGCTTCACCATGGGTAATGAGGGTTCTTTCAACAACCAAATACAAATAGGAGAAATTATGAATACAAAATCGTATGAACGTATCACCGAACGCATTATTGCGTTAATGGAACAGGGCACCGTTCCCTGGCATAAGTCGTGGCATATCACGACAGGGTTGCCACGGAATCTCGTCACACAGAAACCGTATCGTGGCATAAATACCTTCCTGCTCATGGTAATGGGGTATGAATCGCCGAACTGGCTGACATTCCGGCAGGCAGTCCAACTTGGCGGCAGCGTGAAGAAGGGCGAGAAGTCCTGTCCGGTCGTGTTCTGGAAGCCGATGGAGGCCACGGACAAGCAATCCGGCGAAACTGAGAGGATTACGATGTTGCGCCTGTACCACGTCTTTAATGTCTCGCAGTGCGAGGGCTTGAAGAATGTTCCGGCAGCGGATCAATCCGCGTTTGCCGCGAGCAAACCGGCGGAAATCGTGTCAGGTATGCCAGAGCTGCCTGTCATCAAGCACGGCATGAAGGAGGCGTATTACTCACCACGCCAAGACATCGTAGGAATGCCGGAAAAAAGGTGTTTCGACACCGCCGATGCGTATCACGCGACGCTGTTTCATGAGTTGGTGCATTCGACCGGCCATGAAAAACGATTGAAACGCCAAACCATCATGGAACGCAATGGATTCGGCACCGATCCGTACTGCCAGGAAGAACTGGTGGCGGAACTCGGTAGTTCATTCCTGTGCGGCCATGCCGGGTTATCGGAGCGGACAATTGACAATTCCGCCGCTTACGTGAAAGGCTGGCTCGCTCGACTAAAGGATGACCGGACGCTCATCGTCTATGCAGCCGCACAGGCACAAAAGGCGGCTGATTTCATACTCGGCCGGCCAATGGAACCTGCGGAGGCGGCATGAGCGGAAAAACGCGCAGCCTGAAAATTGAAGCCATTGGCGACTTTGTCTATCACAAAATCAAACCAAGGATTCGTCTCGCAGGCTACTGGCTTGAACATGCAGGGTTCAAGCCAGGGCACCGGGTGGAAATTCACTCATCGAAAACGGGCGAATTAACGCTTCAGTTCAAAGACCAATCGCCGGCGGTGGATTTTGGGAACAGCAGTGAATGGCACCTTGCCAAAACATCTGATCATGCCGAGATGGAAAACTGCCGGACGGATGGTGGAGGAAATGCGAAACTCGTCCTGGCAAAATTCCGGCTCGGTCATATTGTAATCACGCCGGAAGCACAGTCGCATTTGACTCCAGACGATGTCCTGCTGGGTATCCAACGTCATCAGGCCGGCGATTGGGGCGACCTCGACAAGGAGGACAAAGGAGCAAATGATCGAGCACTGGCAAATCGTACGCGGGTCAGCTCAGCCTATCATGCCGTTAATGGCATCAAATTCTGGCTTGTCACTGAGCCTAACCGTACGACGACGACGGTTTCACTATCGGCAGTCTATTAGTACATACCCTTCCGTTTCTCGGAAGGGTTTTTCTATCATGAATTGTTTGCATATAGAAAGTGATGAAAGTCTGGCTTTCGCACTTTTGTTTGGCTGACGCCACATTGGTATGCCAGGAACCAACGTCTGTATCACAAACCATCCATCTATTGAGGTGGCTTCGACTCCGGTCGGTCGGCATTTTGTAGGACAGCATGCTACCGGATATGTCAAGCCGAGGAACATCCACAGGAATAGTTGCGGCTACTCGTTTTAGGTACGAGTAACTGCAGCGTTTTGTGGCTCATTTTATATCGCTCTTGTATTCTGTGCAAAAGGTGGGCAATATTATTTTTTACGACGCGGTGCCGCAAGAGACTATTCCGCCTCCTAAACAGGATTTGCCGAAACCAGCTAATACACGGGAGGGGCTAGTGCGAATTTAAACGCATTGCTAGTAGACGCCATTTCTGCTCCTCTGATTGAGCCGTTGATTACCTGAACGACATATTCACCTGGAGGCGCGCCGCCATTATACGATGGAAACGCAAATTCGAGGCTAGAATTGGTGACGGATAGTGGATGAATACCCTGTGCAGATTGCGGGTATTTGACTCCGACAAAGCTCGAAGAGATTAGAGTCACGTCGACAATGGATGAGGCGATAAATCCGTTCCCGTTGAGCTCCACAAGCATTGTTGACGAACCAAACGAAGGGAACGTTACAGAGGAAATAAAGGGCATGCCTTGCGTTCTGAGGCCGACAGTGCCCAGGGCGTTGATGTTG
>Ga0206970_10145_pt1 | contig 20259 bp, 20 predicted proteins | sample Alteio_BWOrgHeat_88_FD_152964 | JGI IMG/M metagenome (GOLD analysis project Ga0206970, IMG submission 152964) | Enriched cells from forest soil in Barre Woods Harvard Forest LTER site, Petersham, Massachusetts, United States -... | ecosystem: Environmental > Terrestrial > Soil > Temperate forest >... | reverse complement strand
AGTTTTACAGCCAGCCAATTGGGCAATGAGCCATACATATACCACATCCATGGGCCAAATACTAAGGTGAGAACAGCTGATGGCCAGGTAATGCCAAACCATAGCCTTTTTATCATTATACCGAATTGTTTTAATAAAATGCTCCTTTCAGGTTCAGCTTTTTCATTCGCTTCGGTATTATATATAAACAGCCTCACGATATAGAACATGCCACTGAACCAGGTGACAATAAAAATAATATGCAGCGCTTTTATATAATCGTACATTATGAAGCTCTCATTTAAAATCTAACGGTGTAAAGGGCTTATTAATAATGATATCTGCAGGAGATTATCCATATTGTAGAATCTGTCACTTCATATACCAGTCTATGTTCCTGTGTAATTCGTCTTGACCATTTACCTTTTAAATCATATTTAAGGGGTTCTGGATTCCCCGTGCCTGTAAATGGAGTGTTTGCAATCTCAATAATGAGGGTAATAATCTTAGCCAGTATTTTGGAATCTGCTTTTTTCCATTCATCCAGGTGTTGTAAAGCTTTGGGGCTAAATGTAATGGTTTTCATTACTGTCCGTATTTTTTCTGCAATTCTTCGACGGTAAATACGATCCCCTTGCCTTCTTTTAGTTCTTCAGATGATTCAAGAAGGAATTTTTTATTAGCTTCAGACGATAATAGATACTCGGTTTCATCCATAGCTTCAGCAACTGTTATGTCGATGACTTTGCCACGGAATGCTTCTTTAATAGAATTAAGCAGTTCAACAGTGAGTTCGTTTACATTGAGATGATATGTTGTTCTCATAAAGCAAATTTACTGATTTTTTCATTCTTTCAACTCCTTTATCCATTTCACAATGGCATTTACCCATGCCGGTTGTGTATTCATGCAAGGTATAAAAGTATAAGATTCCCCTCCTGCGTCCATAAATGTTTCTTTGCCTTGCATCGCTATCTCTTCCAGTGTCTCCAGGCAATCACTTACAAAGGCAGGGCATAGCACCAGCAGCTTCTTTATGCCTTCTGCCGGCATCTCTTTAAAACGAAAATCTGTATAGGGCTTCAGCCATTCCTCGCGCCCCAAGCGGGATTGAAAAGAAATGCTGTATTTGTCTTTAGGGATATGGAGTAATTCGGTAACAAGACGTGTAGTCGTAAAGCACTGATGCCGATAACAATGAGCATGTGCAGGCGAAGCAACTTCACAACAATCTGCGCTTCTCATGCAATGATTCCCTGTAATATCCGCCTTACGCATATGCCTTTCAGGCAGCCCGTGATAACTGAAGAGTATTTGGTCATAATCCTGTTTCAAATAGGGCTTTATACTTTCTGACAATGCAAAAATATAATCGGGATTGTTATAGTAGGGCTGTATGGTACGGATCTTAAATGAATACTTCCCCTTTGCAAAAACTTCCTCCGCCTGCACTACAGCCGTTTCGTAGCTAGACATAGCATAGTGCGGGTATAATGGAAGTAGGATAACTTCGTTTACTTCAGGATGTTTTGTCTTTATATTATCAAATGCTGTTTTAATATTGGGTTGTCCATAGCGCATAGCTATTTCTACAGGTTCCGGAACTTGTTTTTGAACCGCTTCTTGCAGCGCCTTGCTAAGGACTATCAAAGGTGAGCCCTCGCTTGTCCATACTTTTTCATATGCATGGGCCGATTTTGGTGCACGGGATGGAGCTATAATGCCATTGATAAGGAAATACCTAGACAAGTATGGATAATCTATAACCCGTTTATCCATTAGAAATTCCTTAAGATAAGCCTTTACGTCCTTTACCGATGTAGATGCAGGCGAACCCAGGTTCATTAATATTATTGCTCTCTTTATATCTGTTGGCATTAATAATGGTTTGTCTATATTTTAAAATTGCAAAATGCAAAGAAAAGAACATTATAATGATGACGAAAATCACAGGCTAAAATGACGAAGGTATGACACAGAAATTATGCTGCCCTGAAAGCTGAATATACCTTTGTATCGTAGATTTTAGTAAGAGAAATGCTCACCAGGACCGAAAGTAAAATAAACGATTTTTGGATAGTTGGAATAAACTATAAAAAAACAGATGCGTCTGTGCGCGGGCAGTTTGCGATAAATAGTGATCAGTATGCGGCAATCCTTTCCCTTGCCCCTCAATACGGTGTTAATGAACTTTTTATTCTTTCCACCTGCAACCGTACAGAAATATATGGTTTTGCGGACAGTGCGGAGATACTGATGCAACTTATCTGTTCCACATCAGCGAGCGATCTTACAACTTTCTCCCAACTGGCCTATGTAAAAAGTGGCAATGAAGCAGTTGAGCATTTATTTAATGTAAGTGCCGGGCTCGACTCACAGATATTGGGCGATTTTGAAATATTGGGCCAGATAAAAACTGCAGTAAGGTTTGCTAAAGAAAAGGGCTTTATTGGGTCATACTTGGAAAGGCTAATGAACTGTGTTCTGCAATCTTCAAAAGCTATAAAGACAAATACAAACCTTAGTGGAGGCACGGTATCAGTTGCCTTTGCTGCTGTTCAGTATATTAAAGAGCATTTCGAAAAACCTTCTGCAAAAAAAATATTACTGGTTGGTACGGGGAAGATCGGTCGCAATACCTGTAAGAACATGGTTGATTATTTGGAAACAAATAACATCACACTTATCAATCGCACAGAAGAAAAGGCCGCTGAGCTTGCTAAAGAATTAAACCTGGCTCATGCACCTATAGAATGCCTGGAAGCAGAGATACGTTCTTCTGACATTATTGTTATTGCTACCAATGCACCCGCACCTACTCTTCTGAAATCCCAGTTGGAGTGTAACAGCAACAAACTGATTATCGATCTGTCGGTGCCATGCAATGTTGAAGAATCCGTAAAAGATTTGGCTGGCATCACTTTCGTAGGGGTTGATGAACTATCGCGCATAAAAGATGACACCTTGCAGATGCGCTTGGCAGAAGTGCCCAAGGCACAGGATATAATCAATGCGCATATCCTCGAGTTTATGGAATGGCACGAGATGAGAAAAAATGTTCCATTGCTGAAAGAAGCGAAAAATAAATTACAGCAATTATATTCCAATCCCTTTCCGGGTCGCAATGCGGGCCATCCTGTTGTTTCAGCTAATGACTCGGATGAGAGGATTCAAAAAGTCATAAATACCCTGGCCATAAAAATGCGCAATGAAGCTACAGCAGGTTGCCACTTTATTGAGGCCATAAACGAATTCATAGCATAATATGGGCCGGCTTATAAGAATAGGCACAAGGGAGAGCGAGTTGGCTGTTTGGCAAGCTACGCTCGTAAAAGAGCTGCTAGCAAAAAATGGCTTTGAAGCAGAATTGGTTTTCATAAAAAGCGAAGGTGATACAGACCTTAAAACCCCTTTGTATGAAATAGGCGTACAGGGCATTTTTACCAAGGCTCTCGATATAGCCCTCCTGAATAAACAAATAGACATCGCAGTGCACTCTATGAAAGATGTGCCCACGCAAATGGCAAAAGGCATCACAAGTGTTGCAGTATTGCCAAGGGCTTCTTATAAAGATCTCCTGGTGCCAAAACATGATGCCTCGTTTTTAGATAACGCTGCCATTCATGCAGTGGTTGCAACAAGCAGCATCAGGAGAAAAGCACAATGGCTGCACCGTTATCCAAATCACACTTTAGAGAATCTGCGCGGCAATGTAAATACCCGTTTGCAAAAAGTAAGGGATAATAACTGGCATGGCGCCATCTTTGCTGCGGCTGGATTGGAGCGAATAGGCTTGCGCCCAGCTAACGCGGTAGAAATGGACTGGATGTTGCCTGCACCTGCCCAGGGCGCAATAATAGTTGTCTGTCGCGAAGATGATGATTACTGCCTTGAAGCCTGCAAACCATTGCATGATGAAGAAACAGCTATTTGCACGGCTATAGAAAGAGATTTTTTAAGGGCTCTGCTTGGCGGCTGCTCAACACCCATCAGCGCGCTGGCGCAAATAAAAGAGGGTACACTGAGTTTTCAAGGAAGTATCTTAAGCCTTGATGGTAAAGAGAAAAAAGAAATTTTTAAAGAGGCAGGCCTTGATAAAATTGCAAACTTAGGAAGTATCGCAGCAGCTGAATTATTGAAAGACGGAGGGCAGCCGATTTTGGACAGCATAAGAAATGGACAAAAATAAAACACAAATATTATGTACAGTTCCTTTGGGGCAGTCGCTGATAGATAAAGTGAGTGCCGCAAGAATTGATATGGATATTGTTCCTTTCATTGCCATTGGCCCCATTGCAGCCAAAACTCTTGAAGCAGAGATACTGCCCTTATTACAACGATCCGTATATGTTATTTTTACAAGTGTCAATGCGGTAAACGCCCTCGCAGCATTAAAGGGGAAAGAAAATCCGGATTGGAAAATATATTGCATCGCTCATGCCACGCAAAAGGCAATTGCAGAAAATTTTGGTCATGAGAAAATCGTAGCCGTTGCTGACAATGCCTCAGACCTGGCCGATAAAATAATTAAGCAGGGCGATATTAAAGAACTAGTATTCTTTTGCGGAGATATCCATCGCGAAGAATTGCCTGAGAAATTAAAGCAGGCAGGTATTAAGCTTCGTGAGATAATTGTTTACAAAACAATGGCTACTCCGCACAAAATATCGAAACAATATGATGCAGTGCTGTTTTTTAGTCCCAGCGCAGTTGGTGGTTTTTTTGAAATGAATAAGGCCAATAAAAAAACTTTGTTCTTTGCCATAGGCAACACAACCGCCGCAGCCATTAGCGAAAAAACTGGCAATGTAGTGATAGTGGGAAATAGGCCCGCGAAAGAACAGCTTGTGGATCTTGCCATCAAATATTTTCAGGACAAAAAGGAGACAATTTAATCTTTGTATAATAATGGATATAAAAAAATAAAAAGCTCTAAGTATTGCCCTGTAAGGGCTGCCGCTTTGTAGCTAAATCAAGGAAAATTACATTTGCCCCGTAGCGGGCAATACAATTTGTGAAATTTGGATTGCACCTGACAAAACAATAAAAGTATAAAACAACAAGATGAGTGATTTAAAAAACGACCTGCTTTTAAGGGCATTGAAAGGTGAAAAGTTGGAGCGCCCCCCAGTTTGGATGATGCGCCAGGCCGGCCGTTACCTACCCGATTATATAAAGCTCAGGGATAAGTACGATTTCTTTACCCGCGTTCAGACACCTGAACTGGCTTGCGAGATCACCTTGCAACCAGTGGATCAAATAGGTGTGGATGCCGCTATCATATTTTCAGATATTTTGGTTATTCCGCAGGCAATGGGCATGACGGTCCTCATGGAAGAAGGTAAAGGCCCTCTGCTGCCTAATGTTGTAAAAACAGAAACTGATATCGATGCATTGATATGTGACAATGTGGAAGAAAATTTATCCTACGTTACAAAGGCATTGGCACTCACAAAAAAAGAATTGAATGGCAGGGTGCCATTAATAGGCTTCGCGGGTGCACCCTGGACTTTGTTATGCTATATGGTGGAAGGCAAAGGCAGCAAGACATTTGATAAGGCCAAACAGTTTTGCTTCACCCAGCCTCATTTGGCGCATAAGCTTTTACAAAAGATAACCGATGTAAGCATATTGTACTTAAAAGCCCAGGTTAAAGCCGGGGCCGATCTTGTACAGGTGTTTGACAGCTGGAGTGGCATGTTAAGCCCTATGGACTTTAAAATATTTGCACAGCCTTATCTCGTGCAGATTGCCGACGCACTTAGCGAACATGCGCCCGTAATACTATTCCCTAAAGGCTCCTGGTATGCATTGCCGGAGTTGAGTAAGAGCAGTGCGGCCGGATTAGGGATAGACTGGTCGCTAACGCCCCTAATGGCAAGAAAATTAAGTGATAACAGAATTACTTTACAAGGCAATTTCGACCCAGCAAAATTATTGGCGCCCATACCCGAAATAAAAAAGGCAGTGAAAGAAATGATAGACGGCTTTGGTACTGAAAAATACATTGCAAATCTTGGGCATGGCATATTGCCCAATGTGCCTGTAGATCATGCGCGGGCTTTTGTCGATACCGTTAAAGAATATAGTGCCGTAGCAGTTGGATAATATTATGCAGAACAAATTCACATCATTTATACACGAACTCCAGGACAAGATCTGTTCAGGCCTTGAGCAAATGGATGGCAAAGCCGTATTTGCGGAAGATAAATGGCTGCGTTCAGAAGGTGGTGGCGGCAGGACGCGTGTCATTGCAGACGGTAATGTGTTTGAGAAGGGTGGAGTAAATATTTCCGAAGTACATGGTAAATTACCCGCAACGATGCAGGAGCTTTTTAAAGTACCTGAGTCTGATTTTTTCGCCTGTGGCCTATCCTTGGTCATTCATCCCCTCAACCCCTATGTGCCAACAGTACATGCCAACTGGCGCTATTTTGAATTGTACGATAAAGCAGGCAAAAAACTGGATAGCTGGTTTGGCGGCGGTTCCGACCTTACGCCCTATTATGTTTTTGAAGAAGATGGGAAACATTTTCACACTACCCTCAAAAATTCAATAAACCCCTTTGGTCCTGAATTATACCCCAAATACAAGCAACAATGCGACGAATACTTTGTCAATAAACACCGGGATAATGAAACCCGTGGCATAGGTGGTGTATTCTATGATTATCTTAGGCCGGCAGATGAAAAAGATGAGGAGCGCTTATTTCAATTTCAGCAGGCTAATGGAGCCGCTTTCTTAAATGCCTATTTGCCAATCGTCGAAAAAAGAAAAGACTTGCCTTATGCAGAGAAAGAAATAGAATGGCAGGAGATCAGGAGGGGGCGCTATGTGGAATTCAATTTGATCCACGACCGGGGAACTATATTTGGTTTAAAAACAAACGGCAGAACAGAAAGCATCTTAATGAGCCTACCACCCAGAGCCAGGTGGTATTACGACTATCACCCCGAATCCGGTACTAAGGAAGCTGAGCTACTTGAATATTTAAAACCCAGGGACTGGGTAAATAGCTAAATTCGAAAACGTTTTTGAATTTTACTTTTAACTTTTGAATTTGTATAAAATGCATTTAATAAGAAGAAACAGAATTTTAAGACAATCTCCAGCCATACGTTCTATCGTTGCTGAGACTATTTTAAGGCCGTCCGATTTTATTGCACCGCTCTTTATAGTGGAAGGCAATAATGTAAGGGAAGAAATATCTTCTATGCAAAACTACTTCCGCATGAGTATAGACCTTACTGTTAAAGAAGTGAAGGAATTATATGCTATGGGAATAAGAAGTGTGCTGCTTTTTATAAAATGCAAAGATGAGTTGAAAGACAATAAAGGCACAGAAGCCTTGAATCCTGATGGCCTGATGCAGAGAAGTATCAGGGCAATAAAAAGCGTTTGCCCCGAAATGTTGGTAATGACAGATGTTGCTTTAGATCCTTTTTCTACCTATGGGCACGATGGCATTGTAGAGGGCAATGAAATTGTGAATGACCCTACGGTGGAAGTATTGGCGGAAATGAGCGTTAGCCATGCGCAGGCCGGTGCAGATTTTGTTGCGCCAAGCGATATGATGGATGGCCGCATTATTGCTATACGCGAGGCCCTGGAAGGAAACGGCTTCACAAAAACCGGCATTATGAGTTATAGTGCCAAATACGCTTCTTGTTTTTATGGGCCTTTCAGGGATGCATTGGATAGCGCCCCCGGTTTTGGTGATAAAAAAACATACCAGATGGACTATGCCAACCGTCGGGAAGCGATAAAAGAAACGATGATGGATGTAGCAGAAGGGGCAGATATAGTAATGATAAAACCTGCTATGGCTTACCTCGATATCATACGCGAAGTAAGGAACGAGGTAGATATACCTGTCAGTGCATACCACGTCAGCGGCGAATATGCCATGATAAAAGCTGCCGCCAAAATGGGCTGGCTCGATGAAAATAGAGCAATACTGGAATCACTCACCAGCATCAAGCGTGCAGGCGCCGATTTGATAGCTACCTACTTTGCAAAAGATGCAGTTAAATTAATTAATTGATTTTTATTGTTGTAGAGATGCAATGCATTGCGTCTCTATATATTACACATCTACAATACAAATTTTGATTTCTTCGACTTATGACTTACGACTACAAAAAAAGCCAGCAATTATTCGAGCGCGCACAAAAAAGCATACCCGGCGGCGTTAACTCACCGGTGCGTGCTTTTAAAAGTGTGGGCGGCACGCCTGTATTTATGGAGAGGGCGAAGGGCGCTTACATGTATGATGCCGACGGAAACAAGTACATAGACTATATCAACTCCTGGGGTCCGATGATATTGGGCCATGCTTACGAACCGGTGGTAAAAGCTATCACAGAAAAAGTGGCGGGTTCTACTTCTTTGGGTGCGCCTACAGAACTGGAGATCGAAATGGCTGAGCTTATTAAGAGCATGGCGCCTAATGTGGATATGGTACGTATGGTAAGCAGCGGCACAGAAGCTTGCATGAGTGCCATCCGTTTGGCGCGCGGGTATACAGGCCGTAATAAGTTTATAAAATTTGAAGGTTGTTATCATGGTCATGCCGATGCTTTTTTAGTAAAAGCGGGTAGTGGCCTCGCAACATTTAATATCCAGACAGTGCCCGGAGTTACGGCCGGAGTTTCAATGGATACATTAACTGCTCCTTATAACGATTTGCATGCAGTTGAGGAATTAGTAAAAGAAAATAATGGTGCAATTGCAGCAATCATCATCGAGCCGGTTGCAGGCAATATGGGCTGTATCTTACCGGCGCCGGGATTTTTAGAGGGCTTAAGGGCTATATGCGACAGGGAAAAAATAGTTTTGATCTTTGATGAGGTGATGACGGGTTTTCGTTTAGCAGCAGGTGGTGCACAGGAAAGGTTGAAGGTAAATGCAGACCTCGTCACTTACGGCAAAGTAATTGGAGGCGGCATGCCCGTTGGTGCATTTGGTGGTAAGCAGGAGATCATGCAGCACATAGCGCCACTGGGCAATGTTTATCAGGCGGGCACCCTCAGTGGCAATCCTATTGCAATGATAGCGGGTTATACCATGCTCAAAACTTTAAAGGACGATCCATCTATTTATAAAGACCTGGACGAAAAAACCGCTTATTTACACAAAGGCCTCGATGAAGTATTAAAAACGGCTAACACCCCTTATGTTATAAACAAGCTTGGCTCCATGATAAGTGTTCACTTCAGCGAAAAACCTGTCATTGACTTTTCTTCAGCGGCATCTGCTAACAACACTTTATTCAACCAATTTTTCCATGTCATGCTCAAAGAGGGCGTTTACCTGCCCCCATCCGCTTACGAAACATGGTTTGTAAGCACAGCTTTGTCAAAAGAGGATATTGATAAGACCGTGGAGATATCAGGAAGGTTTTTTAAGTAATGCCTTCCCACTTTATTCCATAATTTTGCGCAGGAATGGGGTTTAGAATAAACAAAGAGGTTTCAAAGAATATCTTCAAAGGCTGCATCGTAGTAGCTTTGTTGCTATCTGCCTTTTTGTTTCTGTCCCTCAATAATAATTCCAATAAAACCAATAGTCCGAAACTAACAAAAAAAACAACCTCAGCTGCCGACAGCATTTGGGACCACCATGCAGTTGATTCTGCCATCAGCCTCTTACGTTCCGGTGATCTTGTATTGCGCAGGGGTGCCGACGTCACAAGCTATATGTTCAGCTATACAAATCAAAAAGATAAAAGCTATTCTCATTGCGGCATTGTTATCATAGAGAATGGTTATCCTTTTGTTTACCATAGCATTGGTGGAGAAGATAATCCCAATGGGCGTTTACGGAGGGACTCTGCAAGTTTTTTCTTTTCCCCTGCAAATAATCTTTCGCTTGGTATTGCGCGTTTTGATATGCCGGACACTTCGGTGTCTCATTTACGGCAAATTGTAAGGCAATTTTATAAAGAGGGCAGAAAATTCGATACTAATTTCGACCTCAATACTAACGACCGCCTTTACTGTTCCGAATTTGTCTATAAGGCAGTAAACAAAGCCTGCGCCGATACTAATTATATAAAACCCGTATCTGTATTAGGTTTTTCGTACGTGGGCATTGATAACCTGTTTATTAATCCGCACACAAAGCTGGTTTGGCAAGTAAAATTTAAATGATACCTTTGCCGCAATTTCAAAAAAGAAATTAATTCTTAGTTTATATGAAAAAACAATTGTCCTCTTTTTTAGCAATTATTGCTATTTGTGCAGTATTGATCAGCTGTAGTTCTAACTCCCCTAAAGTAACAGCTGAGAAATTCCTTACCAGCATATATCAATTGGATTATAGTGGCGCTAAAAGCGTTTCTACCGATGACACTAAAAAAATGCTTGACATGTACGAGCAGTTTACAATGAACCTGCCCGACAGCATGAAGCAGCAGTTCAAGAAAATTAAGATAGATGTAAAAACCGTGAAAGAAGAAAAGGACAATGCAACTGTTACTTACACAACAACCGATTTTCCTAAAGAACAAACTTTACATCTCGTTAAGCAAAATGGCAAATGGATGGCTCATTGGACAAAAGAAGACACTAAAACAGACCAGGGCGAAATGAGTACAGACCAACCCGCAATGGGCGATTCTACCGGCGCACCTGCTACACCTCCTGCTCCGGCAGATACTGCAAAAGCAAAATAAGCTTCAAACTTTGTTATATAAATTAAAGGCTGCCCTTGGGTAGCCTTTTTTAATTGGGATTTCCATTGGAATTTGTACTTTGTATTTTATACTTTCATATTTCGCTATGGCATTGAATTATATCTGGGCTGCTTTTTTTCTCATCGGGTTTATTGTTGCGCTCTGCAAGGCAATATTCCTCGGGCAAACCGGCCTTATGTCAGATATGATGTCGGGCATGTTCGATAGCGCTAAAACAGGTTTTGAAGTTTCATTGGGGCTGACAGGCGTGATGACATTGTGGTTGGGTATAATGAAGATTGGCGAGAAGGCAGGCGTCATCTCTGTATTTTCAAAAGCGGTTGCACCTTTCTTCAGGACTTTATTTCGCGGCATACCTAAAGGCCACCCTGCTTATGGCAGCGTAATGATGAACCTCTCTGCTAATATGCTGGGTCTTGATAATGCTGCAACCCCGCTTGGCCTTAAAGCCATGGGCGATCTGCAGGAGCTGAATCCCGAAAAGGAAACTGTGAGCGATGCCCAGGTAATGTTTCTCGTATTGAATACTGCCGGCATCACGTTAATACCCACCACGGTTATTGCTATGCGCCAAACCATTGCTATGCAGCAGCATGTGGTCAATTTCAATGCAGCAGATATTTTCCTGCCCACACTTATTGCAACCTTCATCGCTTTTACAGCAGGTATGATTGTAGTGGCCATTTATCAGCGCATTGATTTATTTAAGTTGCCTGTGCTGGCTTTCTTTGGGGGTTTTTGCGGACTTATAGCATTGTTGCATTTTACCTTGTCCCGGCTCCCGGCCGAGCAAATGCAGCAAACTGTTGGGGCCATTGGTGCCGGCTTTATCATGCTTATTGTTATTTTATTTATTGCTGCTGGCACCCTTAAAAAACAAAAGGTATTCGACAATTTTATAGAAGGGGCCAAAGAGGGTTTTCAGGTCGCCGTGCGCATCGTTCCCTATCTCGTTGGCATGTTGATTGCTATCTCAGTTTTCCGTACATCGGGCTGCATGGATTATCTTGTAAATGGGGTGGGCCACCTCGTAGCCTTATGTGGTTTCAATACAGATTTCGTTCCCGTATTGCCACAGGCATTTATGAAGCCCCTCAGCGGCAGCGGCGCCCGTGGCCTTATGGTAGACGTAATGAAAAATTACGGTGTCGCATCCTTCCAGGGCAAACTATCGGCCATTATACAAGGCACCACCGAGACTACATTCTATGTGCTGGCAGTTTATTTCGGCAGCGTAGGCATAAAAAACACCCGTGGCGCTCTTGCCTGCGGCTTAATTGCAGATGCTGTTGGTTTAATTGCGGCTATTGTTGTGGGCTACATGTTCTTTCATTAGATTTTATTCAAACTCAACAATGCGACTATTTTTATTGCTTTCATTATTAATATTATTTGGTTGTTCTGGTAAAGCCCCCCAATCCCACCAATACATCGAGAAGAAACCGCCAAAGCCACCTGTAGCCTATGGCTTTGCACATGTGTCAAATGATTCAGTTGCACTAGAAGCAAAAGATACACTTAAAGAAGATGTGTATTATAAAATATTAAACGATGCAATTCTTCCGGCTGGAAAACTCAATTTAAAGAAGAAAATAAAATTTACAAATTTAACATCAAAGTGGGTGATTGAATATTTAAAAGACACAAGCCTTTTAAGATATTTTACAAAGGACGAATTAACAATATTAGATTCAGAAGCTACACAACGAGCTATATACATCTTCGATCCTAAGAGGATGAACAACGCAGTTAGCATAAGTGTATCGGATGAGATCAAGATTTTTAAAAATAAGCCTAAGGAGAAAGCATGGAAATATTTTAACGAGACTTACGGACTATACGGCCTCCATTATTTTTCTGTTCCATTATTGAATAAAGAAAAAAATAAAGCAATTGTTATTAGCGGAGGTGTAGGATATTTTTTAGGTATGACGGGCTCAGAGGAAATACTAATTCTAAATTTAGTTGGTGGTAAATGGCAAATAATTAAGAAGATTGAGTGGTCAATAATTTGATCACATATTCTCAGGTTGTTTGTTTGCTGATAATGGTAGGGACTTCAGGCGCTTCATAGTTCTCTATCATTTCCAACAACTCTTCTATCGACTCGCTTATGAGCAGCATTTTATTGCACCACTCATCTAAAAAGCCTTCCAGCACCATATTATTGAACAATACCTTCAGGCTGTCGAAATAACCATTAATATTCAGCAGGCCAATAGGTTTTTGATGCAGGCCAAGCTGAGCCCAGGTAAGCATTTCAAACAGTTCGTCCATAGTGCCCCAGCCGCCGGGCAATGTAATAACAGCGTCACAGAGTTCATGCATTTTCAGTTTACGTTCATGCATGTTCTTTACCAATACCAGTTCCGAAATACCCTCGTGCACGATCTCCTTAGTTTGCAAAAAAACAGGTATCACGCCGGTCACTTTCCCGTTTTTTTCTATAGCTCCGTCTGCCATCGCACCCATCAAACCTATTTTAGCACCGCCATATATAATCCGGGTATTTCTTTCTGCAAGCATTTCGCCCAATTGCCACGCGGTCTCCCTGTAGATGTCATTGAAGCCATCCCCTGATCCGCAAAAAACGGCAATACTATTGATCATGTATAAATTCTTTATCATCAAATATAAGAATAATACTACAAATGGATTTATAAAACAATGCCAGCGGCTTATATTGAATGTTGCTTTATATGCATAGTCACTGAAAATAAACGGTTTCGCTAATTGGAATATTTCTGTTCTATTTCAAAATTAGCTATCACAGGATAATGATCGGATAAACGGATATGTGGAATTTCGTAGCCAATAACATGGAGTGCCATTGGGTCGTAAAAAATATGGTCTATCCTTAAGGTGGGAAATATCTCGTTATAGGTTCTTCCAAAGCCTTTTCCTTTTTGCACAAAGGCGTCATTGAGGTTGCCCCTCAGGGTGGTGTAGGTATAAGAAGCGGGCAGGTCGTTCATGTCTCCGCATACTACAACAGGGTAAGGGCTTTGGTTTATTATAGATGCAGCGTTCTCTGCTTCCTTTGCACGCTCTGCATAGTCATTATTAAATTTTTTCAGGAATTTTTTATACTTCCACATATCATCTTCGTCGATCTCTTTTTTATCCTTCACAGATTTTAGAAACTCCTTGTCATCGTCTGAAAACATGAAGGAGCAAAGGTGCGTAAAGAACATCCTCACTATTTTATCACCTTTTACATCCGGTAACAATACATCACACTGCAACAGGTAGATATACCGGCCTATTTGGTAGGTCTTATAGTCCCTGATAGGATATTTTGAAAATACGGCAATCCCGAAATTCACGAACTCATAGGGGTTGTCTGTACAGAAACGATATTCTTTAAAATCATTCTCGTGCAGAATGCGGTTGGTAAAAGGTAATAATGAATCTTTTTTAAGAAGGTAGTATTCAGGCATGCACAGCACATCAGGGCATTCTTTCCTGATCAGGTCCATTATCTCGTTCGCCCTGTGATTATGTGCCTCATCAAAATATCCCATGCCATGTACATTCCATAGCATCAGTTTCACGGTGCTGTTCAGGCGGGTCATATCATTGTCGGCTAAATAATTAAAGCCAAAAACAGAAGCAACTATCCTGTTGCACATAACCAGCAACAGCAAAGGAAACAAAGTGCGCCATTTTCTTTTCGAAAAAAGCCAGATGAAAATAAAGATGGCATTGGCTATAATGGCAAGTGGAGTAGAGAGGCTGAAAAGTTCAAGGTAGCCGAGCCTTGCGGGGCTCAATGCGGATGCAGCATAACATAAGAGCAGCCATATGGCCACCAGTATATTTATAAGTAATACTCCATAACCTAAAAGTGTAAATATTGTTTCTTTTCTCTCTTTTACAGTCATGCTTTAGTTTTTTTCTTTACTCGCACGCATCAACTGTTCTTTTTCGTCATTACTTAATGAGTTATATCCTTTCTGGTTTATTTTATCAAGTATATCATCTATCTTTTTTTGTGTATAACCATGCCTCTCCTCCAGCTTACTAAGTACCTTATCACGCTTTAGATTATGCCTTTCCCAAAGCCTCCGTTCGTTAGGAGTAACCAATCCTTCCAGCCTGGCGCTGAATGTGTACATCCATTCTCCGGGCCGGTAGCCATTTTGTAATAATTTTATATAGCTGAAGCCCATCAGGCCACCGCCTATGAAAAGAAACAGCATGGACGGATAAGCAAGAACATTAAGCAGCATCAATACACCGAAAATAAGTACCACAACCAGTAAGGGTAAACTGAACCTGTCGGTAAGAAAATAGCGGTATTTGGGCGCTATGGTTATAGCGGCAACAGCCATGCCTGCTATTGCAGGCAGCACACCGATCAATAATGGGCGGCCAATAAATACGCGGCCCGGAATGAATTGGCCTAACAAATAAAATACGCCGCCGGCGAGTAAACTGTATATAAACAGTGGGATGACTTGCTTAAATCCGACAAGCATTTGCACAAGGGAGCCAAAGCAATAGAACCACAGCATATTGCTGAACAATTCCCAAAAGCCGGCATGGAACCAGCCATAGGTAAGCAGTGTCCATGGGTGGGATAAGAACTGGTGGATATCAGACAGGGCCAATACCGGCACCAGGTTTTGATAAAATGCAGGTTCCCCCCAGGCCAGGACAAGGTACATCACCCTTACTATCTGGAAAGCGCAAAACCCGACACCGCAGGCTATGATAAGCTGCATAACGGCATTGGTCTTTAAACCGGGTATATATGATAAAGCTGAGCGTCTCGACATTCCTCTCTGTTATTAATTGGGTATCAGTAAAAATTGTTGCGGACTTTTTTGCCCCATATCTTCAATAAAATGAAAGCAAATATCATCCCCCCTATATGCGCAAAATGCGCAATTTTATCTCCATGAGCATTCTGAAAGCCGGCATACAATTCGAACAATGCATAAGCGCCTACCACCCATTTTGCCTTTATTGGGATCATGAAATATAAATACAATAAAGTGTTCGGGAATAAATAACCAAAAGCAAATAAAACACCGAATACTGCGCCGGACGCACCAACGGTTGCCTCATCGAAGATCCCTTTAAAATATTGATGATTTATATTGTAGCCCCCATGCAGGTATTGGTAAATGACTGATTTCGACCCATTGATATTAAATGTAGAGGGGTCGTTTGACCATTGCTGATGCAAATTCCAAAGGGGATATTCCGGCTCGTTCAGTGCCGTTGGATAGGGGACATGCTGCTTTAAAAAAAGTTCATATTGATCTAAGGTGGCATTATTCTGGTAAAAGTCGAAAGCCCTTTCAATGGTATGATAATCGTAGGTCAGCACACCGAGGTGGCACAAAGCGGCGCCTAAACCGCAAATAATATAAAACGTAAGGAAACGTTTGGGCCCCCATACATTTTCCAATATGCTGCCAAACATCCATAATGCAAACATGTTTGAAAAAATATGCAGGATGGTAGCATTTACATCATCATAGCTGCCATGCATAAACATGTGCGTAAGCAACTGCCAGGGGCGGAAATAATGTGATGACCAATAATGTAAACCGAGGTAATCTGCAAGGTCGATCCCGTATTTTCCTAAAACATATTGTATCAAAACCATCAATACATTAATGATAATGAGGTTCTTTACAATGGGGGGTAATACCTGGAAACGACCAGGCCTGAAATCTGTCATGTTAAACTATTTCTTTTATACTATGAGTGCCCATTAATTCTATAGCCAAAATTAAAGCTAAATACCGGCTTGCAAAACCTTTTTTTATCATAAAATACTATACGCAGATAGTGTCTTATATGCTTTATTTTTTTCTCATTAGTAGCTCCAGAACGCCCTCTTTTTGTAAAATACGATACCCTATCCTGTCGTTCGATATGCCTTCCTTCAATTCGTAAGTGAAATGATAAGTTCCGTCCTCTGCCATATCAGTAACAAAATACGCAAACAAAACTTCTTTGCGGTCCTTAAAATGTTCTGCCACCTCAAATAAGTGTGTGGATAATATCATCAATTGATCCGGGCGGTTCAGCAACCCCTCTACTATTGCACTTGTACATTGGTAGGCATCGTGCACATTAGTGCCTTTAAACAATTCGTCCATAAGTACCATGTGTGCCTCCCCCTGCTGCATTTTCTGCGCTATAAGTTTCATACGCTTCACCTCGGCAAAGAAATAACTTTCGCCCATCAGTATATTATCTTCTACCTGCATGTTAGTGATGATGCCATGCAAAAAACTGATCTTTAATGCGCTTGCCGGCACCCCGAGGCCTAAATGTGCCAGTAAGGCCGCAACTCCGATGGAGCGCATAAAAGTGCTTTTGCCCGACATATTGGCCCCTGTAAGTAAGAGAAAATTCCTGCTATCGCTTAAATTGATATCATAAGCAACCGGTTTTTGCAACAAAGGATGATACAGGCCCTTTGCTTCAAAACAAATAGCGCCCGTAGGGAGCAAATCGGGGAAGACCCACTTGTTATTAATTGTTGCTTTCCCCATGGCCTGCCATGCATCCAGGCGCGCGTAATGAGTGCTAAGCCTGTACACCATATTCTTCATTTCCCTGCGCGCATCATGACTTAGTTTTGTAAGCTCAGCATATGTACTTTCTTTGTTTATACTTATAATATCGTCCGTCAGCCTGCTATGCTCCAATTCTTCTTTTATCGTTTCCAGCTCTTTCTTTAATAAAGCCGGCAAATCATCGCGTTGCAATATATCTGTCAATTGCAGGCAACCTTTCAAAAAATCAGATAGGTGCGACAGAGAAAAACGAATAAAGAAATACTGGTTTCGGTTAAATATTTTTTGCAGAGCAGGGCCTATCATAGAAGCGATCATGGACGGCCGTGCAGCTATATCATCTGCCACTTCAAAAAATTTCCCCAGCATTACCAGGGTGCCGTTCGAAATAACCGACGGCCAGAGTTCCTGGTTTGCAGACCAAAACCGTATGGTGTCCTGTGTTTTTTGCAGTGATTCGAAATCGGCAGGTGGCTTTTGAATAATCTCCCGCAACATTTCCTTGCCCGCCTGGGTAACAGTATGGTCCAGCAAACCAAAGACATCAGCACCATCACTACTGAAGATAGAAAGGTCTTTTAATGTTATTTTGTCATTCTGCATTACCTGTCAAATTTCAATCTCATACCCCGCACCCCATCATTCACTTTCCCGTTCTCGAATGCTATTTCACCACTCACAATTGTGTACTGTATTGCTGCAGGAAAGCTGTGTCCCTCAAATGGGGACCATCCGCATTTATATAAAATATTTTCTTTGCTCACTGTTGTCGTCGCATTCATGTCCACCAAAACAAGGTCTGCGAAATAGCCCTCTCTTATATATCCGCGTTTTGCTATCTGGAAACATTGTGCAGGCGCATGGCTCATCTTTTCCACCACTTTTTCTATGCTGATACGCCCATCTTTTACATATTGCAACATCAGCAACAAAGAATGTTGCACCAAGGGAACACCAGCCGGCGCTTGCTGGTAGGGCAATTGCTTTTCATCCCATGTATGTGGTGCATGGTCGGTGGCTATAATGTCCAGCCTGTCATCCAGGAGTGCCTCCCATAAAGCTTTTTTATTTTCGGGCGCTTTTATGGCAGGGTTGCATTTTATTAAATTGCCAAACTGCGCATAGTCATCTGCTGTAAAATGCAGGTGGTGCACACATACTTCTGATGTAATGCGCTTTTCCTTTAGCGGAAACATGTTGGTAAATAATTGTAGTTCCCTGGCTGTGGATATATGCAGTATATGCAGGCGGGTATCATGTTTCTTAGCCAGTTGCACTGCCGCGAACGAAGAACTGAAACAGGCCTCAGCATCCCTTATTAAGGGATGAAAAGAAGCATTGTCAGCATCTTTATATTTTTCTTTGTTGACCTTTATAATGTTCTCATCCTCGCAATGTGTAGCTATCAGCAATTCCGATCCCGAAAATATCTTAGTAAGAGTGAGGTAATTGTCAACCAGCATATTGCCGGTGCTGCTACCCATAAATATTTTTACACCGCAAACATCTTTTTTCCTGTCGTTGGTGCGCAAGACCTCGTCTGCATTATCATTCGCCACACCCATAAAGAAAGAATAATTAGCAACAGACGATGCTGCCGCTATTTTATACTTGTCCTCCAGCAATTCCTGTGTAAGTGCGGGGGGATTGGTATTAGGCATTTCCATAAATGTGGTGGTGCCGCCTGCTACTGCAGCCCTTGCCTCTGTAGCTATATTGGCCTTATGTGTCAGTCCCGGCTCCCGGAAATGCACCTGGTCATCTATTACACCGGGCAGCAAATACAGGCCTTCTGCATTTATCTCTTTATGGTTTTCTTTAGCATCTATCCGGGCGTCGATCTTTTCAATTATTCCATTATCAATCAATACATCCCTTACATCGCTCCGACCTTCATTCACCACAAGCGCATTTTTTACAAGGATTTTTGCCATATTTACATCTTTATAAAGCTAATTTTGCAGCAATTTACCGCATACATTAATGAGAATGTCAATTATGCTTAAAAATAACATTTTACTTTTCTGTTTTTTAATGGCGTTTGACATTTGCACTTCTGCCCAAACCACTTATCTCCCCCTCAATACAGAAGACGATCAATTGCTTGACAGGCTGGAGACCCGCTCAGGCAGGCTATCTGACAGTCTGCATTTAACCGTTAAACCCGAAATGCGCAGCCGCGCTGTTGATTTTCTTTTATACCAGTCTGCCACCAATCACTATACCACAACTATTGATGCCTATAATATAGGCCAAATGGTATCTGAAAATGGCGAATGGACAGCCGATGGAAACGGCGCAATAGATTCTAAAAGGCCCTGGTTCAATTCATTTTATAAGAAACAGGCAGACATTATATATGTAAAGACCAACAATTTTTTCCTGGTGATAAACCCGGTGATAAGCGCAGAAGGCATTTATGAAAAAAGCGATCCGGCGAGCCCCATATCTAACCCTTTGATAACTAACAGCCATGGCGCGGAAGCAAGGGGTTGGATATTTAAGAAGATAGGCTTTTACACCAACTTTACAGATAACCAGGAGATGCCTGTTTTGTCGGTAAATAACTATATCAATGGCACAGCCCACCAGGCCATACCGGGCGCCGATTTTTATACATCGTCCAAGCTTGGCCATTATGATTACCTGCAGGCCAGCGGCTATTTTGATTTCGCAGTTATAAAAGATCACCTGAATGTTACCTTCGGTTCCGGTAAAAATTTCATTGGCGATGGCATAGAAAGCCTTTTCATCAGCGACTTTTCGTCCAATACACCTTTTCTGCGCCTTAGCACCCGCATCTGGAAACTGAATTACGAAGTGCTTTATCTCGAATTGACACCGCAGTTCAATGAGCTACTTGTGAGCCAACTCAATTATCAGTTGCCGCATAAATATGGCACCATGCACCATCTCAGCTACAATGCCACCTCATGGCTAAATGTTGGATTTTTCGAATCCAGTATGTTTGCCAAGCCCAATACTTTCGAGATCAGTTATCTCAATCCCATGATTTTTTATAAAGCAGTGGAGCGCTTTAA
>Ga0206970_10144_pt1 | contig 20284 bp, 17 predicted proteins | sample Alteio_BWOrgHeat_88_FD_152964 | JGI IMG/M metagenome (GOLD analysis project Ga0206970, IMG submission 152964) | Enriched cells from forest soil in Barre Woods Harvard Forest LTER site, Petersham, Massachusetts, United States -... | ecosystem: Environmental > Terrestrial > Soil > Temperate forest >... | reverse complement strand
TTGGAGGCAGATGAAAGAGGTATAAGAATTTTTATTAGGGTGATTGCAAGTTCTCAGAGGATATCTCACATGCGTTCGATATGACGGCCTTGATTGGGCTTGTCCAAGTAAGTCCTGTGTCTCGTGAGATTGCTTCGTTCCTCGCAATGACGCGCGTGGAGTTGGGTTGTGAGCGTTGTACAAATCACACCGCTGTGCGTACATCCAGCACTTTTACTTGAAGCTTTGTGGTGCCGTTATATTCATTTTCATCAATGGTATAAACCATATCGAATGCACCGTTGGCTACTATGGGGAATTTATCTGCAAGGTTGAAGCCTATACCATCAATTACAAAACCGTTATGCTGGTGTATGATAAATTTAATGTGCTGCTCTTTTACCAGGCGCGAATTGCCCTGGTAGTCATACACTCGTTTTGTGAGAAAAACCGGGCGGAGATTATTGGGGCCTAATGGCTCAAATTGTTTGATGATGTTATAAAAGGGAGGTTTGATGGAAGACAGGGGCATCTCTGCATCTATCTCTATTTCGGGTATCAATAGTTCAGGAGGTATTTTTTTGCGTACTACTTCCTCAAAGCGAATGATAAAATCTTCAACGCGTTCGGGCAACATTGTCATGCCTGCTGCATAAAAGTGTCCTCCATAGCTTTCCAGCAGGTCGCGGCACTCGTGCAGTGCCTCGTAAATATTAAAGCCGGAGACCGAACGGGCAGAACCTGTGGCTTTGCCGTTGGCAAAAGTAAGTATGATAGTAGGGCGGTAAAAATGGTCTATAAGACGTGATGCCACAATACCAACCACACCTTTATGCCAATGCTCCCGATACAAAACCGTGGAGCTGCGGCCAATTATTTTATCCTCAGCCTGCAGGATAGCGAGTGCTTCTTCTGTTGTGCTTTTATCCACTTCTTTGCGGTCGTCATTATCAGAATGGAGGGCGCCTGCCAGTGCATCAATTTTTGAGGGGTCTGTTTCTATAAAAAAATCAACAGCTTTGCGTGCATCGTCCATGCGCCCTGCTGCATTTACACGAGGGCCAATAACGAAAACGAGATCTGTGATAGACAGTGGTTTTGTAATGCCTGCAAGATCTTTAAGTGTTTGTATGGCTAGGCTGGGGTTTTCGTTTATCTTCTTTGTGCCGAAATAGGCAAGCACCCTGTTCTCGCCATCCATAGGTACAATGTCGGCGGCTATGCTGGTAGCAACAAGATCAAGGTATTGGTAAGTAATATCTGCCGATAAGTTCCAATGTTTTGCAAGAGCACAAACCAATTTAAAGCCAATGCCGCAACCGCTCAATTCTTTATAAGGATATTTGCAGCCCGGTTGCTTGGGATTCAGGATAGCATGGGCCACAGGCAAATTAGCATCGGGCAAGTGGTGGTCGCAGACAATGACATCGATACCGAAAGATTGCGCGTAAGCTATCAGTTCCGCCGACTTGATGCCGCAGTCAAGCGTTATCATGAGGGTATAACCGTTATTGTGGGCAAAGTCTATGCCTGCTTTAGATACCCCATAGCCTTCCCTATAACGGTGCGGTATATAAAAAGATATTTCGCCCTTGTAATAATCTTTCAGAAAAGAGTAAACAACAGAAACAGCCGTGGTGCCATCCACGTCATAATCTCCATAAACGATAATACGTTCGTGCCATTCTATTGCATCGCTGATGCGTTTCACAGCTTTCAGCATGTCCTTCATTAAAAAAGGATCGTGCAGCTGGTTAAGATTGGGGCGAAAAAAAGTTTTGGCAGAATCATAATCGGTAATGCCACGCACCGCCAGCAGACGGCAAATAACAGGGCTGATCTTTAGTTCATCAACAAGCTTATTGGTTATTTGTTCGCTTGCAGGTTTTAAGGTCCATCGCTTTTCAGGCTTCATGTCCGAAGTCTAGTTTTTGAACCGAGTGGTGGTAATCGCTCACCCAGGTGTCCAGCTTGGAGCAGAAATTATCCTGAGAGACATTACTGAAAAAATCTCCCTCGCCCATAATACGTTGCAGCAACTGGTCTTGTTCCTTAATGCAACTGAGCGCAGTGTTATAAGGTATATGGCTGAAGGACACCATTTCATAAACGGAAATGAATTGCTCGGGGTAGCGCTTGCCCAATTCTTTTTCTATTTTTTTGCGTTCGAGGAAAACAGGGTCTGCTACCTTATCGCGCATTTCTACAAAATTATTGAGCGCCAATGCTGCGACTGCGTCTCCATTTGGTTTTCTTTTTTCGTCATACCCTTTTAATATTGCGGCCCAGTCTTCTCCATATTTATCCAACAATCCGGATAGCACTGTGCAGTCTTCAAAGCCTGCATTCATGCCCTGCCCATAGAATGGTACAATAGCATGTGCAGCATCGCCAATAAGAGCGCTTTTATCGGAATAATGCCATGGGTTGATATGCGTGGTAATAAGCGATGAAGTTGGATTGTGGAAGAAATCTTCGAGGTAGGTGGGCATTAAGGCAAGTGCATCTTTAAAGTATTTAACAAAGAATGCTGTTACCTCATCTTTTGTAGTAAGTTTTGAAAAAGATACTTCCCCTTCGAACGGCATAAACAAAGTGCATGTAAAAGTGCCATCTGTATTAGGCAAGGCTATAAGCATAAAATTGCCTCGTGGCCAAATATGCAAGGCATTCTTTTCCATCAACCATTTCGCTTTAGTGCCGGGGGGAATGCATAACTCTTTATAACCATACTCCAGGTAAAAATGGTCGCAGTTCACTCGGTCCATCTGGGTATAACTATGGCGCAATGCGGAGAAAGCTCCGTCCGCACCGAATAAAAGATCAGCATCCACTACTTTTTCTGTGCCATCGGCAGCCTGGAAACAGGCGTGATTTTTTTGCACATCTACCCTTGTACATTTTTGTTCAAAATATATAGTTGCTCCTTCCTTTTCGGCAAGGCTCATCAGCTTTTTATTCAACTCACCGCGGCTAACCGAGTATATAGCTTCATTATTTTTGCTGTATGCCTGGAAGACGAGGCTTCCATCCAACTGGTGCAATTGCCTGCCATACATGGGTATGGCAAGTTCTTCCATTTCAGTCTTCAGGCCGGCGAGCGCAAGCGCATTCCAGCCTCGGTGACTCATGGCGAGGTTTATCGATTTGCCGGCAGAAATGGATGCAGAACGCATATCGGGCCTGCGCTCGTAAATGGCAACTTCATAGCCCCGTTTGCGAAGAATAATTGCCAGCAAAGAACCAACAAGCCCTGCACCTAATATTGTAACTGAACGCATGTTTATGTAAAAATGTGCTGATTTGAAAATTTGAAAATGGGAAGTTAGTTTGAAAATAGGGAATTTTCAAATCAACTCATTTTCAAATTGCATGGAAGAAATGCAGTGGAGTTTGTTACTTTTGACAATCATAAAAATACATTATGCCTTTTTGGAAGAAGAAAGACAAAGAAAACAAAAAAAGGAAGTCGGTGTGGCGCGAGTGGCTGGATGCGGCAATTTTTGCCATCGTGGCTGCAACCATCATACGCCTTTTCCTTTTTGAAGCATACACCATCCCTACCGGCTCTATGGAAGGCAGCTTGTTGGTAAATGATTACCTTTTTGTAAGCAAACTGGCTTATGGCCCACGTATACCCATGACACCGCTCGCTATACCACTTGTTCATAATACAATGCCTCTTACCGGTGGCAAGTCTTACACGGAAGCAGTGCAATGGAAATATCACCGCTGGCCCGGTTTTGGCCATATTGAGCGTTATGATGTTGTTGTATTTAATTACCCGGGAGGTGATACCGTAATGGAAGAAAGACCGGGCGATGATTACTATTCGGCACTGAGGGGCGAGTTTAATGGCAACCGCGAATTAATGAAAACCAGTTATCATATTATTACCAGGCCTGTTGATAAAAAGGAAAACTACATCAAACGATGTGTGGCCTTGCCCGGTGATAAGTTGGAAGTGAAGGACGCTATTTTGTATATAAACGACCAGCCAGCCACAAGGTATCCCCATCAAAAGTTATTATACCAGGTGCAGACCAAAGACTTCGGCATATCTGATGATTTTGTTGAAGAGAATGGTATAGACCGCATGCCAATGGGTAGCAGCTATCTATACAATTTGGCAAACGACCAGGTGGATATGGTTAAAAAACTCTCACAGGTTGTTTCTGTAACGCCATTTCTATATCCAAAGGGCTACACAGAAGATGGCGGCCCTTTTCCACAGGATACAGTGCATTTTAAATGGAACAGGGACAATTACGGTCCCATTGTGATTCCCAAAGCCGGTGTGACAGTTCAAATTAACCCCGACAATATTGCATTGTACAGGCGTGTGATCGCCAATTATGAAGGCAATAAGCTGGAAGAACGCGATGGCAAAATATTTATTAACGGACAGGAAGCCGGTAGCTATACTTTTAAAATGGATTACTACTGGATGATGGGAGATAACAGGGACAATTCCCTCGATTCCCGCTATTGGGGCTATGTACCTATAGACCATGTGGTTGGCAAAGCATGGTTCGTATGGTTGAGTTTCGGAAAAGGCGGTATGTTGCATGATATGCACTGGAAACGTCTGTTCCGCGGCATACATTCCCTTGAACAATAAGTCCTGATAATTTTAATAGATAATTTTCTGTACCCCATGCTTTGCATGGGGTTATTTTTTGAGTGGTAGCATCTATATAAAAGGTATATTGCAATAATGAATTTAGGAAAGCGGATATGGGTTAAAGTTCTGCGTACCCTAAAAGTGTTGGGGCCGGGCTTGATAACCGGGGCAAGCGATGATGACCCATCGGGTATTGCAACCTATTCACAGGCAGGTGCCGGATTTGGGTATGCTACTTTATGGACAGCGCTTCTTACATTCCCCTTGATGGCTTCTATACAGGAGATGTGTGCGAGGATAGGCATGGTTACGAATGAAGGGCTGACGGGGACAATTAAAAAATATTATCCACGCCCTGTTTTATATTTTGTGGTACTCTTGAGTTTCCCCGCCATAGTGTTGAATATCGGGGCCGACATAGCGGGAATGGGCGCCGTTGCCAATCTTTTATTTCCCAAAGTGCATGCCGCTTTTTTCAGTTTTCTTTTCACGGTGATACTGTTGTTTTGCATTGTCTATTTTCCCTACAAAAAGATCGTTGGCATTCTGAAATACCTCTGCATCATTTTACTGGTTTACCTGGTTGTGCCCTTTATTGTTTCAGAAGACTGGAAGGCTATATTGAAAAGCAGCGTTATACCACAGATCCATTTTAATAAAGAGTTCATCAATATCCTAGCTGCTATATTAGGCACCACCATTTCTCCCTACTTATTCTTCTGGCAGGCGACAATGGAAGTAGAAAGCCAGAAAAATAAACCTCAGAGGACTGTGATGGTAGATAAGCGCAGCATCATTACCATGCAAAAAGATGTTGGTTTTGGTATGTTGTTCTCCAACGTCATCATGTTTTTCATCATCCTCACTACGGGTACTGTCTTATTTAAAAATGGTATTCACCAAATAGATACGGTAGAACAGGCAGCCATGGCTTTGAAGCCACTTGCAGGCGACCTTACCTACCTATTATTTGCATTAGGAATATTGGGTACCGGCTTCCTGGCTATTCCTGTATTAAGCGGTTCCATTTCTTATATGCTGGTCGAAACATTTGGCTGGCAAGGCGGGCTGGATAAAAAATTTCATGAAGCAAAAGGTTTTTATGTCATCATAGGTATATCATTAGTTGTTGGTTTACTCATTAATTTTTTAGGCATCAGCCCCATACAAGCTTTAGTATATACCGCAGTGCTTTATGGCATAACGGCCCCTGTGATGATTGCGATGGTTATGCATATTTGCAACAATAAAAAAATAATGGGCGAATACACTAATAATAAATGGTCAAATGTTGCCGGTGCATTTACACTGATTTTAATGTCGGCAGTGGCTATAGCCCTTATCTGGTTTCAATTTGCCTGAGATAGAAAATTTCATCAAAACTTAATATCGCGTTTGGGCTTACTTTTTGCCGATTCGTTTTAAATTATTCCTGTTTCATCCTAAAACATCAGTAATAAAGATAAAAAAAATATAATTTCAGGCAAACAATCTTTTTCTAAATACCCTACCTATGGTAATAGCCGATGGAAATTTAAAATATGCTATCCTTAATGCTATTAATGGTCATTGGAGTGAAGTAAACAAAAAGTGTACTTATCATTTCGATTTTAAAGACGGCAACCCTGACCAAGCAGTAGTCTCCATTAATTATGCATCGCCCATTGAATTAAAAGTGTCATTTATGGACGGTACCTGCTACGTGGAAATTAACAAAGTAAAATACAAACTTTGGTACAGGGACAACAATAAAGATATCAGGTTGGAGCTACACTCAACAAAAGCTAAACTAAAGCTGGCACGAATAGATTGAGCCCCAGCCCACATTTATTTACTAATGTGCCTTAATATGTAGTAAAATACAAATTATCTTAATGTATCAACAATTATTCTTTAATAATAAATTTCTTTGTTATTTTTATCTTCTAAAACTATATACAGATATGCGAGCCCAAAAATTACTTACAATTTTATTTATTGCGCTGATTGGTGTTTTTGCCAACCAAAATGCTTCTGCGCAATTAAGTTGGTGGAACCCTGTTGGAACGATAGTAGCCGGAAATTCAGGCTTTAACCCAGGTAGCCAGGAATTAGGAACAAACGGAACATCTGACACTGCTTTGGGTGCCCCTTATGGGATCTGCGCCGACGGAAGTGGCAATATCTACATAGCCGATTTTGGCCACCACAGGGTGCAAAGATGGCATGTCGGTGATCCCTTTGGCACCACTGTTGTTGGCGCCACTGGCGTATCAGGTAGTGATAATGCTCACTTAAATGGGCCGACAGGTGTGGCATTTGACCACTTAGGAAATTTATTTGTAACAGACCGCCAGAATAACCGCGTAATGAAGTATGCGGCAGCGTCTATTAATGCGATTGGCAATACGGGGCAAACAACCTCCAGCGTTCAGGGTACTCTTTTTTGCGGTGGCAACGCTTATGGCAGCGCACTCAAAGATGTAAACGCCCCGACCGGCATCTTTATTACTGCCGGCGCAAGCGATGACTCTGTTTATGTATCAGAAGGAAATGATGATACTGCAGGGGTTTATCGTGTATTGAGGTTCCCACCTAATTCATCAGGGAGCAGCAGTATGGGCACTATCGTTGCAGGTGGAACCCATAGCCACGGTATCGCAATAACTGAAGTCAATTTAGATCACCCAACAGGCATTTATGTGAATGCCACAACACGTGACGTATATATTGCTGACGAAGGCAATGCCCGTGTGCAGGAGTGGAGCGAACCTTATACAACGGGTGTAACGGTAGCGGGATCCGCCACGGGACAACATGGCTCAAGCAATGCTTTATTATCAGACCCGTTTGGTGTATGGCTGGATGCTTATGGCAATATACTTGTAAGTGATTTTAGTAATTCCAGGATCATGGAATGGTCTCCGGGTGCCGCTGCAGGCGTTTTGGTGATCGGCCATACCGACACAGCGAACTACGATTCTGTGCATTTAGGTTATCCTTATGGTATTTGCCTCGACGCCAACAAGAATTTGTTTGTTACAGACGATGAGTATTATGTGGCAAAAGAATTCACCGGCTATTATACCGGCATTAAGGCCATTACTTCCCTTATTAGCAAAGTGAGCCTTTACCCGAACCCTAATATGGGCAGCTTTACTTTGCAGAGCACAGTTGATGCGTCTTTAGAAGGCAAAAATATTTATATAGTTGTAATGGACATGAGCGGCAAAATAGTGATGTCGACACAAGCGGTCGTGCAAAACCATGCTATCAATAAACAAATTAATGTAGGAGCAGAAATTCCAAATGGTGTATACCAGTTGCAGGTAATATCAGGCAATGATAAAGCCAACAGCAAATTTGAAGTAATAAGGTAGGCACTAGCCGTATAATTCTTCCTGAATATCTTTTCTGTCGAAGCCAAGCAATTGAATACGTTGCTTGGCTTCGTCTATCATATTACGCCAGCCACATAACATAAACTTAGCGGCGGCATCCTGTTTTGCAATGGATTCATAAACAGGGTGTACATAGCCATTATAATAGCCCTCAGCCTCCTCGCGGGAGAGTGTGGGATAGTATTTGAATTGGGGCAGTTTATTCTCCAGCGCCCTCATCTCGTCTTCATAAAGTAAGTCCTCGCGGGTGCGGGTACCAAAGATCAGCTTAATGTTTTTTGTCGCGGTCTTATGCTTGTCAATATAATGCAACATGCTTCTAAAAGGCGCTATACCTGTGCCTGTGCAGATAAAGTAAAGGTTTTTATCCATATTTTCCGGCAATACAAATACACCTTGCGGGCCACGCAATGTCAGCTCGCTGCCTTCCTTTATTTCTTCAAAAAGATATTTGGAACCTAAGCCTCCCTCGAGGTGAACAATAAGAAGCTCAATAATATTTGTCCCATCCGGGCCGGAGGCTATGCTATAACTGCGCCAGCGTTTATTGCGTTGTTCATGTATTGGCAGATCGAGCGTTACAAACTGCCCAGGCTTAAAATCAAATAAAGGCGTTTCGGGTAATTCGATCCAATACCTGCGGGTGCGAGGAGTGGCTTGCTCTATTTTTTTTACTATCCCTTTTTGCCAGGCTGGTATCATATAAATAAATATGGTGCAATTTAATTAAAAGAGATCATTCCTTATTGATGGCGCCAGGGCTATCCCCTTTTTTTAATTTATTGAGGTATTGTTTATAATTATCCTTTATCCACACTTTTATCTCCAGGTCGCTTGCTTGCCGTGCAAACTGGTATTCCATAGGGTAAGCGTTCATGAAGTAAGCAAGACTATCTTCGTCCTTAAGCCTGGTTAAGGATGAAACTAAAACGGGCGTATAACGTGTGTCAATAAATTCTTGCTGGACATCGGTATTAAGATTGTTCTTAAATTTTTTGGCCCTTTTGCTGATGCCCAATATTTTATCTGCTATATAGCTGACGCAACCCCCACACCCAAGACCAACAAATTTTGGCTGTGCCTGGGTCTTATTCATGGTATGCTCGTAGGTTTGATATGTATTAATGGAGTCCTGCTGGTATTTTGTTTTGGCAGTTATGGTTGCTTGTTTTAGGCCGTAAACTTTAGGGTCCATTAATATGCTTTTATACTGGTTGCCGAGGGAAAATGGAATCTGTTCCAATACGGGTTTATAGGCTGTATGTGAAAAAAGAACAGAGTCTCCGGTTGAAACTTGTATTCTATAGTGCCCGTTTGAATCGGAGTAAGCTATAATGCTTCTTGTTTTATTAATAACTGCTACCGATGAAATGGCTGTTTTACTTTCATTATCAATAATACTGCCTTCCAATATTTGCGCATTGGAAACAAAGGACCTTAGCAGTAAAATAAAAACTATAAAGTTGCGCAACAGACCATAGAATATTTCTTAAAATTAGAGCAGTTTGCATTTAAATACCTAATCCATTCAAGTTTTTGACAATACTTTAAGAAATATACTGCTGAGGATTGACAAATAGGCCTTTTGCTGTTACTTTGCCCCAAATTACAAGAGCTATATATGTCCAGTCCATCATTTTATACCCGTTTGCAGAAAGAGTTGCAGGAAATACAGGAAGCAGGCTTATTCAAAACCGAACGTATTATAGCATCACCACAAGGTGCTGAAATAGTTGTGAACGGAAAAACCGTACTTAATTTCTGTGCTAATAATTACCTGGGCCTTTCCTCGCACCCGCGTGTGGTGGAAGCTGCGCGCCGCACCATAGATGAGCGTGGCTATGGCATGAGTTCTGTGCGCTTTATATGCGGCACACAGGATATTCATAAAGAACTGGAGGCCAAACTTTCTAAATTCCTCAGTGTTGAAGATACTATATTATACGTGGCCTGTTTTGACGCTAATGGAGGTGTATTTGAGCCATTGTTAGGAGAAGATGACGTAATTATATCTGATGAACTGAACCATGCGTCTATTATAGACGGCGTTCGTTTGTGTAAGTCTAAAAGGGCTCGCTACAAGCACAATGATATGGCGGAGCTTGAAGAACAGCTGAAACAAAACGCTACAGCACGCACACGCATTATAGTTACAGATTCTGTTTTTTCTATGGATGGCACTATAGCCCAACTGGATAAGATATGTGACCTGGCTGATAAGTATGATGCTTTGGTGATGATAGATGAAAGCCATTCATCCGGCTTTATGGGCAAGACGGGACGCGGTGTACATGAACTTTGTGGTGTGATGGGAAGGATAGATATTATTACCGGCACTTTAGGCAAAGCGCTTGGAGGTGCATCCGGAGGCTTTACCAGCGGCAAGAAAGAAATTGTGGACATGCTGCGCCAGCGCAGCCGCCCCTATTTGTTCTCTAATACCGTTGCCCCTTCAGTTGTCGGGGCTTCAATTGCGGTACTGGATATGCTGAGTGAGACCACAGAACTAAGGGACAAGCTGGAAAACAATACTTTGTATTTCAGGAAAAAAATGACGGAGGCCGGCTTTGATATAAAGCCCGGCAGCCACCCCATTTGCCCACTGATGCTATACGATGCTGTAGTGGCCCAGAAAATGGCTGCCGCGATGCTTGAAGAAGGCATTTATGTAATTGGTTTCTTTTATCCTGTGGTGGCCAAGGGATTGGCCCGTATTAGGGTGCAAATATCTGCGGCTCACAGCAAAGAACATCTTGATAAAGCCATTGCAGCTTTCACCAAGGTTGGGAAAGAGCTTGGAGTTATCAAATAATCATTTCCCGCATGTAAAATATTTGTTAATAATGGGCCATTTTATTGAAAAACCCATCATATTCGGATGTTTTACTTTTAAGATAGAGTAATATTGCAGTCGCAATTTTACTTAGTGCAAGGCATTATCAAACATATCATCGCATTTACTTGTGTGTTTTTTTTGACACACCTGTTCATTTCCAATTTTCACAAGGAAGATATGGTGTTTGATCCTATTGACACGGAAGATAATGCTATGATAAAACAAGGTATTACCTATCTGCAGTTTTACGAAGAGCCGAGTACAGAAAATACAAAGAATACGGTTTTTTCGCCTGAACAAAGAAATGGCAAGAAGGCAAAAGATGCCAAATATGTACCCTTCGAATTATTCTTTTATCCCGGAAGCTTAACTGTTATAGAGCCCGGCGTAAACATCAGGGAATTTAGCGCCACTCTGAATAATAAGTACGATTACCTTTTTTATAAAGAGATCAATCCCCCCCCCTCCCAAGACCCCGGCTTTTCAGAACGCTTGATTTATTTAGACCGTTCAATACGTTCCTATCAAGCTTCTGGTTTATTTGAAACTGTAGTTTGAAAATTATTATAGCTTTTCTTTTTGAAACAGGCTATAAACAATAGACAATATCATTTTACTAAAATAGCTTTTATGCCTTTAAGAATATTGGCCCTGCGTATAACTATATTTTGTTGCATGGTTTTTATACCAAGCAACGCCGCCCTTGCCCAGGCTGGCATGCCAGTGGCAGATACTGTGCAAATAGGTATAAAAGATGCAGAAAACATGTTTCTTAATAAGAACCTGCAGGTGCTGGCACAGAAATACAATGTGAGCGCTACAAAGGCGCTTATTATACAATCCAGGCTCTATCCCAACCCGAATTTTAATGTGGAACAGGGCGCTTATGACCAGGTAACCGGGAAATGGTTCGAAACAAACACGCATGGGGAAGAAGCTTACCAGTTAACTCAACTTATTGTATTATCCCGCAAGATCAGGAAACAGGTAAATATTGCGGAAACAAATTACAAGATAGCGGAAGATAATTTGTATGACCTGCTAAGGACCTTGAAATTAGCCCTGCACAGCTCTTATTATAATATTTACTACCAACAACGCACTGCCAAAGTATATAAGGAAGAAATTGACGCTTTGAAAAAAATTGTTGCGGCTTATAAAGAGGTTGAGGGTAAGGGTTATGTTTCTGAATCTGAAATAGTACAAGTACAGGCCCAATTATATTCTTTGCAGAATGAATACCAGGTATTGAACGACAATATCAATGACCTGCAAAGCCAGCTGAGATTATTGTTGCAAGTGGCCCCTAATACTTATTACCGCCCGGCGATTGATCCCGCGATTGAAAAAGCAGACCCCCTGGCTTATAGCTTTAATTCAATCCTCGATTCTGCTTACACAAACCGCACAGACCTGATGATGGCCAAAGATAGTTTGCTGTTAAGTCAGCAGAACTACTCTTACCAAAAAGCCTTGGCTATTCCAGATATTACTTTAGGTGCCGCCTATGACAGGCAGGGAAGTTACATTAATGACTTTAATGCCGTAACGCTCGGTTTCGACATACCTATTTTCAACCGCAACCAGGGAAATATAAAAAGCTCCCGGATACTGATGGACTATAACAAAACAAATTTGCAATTATCCCAGAAAACTGTGGAAGAGCAGGTGTTTAGAGGCCTGCAGAAAGCAATTGACGCGGACAAACTTTATAAAGAAATTGACCCAAGCTTCGCAGGCACCTTCGACACCCTGGCAACGAACATGATGCAGAACTACATGAAAAGAAATGTAACGCTACTTACGTTCCTCACTTTTTATGATTCTTACAAACAAAATATTGTGCAGCTAAACACGATATTATATAATAAGGTGTACACCCTGGAAAACATCAATTTCCTCACCGGCACCAATTTGTTTAACAAATAATCCCGTAACAAAAATATTTTCAAAATACCAGGATATGCAAAAAAGGAAATTAATTCTCAGCTTAGGACTTTTACTGTTTTCCGCGGCGATGTTGATGCAAAGTTGCTCTGAGAATACAAAAAAAACAGAAGGGAAAGTAAAATACGTTATACCCGATTCGCTACTGCATACGCTTGTAATAGATACTGTCAGAAAATGCCCCCTTGTAAATGCATTGACATTGACTGGCAAAGTGGATTTCAACCAAGACAAGCAGGTAAATATTTTCTCGCTGGTAAGTGGTATTGTGCAGGATGTAAAGGTGCAATTGGGCGATTATGTGAAAGCCGGGCAAGTACTTGCAGTGGTAAAAAGTAGCGAAATGGCCGGTTACAGCAACAACTTAGTGATAGCACAAAGTAATATTACAACCACCAGAAAACAACTTGAGGCTTCCAAAGAACTTTACAAAAGCGGCCTGGCTTCCAGCCTGGACGTCACTACAGCACAATCCAACTACGACCAGGCACTCTCGGCCCTGGAAACTGCAAAGAAGATCATTAAAATAAATGGCAACAGCTCAAACGGCGATTATGTGATAAAAGCCCCCATCAACGGATTTATAGTGCAAAAAAATATTACGAACAGCACATCTGTACGCTCTGATAACGGGGCCAATCTCTTTACCATATCCGATCTTAAAGAAGTTTGGGTGCAGGCCAATGTATATGAGGCCAATATTGAGAAGGTGCATATCGGCGACAAAGCTGATGTAAAGATATTGTCGGAGCCTAACAGGATATTTACCGGTAAAGTGGATAAAATATTAAATGTGCTGGACCCAACCAGCAAAGTCATTAAGGTGCGAATCGTTTTAGAAAACCCCGACTATGCTTTGAAACCGGAAATGTTTGCAAGTGTAATAGTTTCAAATCCAGAGGGCAGGGATGCCATATGCATTCCCAGCAAAGCATTGGTCTATGAAAACAGCCGGTATTATGTAGTTGTTTACAAAGGCAAAGGAGATGCAGATATTGCACCGGTTGATGTACTGAATACATTAGGCGATAAAACCTACCTTAATTCAGGTGTTGAAGAAGGTGAGAGGGTAATAGCTTCTACCGCTCTCCAGATATTTACCGAGTTAAATAATTAATCCTCAAAATAATATAATGGCCAGGATCATAAGAAATTTAATTGCCTTCTCGTTAAAAAACAGGTATTTCATCCTGTTCGCAGCACTGGCATTGATAATTGCAGGCATCATCACGTTTAAGAGCATGCCCATAGAGGCATTCCCCGATGTTACCAATACAGAGATAAGCATCATTACGCAATGGCCGGGCCGCAGTGCCGAGGAAGTGGAAAAATTCATTACCATACCGATAGAAATTTCAATGAACCCTGTGCAGGGCAAGGTGAGTTTGCGCAGTACCAGTATTTTCGGACTATCTTATGTAAAACTGATCTTTGACGATGATGTAAAAGACCCCGGTGCACGGCAGCAGGTAATGAATTTATTACAGAATGCCACGCTACCCCCTAATGTACAACCTTCCGTTCAGCCACCTACAGGGCCTACAGGCGAAATATTTCGTTATACGCTTGAAAGTGATGTGAGGGATGTGCGCGAGCTAAAGACCATACAGGATTGGGTAGTTGACCGCCAGTTGCGTTCTGTACCTGGTGTAGGTGATGTTACCAGTTTTGGCGGGAAAACCAAAACATACGAAATACAAGTGGACCCCGGCAAGCTAACTTCGCTGAATATAACCCCGCTGGATGTTTTTACTGCTGTCCAAAAAACGAATATCAATATAGGTGGCGATGTTATTGTGCAGAATAACCAGGCATTTGTGGTGCGTGGCATAGGCTTGCTGAATGATATTAATGAAATAAGAAACATTGTTATTACCAATACCAATGGCGTACCTGTATTGGTAAAAGACGTGGCGCAAGTAACAATATCCAATGTGCCGAGGCTGGGCTGGGTGGCCCGTTCCAATGGCCTTGTTGATTCAACAGGGAAAAGAGTTATCACTGACAAGACCGATGTGGTAGAAGCCATTGTCGTGATGCGTAAAGGCGCTAACCCGACTGATGTTGTTGAAGCTATTAAGGAAAAAGTTGAAAAACTGAATAACGGTATTTTACCCCGGGATACACATATTGTTCCCTATTACGACCGCTCCGACCTTACTGAATATGCAACCCATACTGTTACGCATAACCTCGCGGAGGGGATAATCCTACTTACATTGCTGGTGTCCCTTTTCATGTTCAACTGGCGTACGACGTTAATCGTTTCTATCATCATCCCTATGGCGCTTCTATTTGCATTCATCTGTTTGCATTTGATGGGCATGTCTGCAAATTTGTTGTCTCTTGGTGCTGTTGACTTTGGTATCATTATTGACGGCGCAGTCGTGATGGTGGAAGGGATGTTTGTTATCCTGGACGATAAAGCAAACCAGGTGGGGATGGAACGATTTAATAAGCTGGCGAAGTATGGAATGATAAAGAAGAACGGAGCTGTATTAGGAAAGGCTATCTTCTTTGCAAAACTTATTATCATTACCGGGCTGCTACCTATTTTTGCTTTCCAGAAGGTTGAAGGCAAAATGTTCTCGCCTCTGGCCTACACACTGGGCTTTGCATTGCTCGGCGCATTGATCACAACCCTTACTTTAGTTCCTGTAGTCATTAGTCTTTTGCTTAACAAGAATGTACACGAGAAGCACAATCCTTTTGTACACCATCTTACAGGCTTTATGCTAAATGGTTTTAGAAAGGCTTACCGGCTTAAAAAAATTGTAATCCCTGTGTCTATCGCCATTATGGTCATTGGTTTGCTATCATTCAAATTTTTAGGTTCTGAATTTTTACCTGAGTTAAATGAAGGGTCGATATGGCTAAGGGTACAAATGCCTTATAGTATATCACTCGAAAAGTCTGTTGAAATTTCCACACAGGTAAGGAAGATACTTATACAGTTTCCACAGGTTAAATACGCCGTCTCCCAAACAGGGCGGCCTGATGATGGTACGGACGTGGCAGGCTTTTATAATAACGAATTCTCTGTAATGCTCTATCCGCAGGAGGATTGGAACCCCAAGATGAGCAAAGACGAATTGATTGAGAAAATGAGCCAAAAACTTTCAGTAATCCCCGGTGCTGACCTTAATTTTTCACAACCGATAATGGACAATGTAGAAGAAGCAGTATCCGGTGTGAAAGGGTCTATATGTGTAAAGGTGTATGGTGATTCGCTGAATTATATGGAAAGTAAAGTAACCGAGGTTTATAATATTCTAAAAGACATCAAGGGCATTACCGATCTCGGTGTGATTCATAACATAGGACAGCCCGAACTGGATGTAAACCTTGACCAGCAAAAGATGGCACAATACGGGGTTGCTACCGCGGATGCGAATGCGGTAGTGGCTATGGCCATCGGGGGCCTTGCAGCTTCTACTTTGTACGAAGGGGTGCGCACATTCGATATTCGTATAAGGTTGCCGGAAGAGTTTAGAAAAACGCCTGAAGATATAGGTAACCTGCTCGTTCCTACCCAAACTGGCTCAAAAGTGCCTATTAAAGAACTTGCAACAATAACACAACAAACAGGACCTTGCCTTATTTTCAGAGATGATAATGAACGCTACTCTGCACTTAAATTTTCTATAAGGGACCGTGACATGGGAAGTACGATAGCTGAGGCACAGAAAAAAGTAAAAGCTAAAGTAACTGTGAAGCATGGCTATACAATGGCATGGCAGGGCGATTTCGAAAATCAGCAGCGGGCCACCAAACGCCTGGCACAGGTCGTGCCCATTAGTCTCTTGTTGATATTTCTGTTGTTGTTTACCATGTTTGGCAATTTTAAAGACGCATTGCTTGTATTCCTCAATGTTCCGTTTGCTATTGTTGGCGGTATTGTAACCTTGCTTATGACAGGTACCAATTTTAATATTTCTGCCGGAATTGGCTTCATCGCGCTGTTTGGTATTTGTATTCAAAATGGGGTCTTGCTTATTATTGTCTTTAAGCAAAACCTTGAAAAAATAAAAGGGGATAATGATTCTTTGTACGCGGCCATAAAAATAGGTGTAAAATCAAAAATTCGCCCTGTGGTAATGACGGCCCTGATGGCTGCCATAGGCCTTTTGCCCGCGGCCGTTTCGCATGGCATTGGCTCTGAAAGCAGCAGGCCGCTGGCCCGGGTTGTAATAGGCGGTATCCTTTGCGCCATGATATTTTCGCTATGGGTTTTCCCTCTCATTTTTGCCTGGGCTTACCGGAATTTTGATAAAAAACACCGCGACCGAATGGAAAATGAAACGCCTGCTGTACAGTGACACTTATCTTATTATTATAAATAAATAAAAAGGGCCTCAACTATTCGAGGCCCTTTTTATCAAATAAATGCCGTTTATCAATATTTATTATCAATTTGTAGAATTATCTTTGCGCTATGCAAATTTTAGACGGAAACGCTACTTCTGCGTATATAAAAGAACAACTTAAAAAAGAAGTTGAGGAAATGAAAGCAAGTGGCCATAAAGTGCCACATCTTGCTGTTATAATAGTAGGCAATAACCCTGCAAGCGAGGCTTATGTTGCCAACAAAGTGCGGACTTGCAAGGAGCTGGGTTTTGAGTCCACACACCTTCATTTTGAAACCAGCATAACAGAAGAGTTTTTACTGGAGCAGGTGAATAAATTGAATGATGATGATTCTGTGGATGGTATTTTGGTACAATTACCATTACCGGCTCATATCTCCGGCGATGTAGTGATAAATAATATCAACCCCGCCAAAGATGTAGATGGTTTTCATCCTATCAGCCAGGGCAAGATGCTGCTAGGCCAGCCCGGTTTTTTGCCCGCAACACCTTATGGCATTTTGCTGATTCTGGAACATTATAATATTGACGTTGCAGGCATGGACTGCGTGGTGATAGGAAGAAGTAATATTGTAGGCACACCCATGACTATCCTACTGAGCCGCAACGCGAAACCCGGCAATGCCACCGTTACAATTTGCCATTCCAGGACAAAAAACCTGAAAGAAATAGTGAAACGCGCCGACCTGATAGTAGCCGCCATAGGCAGGCCAAAATTTGTAACAGCAGATATGGTAAAGCCGGGGGCTATTGTTATAGACGTAGGTATTAACCGTATTGATGATCCCACAACAAAGAGTGGCTCAAGGCTGGTAGGCGATGTGGACTTTGAAAACGTAGCGCCGCTTTGCAGCTACATTACACCTGTGCCTAAAGGTGTAGGTCCCATGACCATTTGCGGCCTGATGAAAAATACAATAGATGCTGTAAAGCAAAAGAAATTAGTGAATAGTTAGTTTTTAAAGGATTAGAGATTGGGTGTATTACTAAACTCCCAATTACAATAAAGCGAGAAAGCTTGATAGTAGAAAAACAAATAGCATCCTATCCCCTGATGGAGGATTTTTACACTTTGCAGGGAGAGGGTTTTTATGCAGGGCAGGCAGCTTATTTCATAAGGCTGGGCGGTTGCGATGTAGGCTGCACCTGGTGCGATGTAAAGGACAGTTGGGATGCGGATAAACATCCGAAGATAAGCACAGAAAATATTGTAAAGAAAGCAAAAGCGCATGCCGGAAAAATAGCAGTTATCACTGGTGGTGAACCTGCCATGTATGACTTGGGTTCGTTGTGTGATGCTCTGCATGCAGCGGGATTTCGTGTGCATATAGAAACATCAGGCGCTTATGCTCTGAAGGGCAATATCGACTGGGTAACCCTTTCGCCAAAAAAATTTAAGGCGCCCCTGATGGAATGCATGGAGAGGGCGGACGAGTTGAAAGTAGTTGTGTATAATAAAACTGACTTTGAATGGGCGGAACACCATGCTAAAAAAGTGGGCAGAGATTGCAAATTATACCTACAGCCGGAATGGAGCAAGCGCGAGCTAATTAACCCACTGATAATAAAATATATACAGCAACATCCGCAATGGCAATTATCTTTACAGACTCATAAATACATAAACATCCCATAAAATATGACCTGGTTACAATCAATAGTAATAGCAGTTGTGGAAGGAATCACTGAATTTCTCCCGATATCATCCACCGCTCATATTAAATTTACCAAGGCCATCATGCAAATGGATCCTAAAGAACCGTTCAGCAATATGTTTGATATTGTCATCCAGTTTGCGGCTATACTTGCGGTGATCATACTATACTGGAAAAAGTTTGTCAATTTCAAGCATGTCTCTTTTTACATTAAGCTGGTCATTGCAGTTATTCCTGCATTGATATTCGGCGCATTGTTGAAGAAACATATCGAGCATATACTCGGCAACGTAACTATAATAGCCTGCATAACTCTGTTGGGAGGTATTGTATTGCTATTTGTTGACAAATGGTTTAAGAAGCCTGTAGTTACAGAGGAAGAAAACATCACTTACCCTCAATCGCTTAAGATTGGTTGTTTCCAGATCCTTTCTATTCTTTTCCCCGGGCTAAGCCGTAGTGCATCAACTATAATTGGCGGACTTGCATCGGGCCTTAACAGGAAAGTTGCCGCTGAGTTTTCATTTTTCCTTGCTGTGCCTACCATGGCTGCAGCTACCGCGAAAGAATTACTAGATACCTATAAAGAAACACCGGAGGTTTTCCATTCATCCAATAACGCAATGCTCATGGTTGGCTGCCTTATTGCTTTTGTGGTTTCATTAGTTGCTGTAAAATCATTTATCACCTATATCCAGCATCATAGCTTTCGCGCTTTCGGAGTATACCGCATTATTGCCGGAATCGCAGTATTGGTAATGATCTACATGGGCGTGATAAAGAATGATACTTCGGAAAAGCCTGTTGATGCAAAACCTACTGTACAAATGCTGCATATTTCTCCAACTGGAAAAGCTTAGAATTGTGTCTATACCGGTTCCCAATTTTCAAATAATAAATTGAGGTAATGGTTCTCTTCTTTGGTGATGACATTATCACCTTTGGCAAGTTCTATTGCGAATTTTAAAAGCTTGTTTCTTTCCTCTGGTGTGGCATCATCATAAAAATCATCCATCACTTTCCTGAAATGGGCTTCCCATTCATTGGGCCTTAAATTGCTTATCACATCCATTTCCCTGTCAAGGTTGACACGAAATGGAAATTCATGAGCAAGATAATCGCGAATTATTTTGTCTTCATTCCAACTTATCCTGAAATCAACCGCAGACAAAATCATCAACAGATGGTAACCCGCAATTGCTTTATTCATCCTGTAATTGGGCATACAATGTAAATGGGATGCGAAAAATATATCAGATTTGCGAAGAAAGCAAGAGGTCAAGGTCTGTATATTTAAATTTAAAGCGTTTTGCTATCGGCGCATTGGTAACATGGCCTTTATACATGTATACACCGTTACGAATGCCGCTTTTAGCCTGTATGATAGCTTCCATGCCGCCTGCATCAGCGCATTGTTGCATAATGGGCATCAATACGTTGCTTATGGCGCGGGATGCTGTGCGGGCCACACCCGACGCTATATTTGGCACACAATA
>Ga0206970_10143_pt1 | contig 20377 bp, 13 predicted proteins | sample Alteio_BWOrgHeat_88_FD_152964 | JGI IMG/M metagenome (GOLD analysis project Ga0206970, IMG submission 152964) | Enriched cells from forest soil in Barre Woods Harvard Forest LTER site, Petersham, Massachusetts, United States -... | ecosystem: Environmental > Terrestrial > Soil > Temperate forest >... | reverse complement strand
AGGGTGAAGCTCTTTCGTTTGCAATGTTTTTTCGGTGACCTTTTGAGCAATGTGAGCAAGCTCGTGTCGAGGAATGGTCAGCAATGATGGTAAGCTAATTGCCGAAGTACGAAGTTCTTGCAGGAGTTCGGTAGAGAATTTCTTTTGTTCTGCGAGCATTTCTAAATTTGTTGTTGTTGAGCATATAATTCGTACGTTACTGCGCAGAGATCGATCGCTTTTAATCGGTTTGAAGAATCCTGTCTTAGAAAAATGTGCTAGTTTCTGTTGTGTTTCATATGATAGGTACTCAATATTTTTGATGACGAGCGTTCCATTTTCGCTCAGCATTGCCAGGAGTCCTTCATATGAATCGCTTGCAATGATAGGTTCAATGCCAAAGAGCTGTATGCCAAATTCATTGCCGCGTTCCATTTTAATCAGATCGATAACGTGGAGGTTTGACCTCATACTAATTGCATGGAGTATGTGAATGATCGAGGTAACATCATCGGTAGGTAGCTCTAACAGTGTTGTCTTTTTGCTAAGTGCAATCTTGAGCAGGTCTATTTTAAAATTAAGCATAACTTCATTTGATCCGGGTATATTTTCGTTGATGAGCATTCCAGATTTTGTTGTCTCAAGATAGAGGGCATATTCCCACGAGGAAACATCTTTTAGGGTATCAAATGGTATTGTGAAGGTATCAGCAATATCGTTGTACATAGCAAGAACAAGAGTATGAGATGAGCCCTCATAAGGAATGGCTGAGAGGTTCAAGTGGCGCCCTTGAGGGGTAGATATCGTAATTGACCGTTCGGTATTATATCGCAGTGCTTCTTGAGTAAGTTGCTTAATGATAGGTGAATAGACAGGATGTTCTTCGTCAGGTATACGGGTGCTCAGCATCTCTTGTATGGTGGTGTTTGCCCAGGTAATTTTCCGTCGCTGTGCAATAATGATCCCCACGGTACGCTGAGCAGTTGTTTTGAGGAGTGTTCTGATACTTTCTTGGTAATGAAGAATTTTTTGATGTTGAATGTATAGATCATCTTTGAGAGCTTTTTCTTGGCGTATTAATTCAGGGAGGTTACGGTGCTGGAGTAGGTGAATGATCGTTCCTAAATATCCCCCAAAAACACACATTTCATCACGTTCAATATTACTGAAAAGCTCTTTTACACGTGCGCCTTTTTTGACAATGAGATAAGCAACCATTTTATTGCGCTCATATATAGGAAGAAATATATCAGCGTTAATTTGGCTCAAAAGATGGAGTAGTTGATCGTTGCGCTTTTGTTCGTGGTAGAATTGATCGAATTCTATCTCATCACGAATTAATATGCGAGTTGTTGTGATGTGTTCCATCAGCTCTGCATGTGCATCATCGAGCAACAATGATTCGATGGTACTCAGATAAGCAGGTGGAGCAATATGCCGTTGATCGCGAGCTGTGGTAGCATCGGGGCGGATAATGAGTTGTGTATGATCAGGGGGTATGCGAAAGGCATGTTCAAAAAATGATTTGCTAATATGCTCAAGCTCTTCAAGTGACATAACCTGTCCTAGCTTTTGCAGAACAACGCGGAAGTCGTACATGAAGTTGTATCGAGCCGGAGCTTGTACATGGTTATGTATATTTAAGAATCGTAGCCCGAGCATTTTTTGTACGGAAAAATAGAGTGCAAGAAGATAAAAAATGTCATTAATAGCGATAAATAGATATTGATGAACGCCTATCGATCTGAGTGTGATGATCGTGTAGGGATTGGTGCTCAGAGCGAGAAATATTAAGTGCGGGATGAGAAAATAAAGTATAACAACCGAAACTTGTTTTTGAAGGATACGGGGTGTTGTTGTTCTTCGGCTATGTTGTAGTGCGACGATGATTGAGGGAATGAGAGAAACAAAGAAATATATATCAATAATGCCATATATATAATACTCGAGAGTTCGTTCAGATGCTTCAATAACGTGATAATTCAAGAAAGAGATTATGGTAAGATAGCCTGTTATACACGCACTTACAAACATTAAAAAGTGATGCCAAGTGTTGTATTTAAAGTGTTTTTGCGCAAGACATTCTACAAATACTGCCAGTAAAAGGTATTCTATGGTAAGCGATGCCCATGCAAGGCGCGATAGAAAAACTCGCAAATATATGAATTCTGCTCCCAAAAAATTGCTTTTTTGTAGAAGACTGATCATCCATGAAGCATCACCAAACGCACTGCACGCAAGAAAACGTCTAATTAATGACCAAGATGTTCCCGTACAATCTTTCTGTGATGATGCTATTTTAGTAACAAGATATATAAGAAATATTTTTACAGCACAGGATGTAATTTTGGCGAGAAAAAGTATAATCTCTTCAATCATTTCATTTTGAAAGCCATTTTGTATTTCAATAAAACAATATCTTTTCTAATATAGCAATATAGTGTAGAAGTGGCAAATTATTGATTTCAGTGCATACTAATATGTTGAATTTAACTCATCTCTATAGTATCATTGAATACAGTTGTGTATCAGTAATACGAGGTAGAATTACAATACTTATAAGGAAGGGTCCAGTAATGATAGGAATGCTTTTGTTTGCGCAAGTTTTTGCGACATTGTTGCTAGACGGTGGTCCAGGACCATGTGGTGCTATGCTACGAGCAGTGCTTTCTGTTTTGAATATTTTTTAGGTATACATATCGACTTAATGTAGTACATTGCAGACGAGTAGTATTGTCTTAATTCTTCAATATTTTGAAGAACAGTCGGAGCATTTTCCAAAGCCGATGGGAGAAATCTTGGTTCACGATTATGGTCGTGATCCCTTTGTTCTCCTTGTTGCGTGTCTTTTGAGTTTGCGTGCGCGGGATGTGGTAACGTATCCTGTGTGTTGTAAGCTCTTCGGTCAAATAAGAACTCCTTCTGAACTCGTCAATTTTCCTCGTGAAACGCTCGAAGAGATTTTGAGGCCAATTGGGTTCTATCGGGTAAAAGCTGCAACTTTGCAAGCTGTCGCATCTTACTTGTTAGAGAATTTTGAGGGCTTGGTGCCGCAATCTGAAAGTGATCTTTTATCAATTCCCGGTGTTGGCAGAAAAACAGCGAATTTTATGCGTGCGTATGCGTTTCAGGTTCCTGCTATTTGTGTCGATACTCATGTTCATCGTTTAGCGAATCTTTTTGGCTGGGTTGATACTCAAACAGTTGAGCAGACTGAGCACTGTTTGATGCAGCTTGTCCCATCTGCATGGTGGGCTCGTTTGAATAATTTATTGGTCATGTGGGGACAGAATGTGTGTCGACCCATAATGTCGCGAACTGCGTACCAAGAACATTTGCGGTATTGCCCCTGTGCGAAACGGTTTTACCTGGAATAATCGGTATGTGTTTCCGTTGGAATCCAGGGAAACAGTATGCAAAGAGGCATTAACCATTACTTACAGTAATCAGCTCCGCATGGTTCGGCTTATTTAATTCCAATAAGTCGTTCCAATGATGCTTGAAAAGCAGCTGATTTTTTGTGATGAGCGCCTTTGCGTTTAGCAGCTGTTTTACGAGCCGCACCCCGACGTGCTGGCGAACGTTTAGCAGCTGTTGATCGCTTAGCGGCTGTTTTGCGAGCGCCACTCTTACGAGCTGGCGAACGTTTAGCAGCTGTTTTTCGCTTTGTAGCTGTTTTGCGTTTAACTGTCGTTTTACGTTTAACAGCTGTTTTTCGTTTAGCTGTCGTTTTACGTGCAGTGCTTTTTTTTGCGTGTGCTTTTTTCACCTTAACCATGGTTCCCCCTTGGTTATACCCTGTGGACTACTCACCACGAGACAGTCCTTCTATCTATGAGGGTATACGATGTTGTTTTCACTTTGCAACATTTTGGCAATTTATTTACTGTTGTTCTTTTTTGTCAGACTTTTCAAGGCCTGCTGGTATGGTAAATTGTGTTTGATCAAGGAACATTTTTAACAATTGTTCTGGTGTTATGTTAGCATGTTGCGTACCATTGTGGAGGCGTAAAGTTGCTTCGCCACGTTCAGCTTCTCGGGCGCCAATAATAACCATCCAAGGAATTTTAGCAATCGAAGCGTCTTTAATTTTTGCTTTAATGGGATCGGATGTTTCATCAAGTTCTGCGCGAATGCCCATTTCCTTAAGTGCATGGTACCACTGTTCAGCATGCTGCTGTTGTGCATCGGTGATCGCCATCACACGTGCTTGTATTGGCGCAAGCCACAGTGGAAAATTACCGCGATAGTGTTCGGTAATGATGGCAAAGAAGCGTTCAAGTGAGCCATACAATGCCTGGTGAATAATCACCGGACGCATACGTTCTCCCGATGGCGCGATATACGAAAGATCGAAATTTTCAGGCTGGAAAAAATCGATCTGTACGGTGCCACATTGCCACTGGCGTCCGTATGAATCTTCGATATAAGCACCTATTTTGGGGCCGTAAAATGCCCCGCCGCCTTCTTCGATTTTGTAGTCGAGACCCACATGAGTGAGTGCGTTACATAATGTTTCGGTACCTAGCTTCCAAAGTTCGTCGTTACCGATCGATGATGCCGGGCGTGTTTCAACAAAAAAAGAAATCTTGTGAAATCCAAACCGCTGTAACATTGTTCTGAGGATGGTAATAATTTCGATAATCTGTGGTTTGAGCTGTTCTTGAGTACAAAATATGTGTGCATCATCCTGGGTAAATGCACGGACGCGAAGCAGACCATGGAGCGCACCAGATAATTCATGGCGATGTACGTGACCAAATTCTGCAAGCTTAAGTGGCAGCTCGCGATATGAACGAGGGCGTGTTTTGTAGGTTAAAATTGCACCTGGGCAGTTCATCGGTTTGACGGCATAGCATTGCTCATCAATATTGAGAAAATACATATTTTCTTTGTAGTGTTCGTAATGGCCTGATTGTCGCCATAAATGATCACTGAGCATGGTTGGCGTAGAGATCTCTTGATAGTTGTGGTGTTGCTTGAGAGATCGCATGTAAGCGGTTATTGTATTTAAGATCGATTTTCCCTTTGGGTGAAAGAAAGGAAATCCTGCACCTTCATCATGAAAAGAAAAGAGATCGAGCTGCTTGCCAAGCGTACGGTGATCGTATTGGATGAGCTCTTCTTGTCGTTTGAGATATGCAGCCAAGTCTTCTGCAGTATAGAATGCAGTTCCCGAAATGCGTTGGAGTGCGTCTTTGGTTCGATCTGCGCGCCAATAAGATCCCGATATATTGAGGAGTACAAAATGCTGCAATTCTCCGGTTGTTGCAACGTGTCCACCGCGGCAGAGGTCATAAAAATTACCTTGTGTGGCAAGACCGACCGTTTCTCCCGGAATTTGATCAATAAGTTCGAGTTTAAACTTATTGTGTGCATACAATTTACGTGCTTCTGTTTTGGAAATTTCCTTATGTTCGAGGGGGAGATCGCGTGCTACAATTTCGAGCATACGCTCTCTTATGGCAATAAGGTCTTCTTCTTTGAAGGACCTTTGAGGAACACAGTCATAAAAAAATCCGTCCTTGGTAGCTGGTCCAATGGTCAAAAGCGTTTTAGGAAATAGTTCAAAAACAGCGTGACCTAAAAGATGTGCTGCGGAATGGCGCAAAATGGAGAGATCGGATTTTTTATTCATGAGGTTACCTCGAAAACAATACAAAGTCTGAGTTTTAGTATATCAAAGGGGTCTGTTTCTACAACTTTACTTACGATGAGATGCAAGAGGTGTGACAGTTAGGCCGTCCCGAATGTTAAAATGTTTTATCAATAGTCCTTTTTCATTCATCTTGGCAGCATCTGATGGTCTTGTACTAAAAAGTGCCCCGCTTTTATCTTGAAAGCTCAAGTCAATCTCTGTTGATTGATAATCGGTGCCTGCTTCTAGTTGTGTATTTTGAATAACAGCGTCACGTATATCGCTGAAGGAAAACTTGCCTACCTCATCGATGTTGAGCGTAATATGATTTGTCTTATGTTTGTAGGTTACTGGTATATTTATCATATTCTGTAGGCCGTGGCGTATAACTCGACCAAATATAATATTGTTTGAACCAGAAGAACTTGATGACGAACTGCTGGAGCTTGACGAACTTGAGCTACTTGAGCTGCTGCTACTACTACTACTACTACTGTTTGATGAGCTGGCCGGTTGTCGTGTAGGAGATCGACTCTTGAAGTTGGAATATTGTGAGTCGGCCCTGTTTTTCTTTTTTTTCCAGCCGTCTGCTGTGCGCTCACCGTGTAATTGTATAAGCTTGTGAATTTCTTGTTCGAATGAATCTGTTGTGGATTGATCAGATTGTTCTGGATCTTTTGCAGATTGCTGATTCGGTGTTGGCATGATTCCGGACGATATTGTTGTGCTTGAAGAATTGCCGTGGGAATCATCCCATGTAGGTAAAGTACTTGATGATGTTGATAAACTGCTTGATGAGCTTGAGCTACTGCTGCCACTTGATGGTGGTAGTAGCATTTGTTTTTTGGGGAATTTCAGGAATGGCGATTTACCGTGAAGCGATACTAGAAACGATGCTTGCACGCTCCGTACTGCTTTATTTGTGAAGTCGAACATAGAATGTCGCCGCAATATTTTTTGGGTCGGTATGGGTTTGGGCACATCACAAATGTGCCTATCAAGCCCTGAACTCCAAGAAATGCTTCGTATAAGTTCAGCTTTCTTTTGGCGAGGTTCTTCTCTTAGTGTTGCAATTTGTGCATCTAAACTGGAACTTGATGAGTCTATGCTTGAAGAGGTACTTGATGAATCGCTTAATGATGTTGATAAAATGCTACTTGAGCTTGAAGAACTCGATGATTCGCTACTTGAGGTTGATGGGTAACTGCTCATACAACTGGAGGTACTGTTGTTTGGCGTACTTGTGCTTGATGTGATGCTTTGCGAACTGCTTGATGAGCTTGAGCTACTGCTGTTATCAGGAGGCCTTGTGTTACACGCGCTATTATTCCCTACTGTAAAAAATTTTGTTGCCTTGCGATAAAAAAGCTGGTGGTACCATAAAACGTTCTGCAGGGCGTCTGTAGAATTGAAATCAACTAAACCGCCTAGTGGTGATAATCTTTCTGGGTATTGTCGAGAAAAATTATAGAGTTGTATAAAAGATGTACATGTTCGGTACGTGCTATATACTGCTCCTAAGCCACACATCGATTTCAGTAATGAATTTTTTGTAACATAAGCTTGATATGCCGCGCAGGGCGTTATACCTAAAAATGCTGTCAACCACATGAACGGTCGCACGGGGCTTGCGACGGGATATAACCTGATTTGCTGGTACTTCTCGGAAGCAATGTAGTTAAAATAATCCTGTTTACATGATGGCGCGACTAGAGCAGTGCATGCGTATTTATGTTCTGCGAGTTTCATTTTTATGTGCTGGTGTATATGGTTGATCGATGCGTCACTCCCACTCAATGCGATGGTAAAAAAATACACGATGCTACGTTGTATGGTTTTCATAATATACTCTTGGTCCTTAATTGATGAGAAACGAATAGTATGCAATACACTCCTCTTAACTTGAAGATTGTTATTATTTTTAATCAGTATATCAAAATTGATCTATTACAATACGATTTATCCTTGAGCAGAACATTATTTATTGTTCATTGTTGCGGCAGTATTGATTGTCGTGTGAGTGAAGATTATCAGAAAGCAGGAATATATTTGGTGATGCACAATCTGTTGTGAAAAACGGTTCACTATGGTACGGTTCCATCCGGTACACGAGCGTAGGTTCAATCGTTGCAAGGAGCCAATGATGTCGCACGAAAAATGGTATATTTTAGATACGAATGTATTGATTCATGATCCTCGTGCCTTGACAGAATTTGAAGGTGTTTCGATAGGTATACCGCTCACCGTTGTTGAAGAGCTTGATCATTTTAAGTCGGAAAATCTGCAGCGAGGATTTAGTGCACGTGAAGCGATTCGCATTCTTGATCGATTTCGCGAACAGGGTTCACTCAAAGATGGTGTTAAACTTGAACATGGCGGTGTTATTAAAATATTACGCTATGATCCAACGCAGACATGTTCAAAATTAGTGCATCCTGATAAACCTGATAATCAGATTTTAGCAATTGCGATTTGCCTTCAAAAAGAAGGTAAGGATGTTGTTTTAGTTACTAAAGATTTAAATATGCGTATTAAGGCCGATGCACTTGGTCTGAAAGCGGTTGATTACCTCAAAGACATTATCTCTTCGCAGCACATCTATCGTGGGTGGAGAAAAGTTCCGGTGCCAGCTGTTGAATTAAAACAAAAGGTGCCAGCGACGCTTTTTGCGATTAAAGATGATCTTGTATTCAATGAGTTTTGTATTGTAGAATCTGCACACAATCCTCACCAATACCGTGTATTTCGGTATGAAGGTGGTGACGCCTTTCGGCATGTTGAAGCACCAAAATTACGATGGGCATTTGAACCGAGAAATGTGCAGCAGCTGATGGCGCTTGATCTTTTGTTAGACGTTAATATTCCGATTGTGTCGTTGTTTGGTCCAGCAGGAACCGGTAAAACGTTACTTGCGCTTGTTGCAGCATTATATGAAGTATTAGTCGAACATCATTATACTAAAGTATTGGTATCGCGTCCTATTATTCCGCTTGGTCCCGACGTTGGTTATTTACCAGGGGAACTCCAGGAAAAATTATATAATTGGATGCAGCCGGTATACGATAATATCGACTATATCAGCCATATTGCACGCGCAACATCACCAGGATTGTTTTCTTCTGAGCATGCCACTCAAGAACAACAACACAACAATAATGGTAACAATAATGGTAGTCATAATCACAATGGTGGAAGCCATAAAGACAGGGGCTATCGCAAAAGTAAGAATAATCATCATCACAAGCAGCGTCATGATCTTGAAAATGTTCGACTTGAACGGTTGATGGCAGAAGATAAGTTAAGCCTTGAAGCAATTACCTACATGCGAGGGAGATCGATTCCGTACCAATATATATTTATCGATGAGGTACAAAATTTAACGCCGCACGAAGTGAAGACGATCGTCAGCCGCGTGGGTGATGGGAGTAAAATTGTTTTGGCGGGCGATCCCTACCAAATCGATTCGCCATACCTTGATTTTGTGAGCAATGGATTGATGGTACTTTCTGAAAGATTTAAAGGGCAAAAACTTTTCGGAACGGTCTACCTAACAACATCAGAACGAAGTGAGTTGAGTAAGCTTGCGAGCGAGCTATTGTAACACGCTACCACGTCAAATGAAATGGTAATGCGTTGTGTTGCATACACTGTATAAATTCAGGCGTTATAGTGACCTTATTTGTTGAGGTGATGCAATAAGATGCATAATGCAGATAAAGAGTGCTCGAGCCGGTAATGAGAGTTGTTTGTAAATTTGTCAGAAAATCATGGGGCAATTGATTTTTGAGTGGCAATACGACATGTATTTCTGAAATGCCAAATCCTTGTGTTGCGGTGAGCTCAAGTGGCAATAAATCGGTTGCATGAAGTTTGAGTTGTGATTGTGCTTGTGGATCGAGTTGTCCTTTGACGGCAAATACTTGGAAATTTTGGAGCCATGGTTGTACGCGATGGTACACTTTGGGGAAAATAACGATTTCTCGAGTTGAGTGATGATCTTCAAGTTGCATGAACGCCATAGCATCGCCTTTTTTGGTGGTGATTGTTTTGAGCGCCTTCACCATGCCGTAGCATATGGTAAGCGGTGATGATAGTTCACGGTTTGAGGGAGGAGGTGTTGATAATGCTTTGACGTATGCGGCGTAGAGATCGAGCGGGTGTCCACTCAGATAAAGTCCTAATACCTCCTTTTCTCGTTCAAGGAGTGTTGCATGCGTCCATTCTTCAACTGTTGGCAAAGGAGGTTGCTGTGGTATTTGCTCGTGAGGTGCTGTTGCAGAAGATGATGCAAACATTTCATCAAATAATTTTAATTGTCCCGTTGCAGCAGCATGTTTATGTTCTGTCGCCATACTGAGGATTGTCGGCAGCATGGCTAATTTTTGTGCACGCGATCCTGGTAGTTGGTCAAGAGCTCCCGAAGAGATGAGACTTTCAAGTACACGTTTATTGATAGTGCGAAGGTCGACTCGCAGACAGAGATCGAGCAGGTGAGAAAATTGTTGGTTGGTTCTCTGTTTAATAAGTTCATCAAGAGCTGCCGTACCTACGTTACGTATTCCTTGGAGGCCGAATAAAATGTGACCGTGATGAGCAGTAAATGCAACTTCAGAGCGGTTGATATCGGGTGTTAAAATATCGATACCCATGCCGCGAGCTTCGGCAAGGTAGGTAGCCATTGTTTCGGGACTTGCTGTCTCAAGCGATATGAGCGATGCCATAAATTCTGCGGGGTAGTTTGCTTTGAGATAAGCTGTCTGATAAGCAATAAGTGCATAAGCAGCCGAGTGTGATTTATTAAATCCATACCCGGCGAAATATGCCATCAGATCAAAAAGTTCTGCGGCACGAGTTTTATTGAATTGGCGTGCTTCTGAGCGTAAGACAAACCGTTCTTTCTGTTGTGCCATTTCGTCAGCTTTTTTCTTACCCATTGCACGTCGTAGCAGATCTGCTTCACCGAGTGAAAAGCCTGCAATTGCTGAGGCGATGTGCATCACCTGTTCTTGATATACAATAACACCGTATGTTTCTGCTAAAATCGGTTCAAGTTCAGGAAACAGGTACGTGATTTCTTGACGACCATGTCGTCGTTCAATAAAGGTATCGACCATGCCGGCATTGAGCGGTCCTGGTCGGTACAACGCGTTAACGGCGATAACGTCTTCAAATTTTTCGGGCTGAAGCCGGCGGAGTACGTCTTTAAGGCCACTTGATTCTAACTGGAACACGCCCGATGTGTTGCCCTGTTTGAGTAATGCAAAGGTGGGCTGGTCATCGAGAGGAAGCATGACAATATCGATCAATTTACCATGATTTTTTTCGATCGATTGTACGACCTGCTGGATGAGGGTGAGATTTTTAAGTCCCAAAAAATCCATTTTTAAAAATCCAAGACTTTCAAGCTCAGTCATGGCAAATTGGGTGACCAGCTCATCGGTCTTAGGCGGAATATAGACCGGTAACATTTCATCAACAGGACGTGGCGTTATCACTACCCCTGCCGCATGTTTTGATGCATGACGGGTGAGCCCTTCAAGGCGAAATGCGATCGAGAATAGTTCGGCAACTTTAGGATTATTGTCGATCAACTGCTTGAGCTTTGGTTCTTGATCGATCGCTTCTTGTAAGGTAATTTTTAGTTGATCAGGGATGAGTTCAGTAATTGTTTGTGAATCTTCGAAAGGAAATCCAAGTGCACGTGCGACGTCTTTGACCACACCTTTTGCCATCATAGTACCAAAGGTGATAATTTGGCAGACATGGTCATGCCCATACCGCTCTTTCACGTAGGTAATAACTTTATCACGCCCTTCGATGCAAAAGTCGATATCGATATCGGGCATTGAAACCCGTTCAGGGTTGAGAAACCGCTCAAACAAAAGATTGTAGCGGATGGGATCAACATCGGTAATTTGCAGTGACCATGCAACAACCGATCCGGCAGCAGATCCCCGCCCCGGACCAACGGGAATTTTTTGACGTTTTGCCCATTGAATAAAGTCACTGACCACTAAAAAGTAGGTAACAAATCCCATTTTGATAATGAGTTCAATCTCCTCTTCAAGTCGCTTGCGATACTGTGGTGCTTGATCTGCAGTAATTCGCTGTGCATTGATCAGTTGTTGTAGGCCTTCATGGCACAACATAATAAAATATTGTTCTGATGAAGTTTCAATAGGAAGTGGATAATGGGGAAAATAGAGTTTTCCGGTATCGAAAGCAAATGAGCAACGATCAGCAATAACACCACTATTCCAAACGACCTCAGGATGATCCTGAAATATTTCGAGCATTGTTGGTGCAGGTCGCATATGTGCGCGGCAATCACCAAAGGTAAATCGTTGTGGATCTGCTATGGTGGTTCGTGTCTGCACAGCGAGCATAACTTCATGTGCATAGCGATCTTCTGCGTTCACATAATGGCAGTCACCCGTTGCGACGACTTGGATGCCCATCTGCGTACTGAGTTCAAATATTTTTTTGTTGAGTATTTTTTGATCTTTCTGTTCATCTGGTTGTACTTCGAGATAAAAACGTTCGGGGCCAAATATGTCCAAAAACCATTCTGCCCGTGATCGTGCTTCGTCGTCACGATCATTCATGAGTAGCTGGGGGATATGACCACCGAGACATGCGCTGGTAACAATGAGCCCTTCGGCGTGTTGTCGCAGCATGGCATAATCGATACGTGGTTTAAAATAAAAACCGGAGGTATGTGCATAAGATATTAATTTGCAGAGATTTTTATAGCCGGCTTCGTTTTCGACGATCAAGAGAAGGTGATAATACTTATTATCGGGGTTTTTGATCGCTGCATCTTCAGTGAAATATGCTTCCATTCCCAAAATTGGCTTGAGGCGTGCAGCCTTTGCCTTTTGAAAAAATTTAACCGCACCAAAAATGTTACCATGATCGCTGATGCCTAATGCCTGGAAATTGTTTTGTATGCCAAAGGCAACCAGATCATCAAGGCTAATCGCACCATCAAGTAATGAATAATCGGTATGGAGATGAAGATGGGTAAAATGGGGCATACAACTGGATAAAAAGGTGGTGAATCAGACAACTCTCATGTTGTTTGAATATAACGGTGAATGCGAAGAAAGACAACAGAGAATTGAGCCGATTTGGATCAATTCTCTGCATTAGATTATCTTGTTATTAGTTTAGAAAGGGTCATCGAAGTTTTCGCCTGCTGGCATTTGCGGATGTGGTGATTCACTAACAAGAACAAATCCGTCAACAGTTGGTTCGTTTGTTGGTGCTGTCGATTTAGAAATTACGAGCGGTGTATCTCTTACAATGTCATTCATGTCAAAGGTTATTTCCATGCCATGTTTTGCATATAACAATTCAGCTTCTTCGGGAGTGAAGAGATTTTCAATCGTATTAAGTACCAAACTTGCACAATATTTTTGACATGCAGATCCACTTGCTTGGAGTTTTCGATAATAGGGTACCATTGTTTGGAAACCGAATTTTGGGTTAGGTATGTCTGTTTGAGTATCAATTTGTGTAATGGTTTCGAATATTGTCTCGAATACTTTAGGAGCATGTTCTTTTGCAAAATTGACTTGATCATTAGTAAATGGCTTCATCGGGTCATAGCCAGCGGTAGTTATTGCATAGTTAAGAACTGGCAATATCAACTTATTTGAAAAACCAGGGTATCTGCGTGCCTTAGATGCCGGAAATCCCATAAGATGATGTATGCCTTTAATCAGAGAACCATTAACGCCACAATCTTCAAGTTTAAAGTAAGTACGGTGAACCGTGCTCCCTGATTGAGGGTGAACGACTGATGGTAGATGACCACCTAAAAGTTCTTCTTTGAAAGTAGGAAATTGTAATTGACTGCATAATCGATTATGATGGACATCTGTGCCATAATATTCAAAGTGAGTTGCAAGGCCATTTTGCATGAGTCCTTGTTGTTGGAAAATTAGATCTCCTAATTTTTTACCATTAACAACAATGAATGTTGATTGATCAATAGGGTTATCGCGTAATACCATTGCCTTAATGAGAAAATATGTTTGAATGTTGATGGTATCTTGTTTGGTCAATGTTGTTTTGTTGTTATTATGAATATCCTTAAGTGCCTGAAGACCTTGATTATATGCAGGGGCGTATTGATCAAATATATCTTTATATCGATTCTTTTTTAAAACAAATGCTTGATAAATAGCCTGAGCTTCTCCGTATGCTGACTTATCGTCACGTGTCTCAGGCTCTTTTTGTGCTTCTTGGAGTTCACATGCGTAATTTTTGGTGAATTGCGTGAGTAATTGATGTACTTGTTGACATGCTGATCCCGGCTTCGCCACGCAACTTGATGCGCAGCCATTCTTTTTATCTTTGACTTCCTGTTGCAGTAGCGTTGCTATTTGATTAATTCTTGTTAATCGATCACCTTCTCTCTTTTGACGATACTCGAGGACTTTTGGTGTATTATGGTGTTCATCATCTGATCTACTCAGTGGGTTTTTATACATTGGATCGTTGGGATTCAGAATTAGAATAACAGGTTCTGGTTGTTGGCTACTTGAATCTTGTGATGCGCCAGTAACTTGAGTTTGACTTAAAATACTCCGAATTGAAGGTACTTGTGATGGTTTGGGTCTAGGTTCAGGTGATTCACTCAGTTGTGATCCATAATACCAGCAGCCATCGTCTTGATGTAGGTGTGGTATTTTATATGATTCGCTTATGATTGATAGGAATTCTTTACCTTGTTTAAGCGAATGAGTTTCTCCAGGTGTCGTTATTTCGAATGAACTAGGCTGCCATGTGAATGATTGTGAAGCCGTTGGGTGTGCATGCAATCTATTATACATTGTATACGCAAGCGCTCCGGTTCCTGCTAATGCTAATCCAGCCTGTACCCAGCGATTGCTGAGAAAGTTTTTAGCTCGGGGTGCAGCATAGTCATAATGCGGTTGCAGATGCGATACCAACGGATTGTAGTATTGTTGAAAATTTGTTGAAAATGATGTTGCCAGTGGCTGGTAGTATGATTGAAGGTTCCGCCCAAATCCAAGGTTTGAGAACCATGAAGCCTCAAGTCCTGACGATATTAGGGTTATACCAAGGGCAATAGAGCGGGCATGTCGCTGCCATAAAGTGAGTAATGATAGATTTTTCATATTCATGATTCCTTCTGGGATAAAGTAATAATTTTGCTATGTACTATTAATAAGTATATTCTGTTTGAAAATTATTACAAGCGGGGGGGGGGTGGTGGCCCCTATTCTGGACCCAAAGCCCTTCAGAAGGGGGTAATAATACTGATGGCTGGCTATATTGCTAATCGAGATTGATGTATGGGAATTTACGGCCGTTCTGTGGCAGGGGTGCGTTAATGAGCAGGTGTTCAGTGTGAGCATCCATAGCTACAAGTTCTTTTAACTTATCTGTTGATTCGATATCAGCAAGGTCTTGCTGAGTATATTTATCACTTTCTACTTTAGTCATTGTATCATTTGGACTTATTATGGAATGCCCTCCATAGTGTATGAACCGTGTCAATTGACGCATTTCTGGATTTAAGGAATCAGCGTCTCTTTGGTTGGTGATTATAATAGAATAATATCCTGATGCGGTAAGTTGTAAGCGTTCCCGTGTCAATTGACGTATTTCTTCATCTAAAGAATCAGTTTCTCTACTTATTTCATCTAATTCTGGCAGCAAGGTGTTAGGGTCTTTGCTTATTGTTTTGAGCCAATCCAGTCGACATGCCTCATCTTGCTTCATTCTTTGTCGAAATTTACTCAGCTTGGCTTGGTCGTTCATTGTTTCTTGTACAGTTTGCCGAAATTTTGCCTGACGATAGGGGGAATTGAATTGCTGTTGATAGCGGCGATCACTGAGCTGAATCTGTGCAATTTCTTTTTTTATCTTTTCGAATCCTTGGCAAATATTTTCATATTTGTTGTACGTTAGTTGCATGTGTTCGCTGTGTATTTGTTCAGTTTCTCTCTGTATTCTTTGTATACGTTCCTTTCGGCGTAAATGGTCTGCTAGTTTATTAGGGGATTTGCAATGTTTTAGTGGGGTAGAGGGTAATTGTTGTTCAACAATGGTGAATTCTTCGGGAACGATTTCGGGTGGTTGGCTAGAAAAAAGCATGGGTGATATTGCAAATTCTGGTAGTTGTTCCTCTGTGCGTGGAGGTATATTATCGATAGGTATGCCTTCTGGTATACTTTGTGGTTGAGAAGGAGCTGAGATAAGCGTATCGTGTATTCGATCGGGCTGTGGGCTGAGTGATGGTATTTCAGAAATAGTTTGCTGTCCCTGTCCGTTACGCGGGGGTATGGGTTCGAGAGGAGGCATATCGTCATTATCATCATCATCATCATCATTATTATCTTGCTGTTTCGGATTCGATTTTATTGGTGCTTGTTGAATCGGGGATATTGTCAGCCAATTGCCATATTTGTTGATGTTGTGAGACGGTTCAAGCGATTCGCGTTGCCGTCCTTCTGTAGTAGCCGCGATAGGAAGATCAATTCTAGTGCATAGTTGCAGCGCTAATTGTCTCCGTTGCATAGATGCAAAATGAGAATGATATATTGTTTGTAATGATTGAGCACGAGATTGTTGATGCCAGCGTCCAAATTGCCATCCGCAATAGAGTCCGACGGAAGCTGCTATTATTCCTGCTTGTACCCAGTGATTTTTCAAGGTCGACTTGATCTTGTGTGTATAGGGCGACTGCTGTAAGGTGTTATGGCGTACAACTATTCGTTGGGGTAATAACCTTATACATGATATTTGAGGTAGATGAAACGTGTGCGCTGGTGAATGCGATATCGCCGGCACCAGGAAGGTGAAGAAATAAAAAAATCTATAATTATTCATTGATAAGCTCTCTTTATGTATACTATAATTTTAATGATATCATAATAGAAAATTTTAACAAGCGGTCAAAATACTTCAATTCAGTAGCTTTAGCGATGCGCTGGACGATTTATTGTCTGGCTGATATTGATACGCCAAATCGAGCGTCCATGGGCTTATTATGAAATGTTGATATAGCTGTACCGCTACTTTGTATAGTTTGCCAGAAAAATCAGATCTTTACACGATATTTTGTGCTTGTTCACGCATTCTTTCAAGCGATGTCTTAATGGCGATAATGTGCTCGAACGAAGGTGCATCGATGAGCTTTGCATTGAGCGTGTTAATTTCACGAAACATTTCTTGGAGGATAAAATCGATACGCTTTCCTTGAGGCTCATGTTTTGCTACAAAGGTGTCTTTGAGTGCTGCAATGTGGGTGGTAAATCGTACCAATTCTTCATTGATCTCAATTTTGCCAATATTCTGATAGATTGCCTGCAGATGTGAGGTGCGGGCATCTTCGGTGAGTGTGTTGAGCGGTTCCTGAATAAGCTTTACTACCTGCGCGATGCGCTGCTCCGACACTTCCAGTGCACGTGGTGTAATGTATTCCAGAGCTTTTTCTATGATTTGTACATGTTGCATGAAGTCGTTATACAGTGCTGTGCCTTCGCGTTCACGTTCTCGTACGACTTCGGTAATAAGAGCCTCAATTTCTTGAAGAATGAGGTGGGCGGTAGGTTCGGAGAGTGGTGTTTCAATCGACTCGAATACATTGGGGATCAGCAAAATATCTTGGATCGACAATTGGCCGGGTATGTTGAGTGTTTTTTGCAAATCGTTGATAGCAGCGATATATCCCTGTGCGAGTGCATATGACGGCATGACGGTCGACTTAATCGTCAGTGGCTGAGACGATTGCAGCGAAAAGGTAACTGTACCGCGCTGGAGAGCAGCGCGACATTGTTGTACGATTGTTACTTCGAGGCGAGCGCATGATGAAGGCATTTTACAGGTAATATCAAAAAAACGACCATTTACCGTTTTCAAGGTGAGTGTGGCGCTTGCGGTGGTATGTTCGTCAAGGGGGAGTGATATGATACGTGATGCGAAACCTGTCATGCTATTCATTATGCAAAACCTTACTAGAGATTGGTATATGTATTTTGGACATCTTCAAGCTCGTCCAGTGCTTCTAAAAATGCGATTGCTTGTTCTTCTTCGGGTGTGTCGAGTGATAATTTTTGTTGTGGTGACCATTCAAGCTCTGCATTTTTTACTTCGAGATGAGCTGTTTGTAAGGCTTGCTTGACCTGATCAAGTGATTTGGGTTCAGTGTAAATAAGAAAATTTTCTGGCTCTTGAGTAATTTCATGAATAGGATATTCAAACAATGTTTCGAGGAGTATGTCTTCGGTGACATTTTCTTTTGGTACTCTGATGGTTCCTACATGCTGAAACATCCAGCTGACCGACCCCGGTTCGCTGAGTCTGCCGCCATGCCGTGAAAATACATGGCGCAATTCTCCTGCTGCACGATTTTTATTATCGGTCAATACTTCGATAATGATAGCAATACCACCCGGTCCGTAACCTTCGTAATTTTGCTCTTCATACATCTGTCCAGGGAGTTCCCCAGATCCTTTTTTAATGGCACGCAGCACATTTTCTTGTGGCATGTTCACTTTTTTTGTTTTGTCGATGAGCGTACGTAGGCGAGGATTTGCTGCCGGATCGCCGCCACCTTCGCGGACAACAACGGTAATCTCTTTGATAAGTTTGGTAAATGCCTTACCCCGTTTTGTATCAAGCGCTGCTTTTTTGTGTTTAATCGTTGACCACTTTGAATGACCCGACATGGCAAAATTCCTCTACTGCTATTATCTGTATGAATAATATCATAATCGATTTTACTCATCCTGTGAACGATTGAAGATAGATCTAATGTTGGTTATTAGTCAAACCAAATCAAGAATTGATCGGAGGTAATTATGTGCTGTCTCGGGAATTTTGCGACCTCGTGATGTACGCTCGAGTAATCCTTTTCGCATAAGATAAGGTTCGTAAACCGTTTCGAGCGTCGCACTATCTTCACCAACCATGGCGGCTATCGTTTCAATGCCAACGGGACCGCCTTGATATGTTATTGCGATTGCACGAAGCAGCGCGCGATCGATTGCGCATAAGCCGGCGATGTCGATACCAAGAAAAGTGAGCGTCTTTTCGGTTATCTCGAGCGAGATGTGCGTTTCTCCTGATGTTTGTGCAATATCACGAACACGACGCAAAATATTTTTTGCAATACGTGGGGTGCCGCGTGATGATTGAGCTACGCGTAATGCAGCTGCGTTGTCGATTGTACATGCAAGATGTTCCGCAGCCGTTATAATAATTTCTTGTAGTTCATTTTCGGGATAAAAATCGATGCGTTCAACAATGCCGAATCTGCTTCGTAATGGCGCAGAGATCATGCCGCTTTTGGTAGTAGCGCCGATGAGTGTGAACGGATGAAGGGGGAGATTGACCGATTTCGCTCCAGCGCCTTGGCCAATAATAATGTCAACGCGAAAGTGTTCCATAGCATTGTATAACACCTCTTCAACTTGCATTGGCATGCGGTGAATTTCATCGATGAATAATATATCACGCGGATTGAGATTGGATAAAAGTGCAACGAGATCTCCCGAGCGTTCCATCATGGGTCCACTGCAGATGATAATATTTGATGACATTTCGTGAGCAACAATATGTGCAAGTGTGGTCTTTCCGAGACCCGGCGGACCAAAGATGAGCAAGTGATCAAGTGGCTCCTGGCGAAGTGCTGCGGCTTTTGTGTAAATAGTGAGCTTGTGTTTTAATTCACTCTGGCCTTTGTATTCTGCAAATGTCTTGGGGTGATATGATGTGCGTTGCTCAGTAATTGCTTCGGGCGATATAAATGATATAAGTGATTGATCTTGCATGGGCATTGGTACCAGTAAAAATTGCTTAACGGTTTGAGTGTAGCCTATTGATGAGTGATTTGCTAGAGAAGTATAGAAAATAGGCGAGATCATTTTGTGGATGATCTCGCCTATTTTATTTGGAGTAACAAGATGTGGTTTAGAATCCTAAATTAATGCTGACATAAGGACCGATGAGTGCAAAGTCACTTGTTGTAATTGCAACAGGTGATTGCAAGGCATTGAAATATACTTGTGCTTGGTAGCCAACTTCTAACTTGAAGTGATTGCTTTGACCATATGGCAAGAAGTATGCAAGACCGATATTTTGTCTCAGTGCAGGAACAAATTGTGTTTTGTAGTTGTTCAAGATCGTTGCTTGTGTTGTTGTATCATCTTGATCATCATCAGTTAGGTGTGGAGTGAGGGCACAGTAGTTGAGATGCCCCGCAAGAAGAGATAGTGCTCCCTCCCCGGTCAACTGAAAATGAGATGTAATGTCATATGAAAAATCAAAACCAGCTTGTATACCTGCTCCATTAAATGAAGACATAGATGCTATGAGGCTATCGGCTTCGGTAATGTTACTGTACGTGGGATTATTCAATGCCTTAATGTGTGCAGCGCTGATGCCATAATACAAGGAGCCCTGCAGATGATTATCGTACATAAGCTGTTGTCCGTAAATGAGGTTAATCTCATCAAAATTGAACCGTAGTGTGGTGAAGTTTTCTGGTGAGTCAGGGTTAATCAGTGATTTGTTGGAAGTATGGATACGTTCCCAGTTAAGACGTATTTTAGCATCGAGCGGGCATATATATGCAGTGATTCCGAGATCAAACCCAAATTGGTACGTTGGTAAAATATTATAAATGGTACTTTCGTCACTTGAATCAGCACTGAAATTGGTGTTGTTGACGAGTGGTTTTAATGCAAGTGCACTAAAGCTTGTTTCAAAGACACATTCTCT
>Ga0206970_10069_pt1 | contig 20392 bp, 20 predicted proteins | sample Alteio_BWOrgHeat_88_FD_152964 | JGI IMG/M metagenome (GOLD analysis project Ga0206970, IMG submission 152964) | Enriched cells from forest soil in Barre Woods Harvard Forest LTER site, Petersham, Massachusetts, United States -... | ecosystem: Environmental > Terrestrial > Soil > Temperate forest >... | reverse complement strand
CGCAACGTCAAGGATTTCTGGAACCGCTGGCACATCACCCTCTCCACCTGGATGCGCGATGTCGTCTTCTCGCCCCTCTCCAAATTCTTCGTCGGCAAGTTCGGCATCCATATGGCCGACCACGCCATTGCCTTGACCATTGTCATTGTCTTTCTCCTGGTGGGCATCTGGCACGGCGCAGGCTGGAACTTCGCCGCCTATGGAGCCGTGCATGCCTTGGGCGTGGTGACAAATCATTATTACACCATCTTCCTGAAGAAGAAGCTGGGCCGGGAAAGGTTCAAGGCCTACAATGAAAACCGCTGGATTCGAGCCGTGGCCGTGGCGTTGACGTTCTGCTACTGCGGGGCGAGCCTGATTTTCTTCGCCAACACCTTCCCGGAAATTAAACATATCTTTTCAATTCTGCGATGAATCCAAGCAGGTAAAACGCCTTCCAACTTGATGAAGCTGCCCCGATACGCTTAACATGTGAGTCCGTTTTCAACCGTCGCAATGCAGCATGAACAAATTCAAAGAGCCGGCATCCTGTTTTTTCAGGTCAGCCTAAATCCGAAGAGGCTTTGATGCGTCCAGCATTCTCTTCCACAAAACAAGCGGCGGTGTTCGCGCTCTTGTTGCTGGTGCTGCTATTGTCACCTGCGCTGGCCGGGAGAAAACTTCTGCCCCCGCGTGAACGAGCGTACGCCAGCCAGGGCTGGGGCAGCGGACCGTATCCATGGATCCGCAATCAGATTTTTGAGGAAACCAACCCCATAGACATCGCCTTCATGGGTTCATCTCACATCCTGCAGGCGGTGGACACGCCGTATGTGCAGGCGCAATTGAGCGCGAAACTGGGCCGGCCTGCGGTCGTGCGAACTATCGCCTGGGGCGGTTCGGGCTACGACGCGTTATATGGCATGGCGCGGGATTTGATGGCTCATCGCACGGTGCGGATGCTCGTTTTTTATGACGAAAACAACCCCGGCAACCGCAGTTCTTCCTCCATTTTTTGGTTTCGATTGGGCGAAGACGCCGGCCTGCTAACCGGGCTGCCGTTCCGTGACCAGTCTCTTTATTATTTCGCCTCCGTCATTGGCATGCCGCGAAATCTGCTGGCCCTGCTCCGGCCAAATGTGCCGGCGCCGCTGGTTTCCAATCCGCCAAATTACTGGGAACAACATTACTGTTCGGCCAGTGTCGTGAAGCTTCTGGGCTGCACTTGTTCGGAGCTCGGTTTTAATTACGACACGTTGTCGGACAACTTCACCGCGTACACACCGTTTTCACCACAAACAGGGGTCACGGCGGCGGACACGGAAATTTATTCTTCGGCGGCCAAAAATGATTTTGAATTTGTCAACGAACCCCTGCCCGCCTGGCAAGCGCACTTTGCGGCAAAGCTGGAGGAGTTGGCGCAGAACAACGGGTGCAAGCTGGTCATGTTGCACCTTCCTGTGCTGGCAGACGCGCCGGTGAAGGGAATCCACGAACGCGCCTTCTGGCCGGATATTTTCAAAGGCGACTTCTGGCTGGTCGGCATTCCGCCGGCAAAGTTATTTGCCGGCCTGACCGACCAGCAGTTGCACTGGCTGTTTACAAACAGCGCGCACTTCAACAAAAATGGGATGCAGTATTTCACGCCGCTGATCACGCCGGCACTGCTGGAAATTTATGAGACCCGGCATTGACAGGTTCATTTATGCGGTGATTGTAGTACTGTCACTGGCAGCACTATGGCTGGTACTGAACGCGCCTGCGAATTTCCTGAATGCCCGCGTGGTGTATCAAGGTTTTTAGGGCATGGACACGCCATACCTTTTGGCCGGACTGACCGCCTACATTCTGGCCGGGCGAGCCGTTATGCGCCTGCTCTCGGGCAACAGCCGCGAACTCGCTTTGGCCACATTGAATTTGGCGGGCTGTTTCTACTTCCTGTTCTACGGTGGCAAGGAGCATTTCGTTTTGCGCTTCGCCACCTATGTGGCGCTCATTGCCGGTTTATATGTCGCCCTGCTGATATTTGCAGAGCGGCGGGGCGGCTGGCCGTGGCTGGCGTTCTTTGCACCAATTGCTGCGTTGATTGTCGTCCGCTATATGCCGGGCGAGGTTTTTATAGCCTTGGGACACGCATTTGGCAAAAGCTGGCGCGGGGTGCCCAATATGATTGGCATATCGTATCTCGCGTTTCGCTGTAGCCGGCTGGTGTTGGAAATCCGTAATGGCATGGTCAAGCGACCGAATTTTCTCGAATACCTCAACTTCGCATTTTTTCTGCCAACCATGCCTGTGGGCCCCATCAACACCTACGCCAACTACCGGCGCGGATTCACCGAACCGTATAAAGTCCCAGTCGGCCGGGCAGCCCTGCGCATCCTCGTCGGCGCGGTCAAATACCAGTTCCTTGGCAACCTGTGCAACCAACTCACCTACTCGGGCCTGTTGTTGGACGACCATCCTCATCACTGGATAGATCTACCGGTGGCGATGCTGTTCTATTACCTGTACCTCTACCTGAATTTCTCAGGTTTCTGCGACATGGCCATTGGCGCGGCGGCGCTCATCGGCATTCCCGTGCCCGAGAACTTCGACAACCCCTTTGCCGCGCGCAACGTCAAGGATTTCTGGAACCGCTGGCACATCACCCTCTCCACCTGGATGCGCGATGTCGTCTTCTCGCCCCTCTCCAAATTCTTCGTCGGCAAGTTCGGCATCCATATGGCCGACCACGCCATAGCCTTGACCATTGTCATTGTCTTTCTCCTGGTGGGCATCTGGCACGGCGCAGGCTGGAACTTCGCCGTCTATGGCGCGGTGCATGCCATGGGCGTGGTGACAAACCATTATTACACCATCTTTCTGAAGAAGAAACTGGGCCGCGAAAAATTCAAGGCCTACAATGAAAACCGCTGGATTCGGGCCGTGGCGGTGATAATCACCTTTTGTTACTGCGGGGCGAGCCTGATTTTTTTTGCCAATTCTTTCCCGCAAATCAAACAAATCTTTGGTATTTTCCAATAAGCCATTGTCTCCATGACCAATTCGCATTTAAAATTTCACCATTTCGGCCTGGCTGTCCGCCGCCCGGATGAGGCACGGAAATTTGTGGGCCGGCTGGGCTACGAACCGGGCAATTTTGTATTCGACCCCGTACAAAACGTTCATTTGCAGCTTTGCACCCATGCCACCCACCCGGCGGTGGAAATCATCTGGCCCGGTCCAACGCCCGGGCCGGTTGAAAAGCTGACGGAACGCCACACTTCCGGCATCATCTATCATTTATGTTATGAGACGGACAGTTTGACTGCGGCGCTGGCCGGGCTGGAGGCGGCCGGGTTGACTGCAATTTGCATTTCGCCACCAACGCCTGCGCCACTGTTCGGCGGCCGACCGGTTTCTTTTTACCGGGTCGTGGGGATAGGCCTAATCGAGATTCTGGAAATAAATTGAATAAACCAGCCAATTTTTCATCTAACCTTGACGTGCAAAGCGATGCTGTCATGATTTCGCTCCTTTATAAATGAGCCGGCTGAAGAATTTTTCACGCAATATCGCTACCAGCTATCTGCAACTGGGCGTAAACGCGATTTATTCGCTGGTTTCCGTGCCACTCATTCTGCACTGGTTGCCCAAGGCAGAATTTGGCCTGTGGGCGGTTTTGGTGCAAATGTTGGCCTATGTCTCGATTATTGATTTGGGGATGACTTCGGCGGTGGCGCGGTTACTGGTAGACCACAAGGACGACCGCCATAATGGAAATTACGGCTCGCTGGTCAAAACCGCCTTTGGGGTAAGCCTGACGCAAGGACTAATCATCTTGGTAGCGGTTGCTTTGGGAGCGCCATTGCTGGCGAATTTGATGAGAATTCCACCGGAACATCAAGACACCTTCATTAGTCTCCTGCGGATTCAAGGCTGCTTTACTGCGTTTACCTTTAGTTTGCGTCCCTTGGGATTGATGTTGTACGCGCACCAGCGAATGGATCTCCAATCTTATTCGGAGATGTTAACTTTGGCGGTGCTGCTGGGATTGTTGGTGTGTTTTTTAAACCGGGGCTATGGCATTTATTCATTCATTTACGCGAATGGATGCACACTATTAGTTGGACCGATTTTTCTCTTTTGGAACTGCTGGCGAATAGGTGTTTTGCCGAAGGCAGGTGAATGGGGGCACGCATCATGGAAAATGTTCCGGGAAGTATTTAACTACGGAAAGGATGTGTTCCTGTTAAATTTAGGATCCCAATTGATAATGACGAGCCAGACTATCGTGGTATCCCGGACAATGGGATTGGAACGAGCGGCAGTCTGGTCGGTAGGCACTAAACTTTTCAATCTTGTCGTTCCATTGGTCGCCCGGCCTAATGGCGCAGCCATGCCCAGCATGTTTGAAATGCAAGTGCGCGGTGAAAAGGAACGGCTGCAAAGGCGCTTTCGGGCCATGGTTCTGTTGACGGCGAGCTTGGGTGCCTTTTGCGGCGGTTCTTTTGCCATGTGTAACAGCCTGTTTGTGCAGGTTTGGACCGCAGGAAAGATTGCCTGGTTGCCTTTGAACGATATGTTGCTGGGGACTTGGCTGTTCATCCTATCCATGCAAACCACCCACTCTTCCTTTGTTGCTGTTACCAAGCAAATCCGTGGCATGCGTTACATCTTTTTTGCGGAAGGCTGCACCTTTTTCATCGTGTCCCTGTTGCTTGCTGGCCGTTGGGGAGTGCCGGGCATGGTACTCACCTCCATTTGTTGTTCACTACTGTTTTCTTACCAATACAGCCTGCGGAGAAGCCATGCTTTTTTCCACTGCAGCCTAGTGGAACTCGCTATCAAATGGGTGCTCCCGAGTTTGAAACTGGCGGCGGCTTTTGGCATCTTGACCATCATTGTCTCGCTTTTAGACCAAGGGCTGCCCGTTCTCTGGCGATTGATTATTCATGGCAGCGTTGCAACATTGATTGGCGGACTCCTGTTCTTGCGCCTCGGCCTGCCTAAAGAAATGATCACCGAAGCAACCACCCGGCTGCCACAATCGGCGGCCAAATGGCTACAATTTGTGAGCGCCAGATAAACCAGTGCAACGCATTTTATATATTGCAACCTTCCCGCCTTACTACAATTTAATGTCATCAGTATTATGCCTGCTGCAACTCCGTCATACTTGGGTTTACTGAATCGATATCGCCGGTTCACCAGCATAGGGGAGACGGCAAGATTGTTGTGGTCCATAACCGCGCATAATATCGGGTTCAAGCCCGGGAGAGGTGCAGCTAGAAGGATGCAAGGCTGGGCCTTCTTCCAAAAAATATCGGGCGCGGCTTCCGTCGACCCGCTAGCTGTGGCTGAAAATGAATTTATCGTTGCCTTTCGTGATCCCAAATCGCAAGTTAACGAAGTAAAAGTGGCGCTGAGGGTTCCATTCTGTGACTCGAGCGACTCCTTGGTGTTCCATCAAGTTTTTATGCAGCAGGATTATCTCCAGGCTCTGGAATGGTTCTCCAGAATTCATTCCACGGGGAAAATCCGAACCATCATGGATGTCGGGGCAAACATAGGTTGCACGGCGCTGTTTTTATCCACCCAGTTTCCAGAGGCAGATATATTCTGCTTAGAACCTGAAGCTAGCAACTATTCGCGGCTGCTATTGAACCTGGGCCTAAATCCAGGGAGCAAGATCAAATGTTTTCGCGGTGCCTTGTCAACGCGCTCAGGCAAACTCGAGCTTTCAAGAGATTTTAAACCGGGCAACGACTGGGGCGCCCAGTTTGTTGAGGATCAAGCACCCCCATCCGCAGAAGAAAAGCGCCAGCATGTGGATGCTGTCGAGGTTTGGGGACTTCTCGAGAAAACAGGGTTTGACCGGGTGGATTTCTTCAAGCTGGACGTCGAAGGCGCGGAAGCGGGCCTGCTAAGAGACCCTCAGTTCAAATTGTTCCTCAAAGAAAAGGTGCAAAGAATTGCCGTCGAAGTGCATGAAGAATTTATAAAAATTGAGGAGGCAAAAAATGTTTTGGAGTCGCTGAATTTTAAGACAGGCCTTGTCGCAGAGTTTGTCTGCGGTATAAAAAATAAGGAACGGGCGAGCTTCTAATCACTTGATTAAGCCAGGTTGAAAACATATGAGTCGAGCAAAAAAAAATGAAGGTCTTTTGTATGATGTAGGTATGCACATGGGTGAAGACACCGACTATTATCTTAAGAAGGGGTTTAAGGTGATTGCCTTCGAAGCCAATCCGGCTCTACTGGAACATTGCAAGAAAAGATTTTCGAACGAAATTGCAAAGGGAAAGTTGACAATCGTGGAAGGGGCTATCGTCGACCCGCTCCGGACGGGGTCCGGCACAAATTCAATTAAGTTTTATAGGAACAAGGAACTCTCGGTATGGGGAACCGTGGCAGATGACTGGGCCAGACGAAACGTCGACGTCTTTGGAGCAACGAGTGAAATCATTGAAGTCCCGGTTGTCAATTTTGCGCAATGCCTGGAAACCTATGGAATTCCACACTATATGAAGATTGACATTGAAGGCATGGACAGCGTCTGCCTTAAGGCATTGCTACCTTTTGAACAAAAGCCGGACTACATTTCAATCGAGTCGGAAAAAGTCAGCTTCAGAAAACTACTTGAAGAACTGGATCTCTTGACCCAGTTGGGCTACACCAAATTCAAGGCTGTTGAACAATGTTATATTGCGCGGCAGCAGGAACCAAACCCATCCAAAGAAGGGCTATATTTGGGGTATCAATTCCAGCCTGGTTCTTCGGGGCTATTTGGAAAAGACCTTCCGGGCAGATGGAAAAATTGCCGGCGGATTGCCAGTGAATATAGATCCATTTTTTTGGTATATAAATTGTTTGGAGACTACGGCACATTCAAGAGGTTCAACAGGTATCTTACCGGCGGCTGGCGCGGAAAACTTTTTTCAATGGTATTTTTTGGAAAGACCCTACCCTGTTGGTATGATATGCACGCCGAACACCAGTCCGTTGTCTCCTGAATCGGGCCAGCTTTGATGGTGAGAATATGATTGTGGCCTCGGTCATCTTGTGCGCCCACAACCCCCGCGAAGAATACCTGCGGAGGGTTTTGGACGGTTTGCGCGCCCAAACCGTGCCGCCGAACCAATGGGAATTGCTGCTGGTTGACAATGGCTCCCAGCTTCCGTTGTCTGGATGTTTCGATCTTTCCTGGCATCCCTTGGCCCGCCACATCCGGGAAGAGAACCTGGGTCTTACGCCAGCGCGGCTGCGCGGCATTCGGGAATCCGGGGCTGACACTTTGGTGTTTGTAGATGACGACACTGTCCTCGCACCAGACTATTTGGAACAAGCACTGATGGTTAGGAGTTTGTGGCCGTTCGTAGGCGTCTGGGGCGGGAATTGTGTTCCGGAATACGCGGTGCCTTTGCCGTCGTGGGTCGGCGACCAAACCTGGAGGCTGACGGTCGTGGAGGTCAAAACTGATGTCTGGAGCAACTTGCGCGAAGGATTTCTTACCATACCCGTAGGCGCTGGCATGTGTGTGCGTAAAAATGTTTGTCTGCGTTTTCTGGCCCGCTGTGACAATGCAGCAAGCCGGTCCTTAGGCCGCCGGGGCACCAGCTTGAGCGGTTATGAAGACGTGGAATTGGCCCATTGTGCGCTTGATCTGGGCCTGGGTACCGGCAAGTCATCTCGGTTGCGTTTGACCCACCTGATTCCAGCCTCAAGGCTTACGCTGGATTATTTTGTCCGCCATGCGGAGGGCGACGCCATGTCCATGATGTTGTTCCGCGCCAGTCGGGGCTTGCCTATCCAAAAACCCAAGCCGAGGTCCTGGATCGGTTCTCTGCGATGGTTTCTCCACCGACAGATCCATCGCGTTCCCCGCGAGCAGTACGAAATTTCAAAGGCGTATCACCGCGGCCTGGAAAAGGGCTGGGAAATGGTGCAACAGCAGCTTAAGGAAAATGCAAACGTTTAGAGCATTTTAAATAAAGTTGTAGCCGTTACTTTGCCGGTTTGATAGAGTATGGTCATGAAACGGCCCATCTCACTGGATCTGCGGCAACGTATTCTGGCTTCCTATGATCAGGACGAAGGGACCCGCGAGGAAATCGCCCAACGCTTTCGGGTTTCTTTGGGGATGGTCAAAAAACTTCTGCAACAACGCCGTCATGCTGGCGATATTGCCTGCCAATATCACCGTTGCGGGCGCAGGCCAAGGATCGTGGCCGGCCACCGCCAAACACTGCGCGAACTGCTCAGCCACAAACCCGATCTAACGCTCGAAGAACTGCGCCGGGCCGCCCAGCTGGATTGCACCATCCAAGCCATTCATTATGTGCTGGCGGAAATGGGGCTGATATATAAAAAAAGACGCTCCGCGCCAGTGAACAAGATCGGCCGGACATTGCCCGGGCGCGCCGGAACTGGCGCCGGCAGCAACCGTCGTTGGACCCGGCCCGGCTGATCTTTATCGACGAGTCCAGCGCCAAAACCAACCTGACCCGGCTGCGCGGCCGGGCCGAGCGGGGGCAGCGGGTACATGGCGCCGCCCCGCATGGGCATTGGAACAGCACCACCGTGATTGGCGCCATGCGCCTGGACGGCTCGACGGCCTGCATGGCCATTGAAGGAGCCACCGACGTGGAAGTTTTCGGAGCCTATGTCCGACAGGTGTTGTGTCCCTTTCTCAAACCGGGAGACGTGGTGATAATGGACAACCTGGCGGCGCACAAAAGTGAAGCCATTCTGGCGCTGATCCGGCAGGCGGGTGCCGAGGCGCGGTTCCTGCCGGCCTATTCGCCGGACTTCAACCCGATCGAGAAGATGTGGAGCAAACTCAAGCACATCCTGCGGAGTTTGGAGGCCCGCACGCTGCCATCGCTGATGGCGGCTATCGGCCAAGCACTGGAGGCGGTCACGCCCCAAGATGCCATTAACTGGTTTGCCTCGTGTGGCTATAACTTTATTTAAAATGCTCTAGCCGGTTCTTCCCACGTTGTTTTACGTTATTGCGGAGATTAATGACCGGTTGAATGTTTGGCGGCAGCCTTTTTTGACCGCCCGTATTTCAATATAGGAAGCGAAAAATATCGGTAAATCAGGGCGGCAACAGCCACACTTACCACCAGCGGCAGCGCGATTATAATGCTGTATTTAATAATATTTCCCGAGGTCGGGCCGAGGAGTTCACGCGTGCCGATAATCATGGGCTGATGGAAGAGATACCATTCGTAGCTGATGATGCCGCACCAGCGCAGCCAGGGAGCGCAAAGCCATCGCGCATGCGGATGTTCGGGCGCGGCGGCGTAACAGAGCAAGCAACCCGTGCCCAGAACAAATATCCAGTGAAATACTTCCCGAAAAATGGCCGGCCATGCTGATGAATTTATCTCGCCCCAGGCCAGCCCGGCCAGGCCAACGAGCATCAGCAACCAGCCAACCGGGCCAATTTTGCTCCAGCTTTTATTCCATATCTTTAGTGCATCAATGCCGGCCACGGCGACACCAAGGCAGAAGCTGCTCAAGCCGGTGCAAAGCGGATCACAGATTTCCGGCCCAAAGGTTGGAGCTAATCCGGTCAGCGTCTGATCGCAACCGGAAAGGCGGAGAGAAAAAATGAAATTCCCCAAAGTGACGCCCGGGCAGACAGCGGTTTGGATAAAAGAAACAGCAGCGGCAGGACCAGATAAAAATGGATTTCCAGGACCAGACTCCACATCACCGGGTTGAATCTCCCGCTGACGGGCATGATAAAAGCCAGGCCGGAAAGCCATTGGGCGGCAGCGGTGAGGTAGACTTGAGCATGGCCATAACAACAAATGTAAAACGGCGTCAGCAACAACACGGAAAGCGCCAGCGGCGGGTAAATTTTCCAGAAACGCCGCCAGCCATAGCCCGTCGGAACCAACGATTCAGCATTAGCGGCCTTTCGTTTCCAAAAAGGCCAGGAAATCAAAAAACCTGAAAGCGTGAAAAACAAGTTCACGCCTTTTCCCATCTCGCCGGCAAAGTGAAGGGCAAACTTGCCGGCCAGGCTCCCGGGCTCCTTGCCATAAAACGAATGGCAGACCAGCACCATCAGAATGGCCAGACCGCGCAAGCCATCAATGAAGTCATATTCACGATTGGAGCTGGGGTCCACATGCCACGGCTCCAGCCAGTGGCGGGCGGGTTGGTTTGCACTGTTATTTTTCAAGGCGCGGCCGGGGATGTCAGATGGGGGGCAATTACCGACGCCAGCCGGCGATAACCGTCGTGATTTAGATGCAAACCGTCAATGGTTAATTCACTGGCCAGCCCGCCATTTGCGTCCGTGACCGCGGATTTGACATTCAAAAAATCAACCTGATGCTGCCGGCAGCAGGAGGACAGGCTGAGGTTGAACTGGGCGATGCCCGCATTGAACTGATGGGCGGCGTGGTCCACCGTTGATTCACGCACCGGCATCACCGACAACACCAGGATGGATTCCGGCTGCAGGTGCGAACGGACGGCCGCCAGAAGGGCTACATAATCCCGCAGGCACGCATCGGAGTTTTCATGATGGAGGAAATCATTGACGCCACACATGAGCACAACCATTTTGGGATGCGAGTCGCCGATGGCTGAAACCAGCTCGGTGACGTCGGCGATTTTAGCGCCGGACAAGCCGCAGTTGCGCACCGCGCACGCGCCGGCAAAAAGGTCATACCAGTCGCCTGATTCGATCTCGCTGTCCCCGGCAAAGACAATTAAGGGGCGCGGGTCCTGCCAGCGCGACGAAAGCTCCTGTTTCTTATCGAGCAACATCTGGTTCCAATTTTCCCTTTGAGCATAAGGCAAAAGAACGATCAGGTGATGATAGATTCGCGGGGCGGCCCAGAAGCTTAGCAAGCCCGCCAGCAGCCAGCCTGAGCCGCAAAACCATTTCCAGCCATCCCGGCCGCAGATTTTGGCTTCGAATTGTTTCAATTACTTGGCGCGCGGTTGTTTGTGTTTTGCAACAGCGCTTTTGGTATTGGATTTGGCGGTCATGGTCAAGTGTGGTGTACGGAGACGACGCCCGGGTGGAATAAGACTTAATGCCTCATAGGCCCGCATTGTAAAAAAATGAGGCGACCGGCATTGTTGGTTTGCCGAAAGCGATTCTTTACGCCACAATTAGGCCATGGCTACGCCAACGGACATTGCCACCCGGGTCGTATCACCTTTCGCAGGTGTGGTCAACCGCGTACGTTATGGCTTTCCGAGTCGTTATTTTGAAGGAACCGGACGCCTTGGCGATGACCTGATGTGCACGACAATCTGTCGCGAGTTACATAAACGAGGCAAACGCAGCTTGGCCGTCGTCACCCAGAACCCGGCACTGTTCGAAAAAAATCCCGACGTGGAAAAAATTATCCGGCGGACAGACTCTCGCCTGAACCGTTGGGGCCGCGCGGGCCTGCCAGTAATCAGTCTGGCGCATACGAGTTATGATGCCGTGCGCGACCAGGAATTGCCGCCGAACGAGCATGTACTGATCCGCATGTGCCGGCTGGCCGGCGTGACCGGGCCTGTGGAGTTGCGGCCTTATATTTTTCTAAGCCCGGCGGAGCTTGCCGCCGGCAAGCTGGCTGAAAACCAGGTGGCCGTGCAGTCCACGGGCATGGCGGCGCCGTTTGCCATGCAAAACCGCGAGTGGTATCCGCAACGTTTTCAAGAACTCTGTGCCGAGCTCCGCTCCGATGTGCGCGTGGTGCAAATTGGCAGCGCCAGCGACATGAAACTGGAAGGCGCAATTGATGTGCGGGGCAAGACCACGCTGCGCCAGACCGCGGCCATCCTGGCCAATTCCCTGGTCTTCATCGGCCTGGTGGGTTTTGCCATGCACCTGGCCCGCGCAGTGGACTGCCGTTCGGTCATCATTTACGGCGGCCGCGAAAAGCCTTCGATCACCGGCTATGTTGCCAACAAGAATCTTTATTCCCAAGTCCGCTGTGCGCCCTGCTGGCTGCGCAATGCCTGCGAATTCAACCGCAAGTGCATGGATGTGATTACCGTGGAGCAGGTCATTGCCGCCGCCGCTGATCAAATCAGCCGCTACGGCACGTTGCTCGAAGTGCAGACGGCAGTGGTGTGAACGGCTTCGCTGGCCAGCCGGCAATCGCTTGATGAAACCTAAAGTTCTGCTCGATATATCGCTGCTTGGCCATGCAAAAGCCGTCCGCCGCGGAATGGAACGCGTGGCGGATCATTTGTTCCATGGGTTGCGGGAATCCGGGCAGTGTGAATTATCCTGCGTGGCCACCTCGCACCTGGTCGGAGCCTACAACTTCTTGAAATCAGAGGGCATTTCACCCGAGGCAGAACTCAAGTTTCACCCCAGGCAATTGCGGATCAGCCAGACAGGTTTCCGCCTAAGCCAGGTGATTGAACGTTCCATTGAAGATCGAAGCATTCCGGCGCGCGCCCGGCGCTGGGGCCTGGCTCACATTGCCAGGGCCTGCTGTGCCGGTGAATCCCGTCTGACGCCCGACATGTTGCGCCAGGCAGATGTCTACCACACACCGCATACCCCTTTCCCAAAAAGCGTCCAGCAGGCAGCGCACCTGAGAAAATTCATCACGGTCCATGATTTCAATCCGCTCAAATTTCCGGAGTTTTTTTCGAAGGAAAATTCCGCGTACATGGATGGCCTGCGCGCTTGTTTGAATCCGCGAAACTTTGCCTTTTGCGTATCGGAAACCGTGCGAAATGACATCCTTGCCTTTGCGACCATTCCGGCGGAGAGAATTTTTGTCACGCCGCTGGCAGCGGATAAAAATATTTTTTACCCGGAAACTGACCCGGGGAAACTTTCGGCCTGCCGCGCCCGCTATGGAATTCCCGAAGGGCCCTACTTTTTATCCGTGTCGGCGCACGCACCGCACAAGAATTTTGCGCATCTGGTGGACTGCTTTGGAAGCCTCGTGGAATCCGGCGAACTTTCCGGCACGAGCCTCGTGATTGTAGGACCTAATCCGCAGAGGAATGCCGGGGCGCAGCAGGCCCTTGAAAAGTATCCGCAGGCCAAGCCTTTGGTCGTCATCGCCGGGCGGGTGCCGGATGAAGACATGGCGGCGGTTTACAGCGGGGCGATGGCCTTTTTGTTTCCTTCATTGTTCGAGGGCTTTGGCATGCCGCCGTTGGAGGCGATGCAGTGCAACCTCCCGGTGATTGCCTCAAATGCCACCTCCATTCCCGAGGTGGTGGGCCACGCCGGTATTTTGCTGCCGCCCAAGGACACCGTTGCCTGGTGCCAGGCGATGCTGCAAATGGCAAATAATCCGGGCCTGCGAAACGAGCTGGCGGAAAAGTCAAAACAGCGGGCCCAATTGTTTTCCTGGCAGAAATTCATCGCCCAAACTTTAAATGGATACAAAGCCAGTTTTGAAATAAAATGATGACACGCATGGCGTCAGAATGTTTCGTGTCTCCACTAAAATCCCGGACAAACCAAACATGAAATGAAGCAGTTAATACAAAGCTTGCTCCGGCCGATGGGCTATCGGCTTCAGGACATGAGAAAATTCGGGCGCGACCCCTGGCGCGACCTGCAAATCCTGCTGCAATCTGTGCCGTCCCCGGTATGTTTTGACGTGGGAGCCCACCGCGGGGAGACCATCATGAACATTATTGAGAAGTTTCCCACGGCCGCGATTCATGCCTTTGAACCGGACCCGGACAATTTTGCAGCCTTGCAGGAGGCAGTCCGAAATTTTCCCCAAGCCAGGCTGTATCCCCTGGCGCTGGGCGACCGCCAAGACCGGGCAAAGCTGCAAAAAACCTCGTTTTCCATGAGCAATTCGCTTTTGCCGGCGGCGGCGACTTTGAATTCGGAATCGCATAAAAAAATTGGCGAAGTGGAAATAGCCGTCACCACCCTGGACCTGTTTTGCGAGAACGAAAAAATTGAGACGATTGATTTGTTGAAAACAGACTGCCAGGGGTTTGACCTCCGGGTCTTGCATGGCGCCAAACAAATGTTATCGGAGCGCCGCGTCAAGATCATCCAATGCGAGAGCTTGTTCGCTTCCGAATATGAAGGCCAGGGATGGTTTTACGAGGTTCTGCGGTTCCTCACCGACCTGGACTACGTGCCCGTTTCCTTTGGCGAACCAGCGCGCAATCAGTGGCATGAGGTCTTGTGGTCGGACGTGATTTTCAAGCGACGCGAAGCCAGGCCGGCCTGATTATTTCGCCCGCCGACGCTTAATGCACTCCCCACAACCGCCAGAGGCGGGCGCGCATTTCAGCGGCGTTGAATTCGGTGCGGGCGCATTGCCTGATGCGGGCGCGGAACATATTTCGCGGGGACGATAATCGCAGAACTTCCGCCAGAAATTTTTCCAAGTCGCCGCGCGCAGTTGCGCTGGTGAACCGCCCCGGTTCATGTTCCTGCATGATGCCCGCAAGGCTGCTTTGGGCATGCCCAAAGCCGAGAACCGGCACACCCGCGGAAAGATACGTGCCCACCTTGTTTGGAAAGCTGAACCGGCTGTAGCGCAAGTCTTCTTCCTCCGGGTCCATCACCACCAGTCCCCAGACGCATTGTCGCAATGCTTTCACCAGACCATCGTCTGTGTAAAGGCCATGCTCGGTCATCCAGCCGGGTTCAAACCAAGAGCGGGCGCGGTAGTTGCGTCCGCCGAAAAATTCCAGGCTGATTTTTTCCGGAAGCGCCGACCGGATATTTTTCAAGGCGGCCAGCAGACTCAAAAAGCCCGATTCGGAAATGATGGTGCCCACATAGGCCAGCCGGATGATGCCGTCCCCGGGCTGTTCCGGCGGCGCTGTTTCCAAGTCACGCAGATGTCGGGATTCAAAACCGGAATGGACAATGATTCCATCCTTGCGCCCGGTTTGCGCCTGCAGTTCGGCCAGCATGGCGGGACTGATGGCGTCAAATGAAGTCGCGCGCCGAACCAGCTCGTGGGTGGCCGACACGAAACGCCGGCTGCGGCTTTCACCAAGGACTTTTTTCATGCCGTTGGTGTCGGCAAAATCCCAAACGGAGACGTGCAGTTTTTGGCCTGACGGCCAGCGCACTTGTGCCAGCACCGGCACGCTCCAACCGTACAGCAATGCCACCACAAGGTCGGGTTTGACCTCGGCGATGACCCGCTCGACGTGACGCGCAGCGCGGGGCACCCAGAAATTTTCCAGCAAAGAGCACTTGAGCGACGTCAGGCGGACATTGGGCGCGAGCCTTGGAGGGATTACAAATTCGTGCAGGCGGGTGGCGCGCAAATCCGGTTCAGCGTGCAGCCCGGTCCGGCGGCAGGACCACCACTCAAGCTGGCCGGGCGGAAAACCGAGCAACAATTGGCGGATGAGATCGGCGGTTACCAGTGAGTCGGGGCGGTAATCATGTACGAAAAGGATTTTCGGATATTGGCCCGGTTCCGCACGGTTCTGGTCGGACATAATGCTGGTCGCTTCGTGAACAATGAAACCAAACTATAAAAGTTGGCTTGAAGTCACCAGATTTTAATTCCGGCCCAAGGGGACATAAGAACAGCCCCGACAATGGCGGTTAGGACAGGAATTCAATCAAATCAACGTCGGCGCGCGGCGCGCGGCCTGTGGCGGACGCGGCGCGGGGAGATTTTGTTTCAGCCGGAACTTCTCCACACAGGAACGACAGACGCAGGCGCGGTTGCGCAAATTTTCCGGCACGCACGCAAGCAACTCCGCTGGAAAATCCTCGTGGGCGCACCAGCACTGGCCTTTGTAAGCAACGGTCGAGCAGAGCAAGCACGCGTTCGCGCCTCCACACAAGGGGCAGCGCGCAGGATCAAAGGTTTGCGGATGGCTCATCGCATTTAAGTTCAGTTTAAGTCGTAGAGAGAATTGTCGCTGGAAAGAAACCCGGTGCCGGGCGCGACGTTGGCCGCGCCGTCGGAATTGGTTGTATAACACGCGGACCATGATTCCGCGTGACCGTCACAACTGGCGACATTGCTGCGGCTGTCATGGCGAAAGCCCTGGGTGCCGGCGTAGCGCCCGCTGAAATTTGCGTCGCCGGGGTTCGGGAAGGGTGCGCGCATGAATTTATTTGCTCCGCCGGAATACTGGCCGTCGCCGAACAGCGCTGTTTTGGCCGGGTGGCTGACAGCAGCCGTCTTGGCCGGCACGGGCGCGGCCTGGCCAGTAGGGTCACTCTGGCTTTCGCCCTGGCCGTGGCCGATGTAGCTGGTGTTGTAATTATAGCCGGTGTAAGGATCGGTGTTCCAATTTGCGCTGCCGTTGAATGACGGGCACTGTTGGATTTGTGGATTGGTCTGCCCCTGCCAGAGCACGCCGGGCAGCGCGCGGCCGGAATTTTCATCGGTCGTAAAATCCCAGCAGTAGAGTACGGCGTTCACAGCATCGAAATTGTAGGCAAAGGGGTAAAAATCCGCGTTGTCACCGGTGTAAACTTGGGCGGCAACGTCCATTTGCCGCAAATTGCTCACGCACTGGATGCGCTTGGCGCGCGATTTTCCCCTGGCCAACGCCGGCAAAAGCAGTGCGGCGATGATGGCGATGATGGCGATGACCACGAGCAATTCCAGCAAGGTAAAACCGGCCTGGCGGACGCGCCCGCCAAGAACGGGCGCGCCACCAAATTGCCGCTGTGATTTTGTATTCCTGCGCATCCTAAGGAATGTTCACGCGCACCCGGTAAAACGATTTGCCGGGCGGCGGGTTCGTATCCTGCAACGAGACGGGCTGTGAACCGTCAGGCGTGTTGGTCAAAACCGGCGTCCAGTGCAGGAGATCGCTGGACCGTTCCAGAATGTGCTGGCAATTCGCCACGGGCGCAAATTGAAAGGCAAAGCTGTTGGCAGCCGCCCGGATGTTCAAGGCTGGCGGCTTGATTTGCGAAATGACAAATGCCGAGAAATTTGTGACGCTGGAAACCAGCACCTGATTATTTGCGGCATTAAAGGCGAATGGTTGCGAAATCCAGTGGTCGCCGCACCATTGGTACACGCGCAAGTCGCTGCCGTCGCCGGCATAGGTGCTGCCGGCGCGCAAACCAAGGGTTGCGGAAAAAGACACGCGGTTGGTTCCAGTCAAGGAGCGTGACTGGATTTGATAGGCACCCGAAACGCTGCCGACGACGGGGGCAAATGAAGAAAAATCGCTCAAGCCAACGGTGCTGATTTTTGCGATGTCGCCGAGGGAATTAAAGTTGATTGAAACCTGGTTTTGACCGCAGTCACCGGGATTTTGAAATGAAAGATTGGTAATGCCGGAAGCCAGATTATCCGGCGCCATGGAAAGTGCATCCCCGACCGCTGACGGATTCACCGCCGCAATGGCATCAATGACCGTATATGTGCCAGGGCCGGGTTGGATCTGGACATATTGAATCCAAGGCAGGCCGGTCGCGCCCAAGGAAAAGCCCGTACCGCCCGAGGCGCCGGTGAATTGATCCAGGGCGCCGGCAACAGTTTCGCCGGCGAAATTGTTCGTGTAGATCAAGGGATTGATCGGCTTGGTTGGATTCATTTCCTCTTCTGTCCATGAACTGTTGGTGTCATCCCACCGATAGGCATTATCCGGAAACAAAGTGGAAACAGCGGGGAAGGTGTACCAATTGGTGCCGTCCTGGCTGACAGAAACGACCGCGGGGTGTCCGAAGATGCCGCTGCTGGTCAAGGTGGCCATGCTCAAATCCGTATCGTCGCTGATGGTTCCACCCGTATCAGACACGCCGGTAAAAAACGAGTTGCCGTAAACAATCAGGTCAATGCCGTAGGGGTTGTTTGGACTATGATAAATTTTACGCCCCAGCTTCACGGTGATTTGTCCGCCGGTTTTTACTTCGGTAATTACGTCAGCACCGGCGGGAGTGACATTGAATGGATCGTCAATGACGGAGACGCGGTCGGTCACGGCGCTGCCGTCAAACGGATCATAAAATTGCAACGTGGGCCGGTTCAACACCGCTGCCGGGTTGTTGTAGGGACTCGAGGGATAGAGATTGTTGGTGCTGACGATTTGAACGGCGAAGTCGTTGGTGTTGCTAACATAAGCCACGTACGTGCCGTCGGGCGACGGGGGGGCTTGTTCATCGTTATTGAACGCGTTCATCTCCGCATCGTAATCCGGATCATTCGTGTCCGTGGGATAGCCGGCGGCGGAAATTGAGAACCCTATCCAGGAGCCGTTGGTGAGCAACAAACCTGAAAGCCCGGCGTAGGCGCTGGCCCATTGGCCTTGAGTGTAAAAGTCTGGATCCCAAAATTCACTCGAACCGCGATTGGGAGAATTACAAAAGCCGCCGCTGTCGCCCAGTTCGTTCCAAAGCTGCCAGTAAGGGCCGTCGAAACCACTCCAGAAGAGGTCTCCGCTGTTCAGCGAACGCGCGCCGTCCACGTTCAAATTGCCATCAATCAAAACCCCGTTGGTGAAGATGTTAGGGGAGTCCGTAATGGTTCCATCGGTAACGCCGGCGATACCTGTGCCGTCGAGATTGAAGCCAATGCCTTGTATGCCGACGCCATACTTGGGATCAACGTATTCCACTGCGTAAAGGCGCGGGTTGGCGGCGACAACGGCATTAAACATCTGTGCTGCGGTGGCTGTGCCGTTGAAGCGGTAACCCCAAACCAGCGTTTTGTCCGTGACGGGCGCCGGCACGGTGGTGAGGTTGAAAAATTCCGGGGTATTCCAATCCACGACCACGGCGGCGCGATTGGTGCCGGTGCCGGTCCAGAGCTGGATGTCATCCAGTGAAATGGCGTGGAGATGCGGGGACACAAACAGGCTGGCCAATGCCAGCAAACTAATTTTTTTCATGACTGATCTTTCAATTTTGCCGCGCAAAAGTTTTTTGCGAGACGGTTTTGGTTGAGAGACCAGAGTGGATGAAGGTGGTTTGTGCGGCTGTCTAGACGGCCATAAACAAAAAAGCCTTCATTCCACAAAACGGAGAACGAAGGCATTCGACGAATTCCGCCAAAAGACAATTTGACGGACTGGCCCCATCCTTCTCTTTGCGGAGAAGCGCTCCGAAACGTTCGGAGCAGACGAGCGCAATCAAACCGGTATCCTGACTTCGGCTTCGAGCCTCTTCCCGCCTTCCCGCCCGAGGGCAGTGGCATTGGGAGTTGTAGCCGTAACAGTGGCGCAACCGTCCCGGATTCACACCGGGTTCCCTGACATTTGATAGCATTGGTGGCGGAAATTTTCCGCCGCTTTCAAAGAACATCTCCTTTGTACGCCGGTTCAGATTTTTTTCCAAGCTAAATTTCGACCGATTCTTCCTCATGCTCGAATTTTTTTAAGAATTGAGGATGACGATGAGGATGAGAATGACAATGATTGTCAGCGCTTATCTCGACTTTAATCTCGGGCGTTCCATTCTTGAAATCAATCCGTCATTTCGCCAGACTATGGCATGGCCTTCAGTGAATTTTCAGCGCAATCCCAGGGCGTCCAGCTTTTGCAACGCTCGCTGGCGCGCGGGCGGCTGGGCCACGCCTATTTATTCACCGGCGACCAAATTGATGCGCTGGAAGATCTCGCCCGCACGCTGGCAAAAACACTCAACTGCCACAACCCCGTCAAGACGAATGGGCTGGCGACGGATTGCTGCGACGAATGCCTGAGCTGCAAAAAAATTTCCGAGGAAACGCATCCGGACATCCATTGGGCGCGGCCGGAGTCGAAATCGCGCATCATCACGATTGACCAGACGCGCGAATTGATGCGGGAAATCCAGCTCAAGCCCGCCGAAGCGCCCTTCAAGGCGGCCATCATTGTCGGGGCCGACCGGCTGAATCCGCAGGCGGCGAATGCGTTTTTGAAGACGCTGGAGGAACCGCCGCCGAGGTCCATCCTCATTCTGCTTTCCACCGAACCCTCCCGGATTTTGGAAACGATTTTATCGCGCTGCCTGCGGCTGAATTTTTCCGCGGAGACGCCCCGCGTATTGCCCGCAGAACAGGCAGTCTGGCTGCAACAATTCAGTTCCGCCGCGGCGGCCGAGCAGAAGAGTTTGTTCGGACGTTACCGGCTGCTGGATTCGTTATTGCAACGGCTCGGGGCCATTCGCGCGCAAACGGAGGAACATTTGTCCGCGCGTTCGCCGTTGGAAAAATACGGCGACGCCGAAAAAGATTTGCGTGAAAAATGGGAGACGGAGCTCACCGCCGCCGTGGAGGCAGAATACCGCCGCCGGCGCGCGGAAGTTTTGCTGCTGTTGCAATGGTGGCTGCGCGATGTCTGGCTGCACACGCTGGCGGCGGGCGAGGCGCTGCTGCACTTGCCGCAGATTGCGGGCGCGGATGAAATTGCGCGGCGCATCACCGCGCGGCAGGCCCGCGAAAATTTGGCGGTATTGGAACAAACCCAGCGGCTGCTTTACACGAACGTGCAAGAGGCGCTCGCCCTTGAGGTGGGGCTGCTTAAATTGCAGCTTTGATGAACGAAT
>Ga0206970_10142_pt1 | contig 20505 bp, 20 predicted proteins | sample Alteio_BWOrgHeat_88_FD_152964 | JGI IMG/M metagenome (GOLD analysis project Ga0206970, IMG submission 152964) | Enriched cells from forest soil in Barre Woods Harvard Forest LTER site, Petersham, Massachusetts, United States -... | ecosystem: Environmental > Terrestrial > Soil > Temperate forest >... | reverse complement strand
ATTCCGCATGCTGCGCCGCCTCGATGCTAGCGATGCCGCTTCCATCGCCGCCATGCCGATACCCGAAATTGGATTGGGCATCGCGATTAATGATCGGTTGAAAAGGGCGGCATCGCCGTTCAAATAATATTAGGAATCGGGTTCTTTATTTGGCCGGTTTTTCCTTGGAAGAATTTGTCTTTGTGTCCTAAAAACCTGTTGAAATTTTAGCTCTAAAGATACTTCATAAATCACCGACATATCTTCTATTGGCACCATATTTCTTTCAGCCTCTATAGCAGAAATGGCATGACTAAATGTCACAATCTTTCGAAACTCATCTTCTGTTAAAATATTATTTTTTTCTAGACTGCTAATAATATAATCATACACTGTAGATAGCTGCCGAGTAACTTTATCAAAATCCTTAACTATGCCTCTTTCAGCTATAAGTTCTTCAATATAAGCGTCTTTACCTACAGTTGACATTTCTTCTCGTTCTTCAGAAACTAAAGAAATCAATATCTTAATGGAATCTTTATTGAGTACAGGCTTTGCCATAATTTCTCATTATTAATTTAGTTTTGTAATTGTATCAAACCTATATTAAAGAATTATGACAATTTTCGATTTTTATTAATTATTATTAATAACCCCCTCGGCCAGTTCGCTGACAAAACGACTGGCGGCGTTGACGGCGGCGGTTTTGCCTTTTTGCTTGCTAATGAGATCGACCAGCGCCGAGCCGACGACGACGGCATCGCAGAACTGCGCCGCCTCCTTCACCTGCTGCGCCGTTTTGATGCCGAAGCCGACGGCAACCGGCAATGTGGTGAAGCGGCGCACATGATCGATTTGCGATTTGAGCGCGCCTGCGTTAGCGGCTTTGGCGCCGGTGATGCCGGTGATCGAGATATAATAGACGAATCCGCTGGCTGATTTCGCCAGCAAGGGCAATCTGTTATCGTCGCTGGTCGGAGCGACGAGGCGGATCAGCTTCAGCCCGCTAGCATCGAGATACAGCCTGATTTCCTGTTCTTCTTCCGGCGGCAGATCGACGAGGATGATGCCGTCGACACCGGCTTGTGCCGCGCCCTTGCAGAATGTTTCGCTGCCGTAACGATAGACGGGATTGAAATAGCCCATGAGGATGATGGGTACGGCGGCATGTTTTTTTCTGAAACCCCGCACCAGTTCCAGTATGCCGGAAACCGTTGCGCCGGCTGCCAGCGCACGTTTTCCTGCCGCCTGAATCACCGGCCCGTCGGCCATCGGATCAGAAAACGGCATGCCGATTTCGATCAGGTCCGCGCCCGCTGCGGGCAGCGCGTCGAGCAGCGCCGCCGTCGTTGCCGCATCCGGGTCATAACCCATGATGAAGGGAATCAGCGCTGCGCGGCGCTGTTTCTTCAATGCCTCGAAACAGGAAGAGATACGATCGGCCATATATCACATCATAAAACAGTATTTCTTCGCGTGGCCTGCCATCCGCCGCTAAAGCCCTGGGGTGGCGCGCCACCCGAAGCCGAAGGCGCAGGGTGGTGGCTCGGGAGGGATTTGAACCCCCGACCAAGGGATTATGATTCGCACCCGCCGCATAAGCCACAACTAATGCGGATAACTGCTAACAATAATATCAGTGAGTTACAAGAAATAATTGATTGTCAGTTGTCCGGCTTAAATGGGATTAATTGGCATTGAGTGCCCCGCCAGTGCCCCACGAATTTGCAAAGACATACCCCCAAAAATACCCCCGATTAATACTTGCTGGCCGTGCTCAAAATAGAGAGGGTTGCGTGTCATCATGCAGCGGAGTATTCTTACCATCGCGCACTTGGGCAAGCAAGGTGGGCAGGCTGTTTTTCCCTCCTTTGGATAACCTAAAGGCTCCCTGTTTGAGAAGATAAGCATTGCCCGGCGCTTGTTCATTATCTGCATATACAGCCACATATAATGGTTTGCCTCGCCTGAGTGTCGCCTTACCGGCTTCTAGCGTACCACCTTTCTCACGTGCCTCAATCACGATCATTGCGTCACTGAGGGCAACGATGATGTTGTTTCTGTCCATTGCTTGGTGCATTTGCCACGGAGCCTTTGGGGGGTAAGAGGTCAGGACAAGCGCCCGCGACCAGTCCCATACCGCTTTCAGTTCTTTCCTGATTGCGAAGTGCTCTATGCCTTCCGGCAATACAAAGATAGTACAGCCGCCGCTTCGCAGTGCGGCAACGTGCGCCTGTCTATCTATGCCGGGGGCGTTGCCGGAAATTACGGCCAGATTTTCGGCAGCGATTTGTTCTGCACAATCCGCTGCTGTTTCCAGCCCCTTTTCACTGGCATCGCGGGAACCGCAAAAGCCCACGCCCTTTATATCCAAAAGCGAAAGGTTGCCTATGTAGTAAAGTTGCTGAGGGGCTTTTGCGCCCAGCACATCTTTCAGCTTTTTTGGGTACGAGGGGTCATCCTGGCTAAGTACGCTGTAGCCGTCAGGTGGTGTGGGCGCGTGTTGTTTTACAGTGTCCACATGAGTTCTGAGGGCGGCTCCCTTCATAGTTCACCATTACCATATAATTTAACTATTGTCATTGGTTATCGTCGTCACTCAGGTTTTTTGCCATACTGAGTCCATATACATGATGCGCACCAGCTTCATGTAATTTCATACCCACAAACTGCATTGTAGTACCTGATTGGTATAAATCATCAACGAGAATCACCTTTTTGCCGTTTAATTTTTTGCCTTCGTACCGTAAATCCGCAGCTTTAAGCCCAGGCCATTTTTCTTCTAATTTAAGTCCCTTCAATTCAGGTTTTGTACCATGATATTTGAAATTGCTGGTGATATTCTCAATTTCAAGTTCTTTTGCTACAAGTGCAGTAATTTCACTAGGAAGATCACGGCGCGTTTTAGTGGAAGATGGTGGTACGGCACAAATACACTGTGCCTTGCGGTAATATGGTAGCGATCTAATTGTTTCCACGCACCGACCAGCCAATCCTTGAATTGCATCCGCGTTTCCTTGATATTTTGCTTGGTAAACCAGTTCGCCGATAGTTGTCCTATGATGTTCGGCTGGATCGGTGGAATATGAGGCAAGGGCAATCGAAATTGACAAATTGTCCCGGATAAACATCCTACTGCCTTGTCCGCGTTCCCATTCCTTGATTTTTTCAATGTCCTCTTTTTTAACGTAATGCCAATAGTTATGAAGTGTGTTGCTATACTGAAGTTCAAAACCGTACGGTAACATCATAGCTTCATAGATAGCCTTGATTGATTCCTGAAAGTTTACTGAGAATGTAGGCCGCGCTTTTCTTTCCTGAATGCCAGATTTTTCAAAACACTTACGGCGAGTTTGATCGACAGGAAGCTGCTGCAAGGCTTGTACTCGCTCAAAAGTAATGGGTTCAAGCTGGGGAAGAACGTACATTTTCTTGCAATTCGTCACGCCGCCTTACCCTCATACAAATACCGCTGAAAATCAATGAAGGTTTTGCGGATGTTGTCAACCCCGCCCAGCGTTTCAGCCGCGTCGTTTATGGCATGGTATTTCAGTTCAAGCAGGCTGGGCAGCTTTTCCTGATCAAGCTCACTTACCCCTGATTCGATGTATTTGGATAGCACAAATTCCAGAAATTCCTTTTGTTTACTATCCAACATGGCGAAAATCTTTGATTGCGCCTTTGCTACCCGTGTTTCCCTTGTTATAGGCGGGATCGCGAAGGAAACATATTCCAGAACGTCAAACAGGTCGCTTTTTTCCGCGTTTATTAATGCCTGCATGGTTGCCAGCTCGTCCTTGCCGTAACCCGCCTCGGCCAGCTTCTCAAGGAAGGTTTTGCGCGTCATCGGGTGTGACCAGATTTTGCGTAGCTCGTCCTCGCTTTTGAAAAACGCCGGTAATGCGCCAAACATATTCTGCAAAAATTCCTCTGCTGAAATCGGCTTCCCGTCCGCGCTCCAGTAGGAGGTGGACATCATGTGTCCGATTTCCCGCTCTTTGCCGTCGCGCAGCTTGATTTTCAGTTTTGTCTTTTTTTCTGGTGGTTCCGGTGGTGTTCTGGGTTCTTTCGGCTCTTTGGGTTCGCCCGGTGAGCGCGGTTCCGATGGTTCCGGCTCTATCGGTTCACCATCCCATTCCGGGTCGGCAAAATGATGATAGGCATCGACAAAATCATAGATGGTAAAATATTCCTTGCCGTCAAACAGCCGCGTACCCCGCCCGACAATCTGCTTAAATTCAATCATAGAATTAATCGGGCGCAGTAATACGATATTGCGAATGTTGCGGGCATCGACGCCGGTGGACAGCTTTTGCGAGGTGGTAAGGATAGTGGGTATCGTCTTTTCGTTATCTTGGAAATCGCGCAGATACTGGTCGCCCCGCGCCCCGTCATTTGCAGTCACGCGGGCGCAGTAATCAGGCGACGGGCTTTTCTTGTACTGGTTGATTAAATCCCGTACCGCCGCCGCATGGTCTTGAGTGGCACAAAAAACAATGGCTTTTTCGTTCTGATTGATATTTTCAAGAAGCACCTGCACCCGCTTGGCTTCGCGTTCCTTGATTTCGATGATTTTATTGAAGTCCGGTTCTTTATAAATCCTGCCTTCCTCTACCTCGCCTTCGATGATCTGATCGTCGGAGGTATAGATATAATCATCCATTGTGGTTTTTATGCGCTTTACCTTAAACGGCGTCAGAAACCCGTCATTGATGCCTTCCTTGAGGGAATAGACATACACCGGATCGCCGAAATAGCGGTAGGTGTCCACGTTATCCTTGCGCTTGGGCGTGGCGGTAAGGCCAAGCTGTACGGCAGGCGCAAAATATTCCAGTATGCCACGCCAGTTACCCTCGTCATTCGCGCCGCCGCGATGACATTCATCAATGATAATGAAATCGAAATAATCCGCCGGATAATCGCCGAAATAGGGCTTGTTATCTTTGCCGCTCATGAATGTCTGGAAGATGGTGAAAAATATGCTGCCGTTGACGGGGACGCTGCCCTTTTTGCTGATTTCCTTGGGGTTGATACGCACCAGCGCATCCTCTGGAAAAGCAGAAAAAGAAAGGTATGCTTGGTCGGCAAGGATGTTGCGGTCGGCCAGGAATAATATGCGCGGCCTGCGCCCGCCGTCGCGCTTGAGGTTCCACCGCGTTTGAAACAGCTTCCATGCAATCTGAAAGGCGATAAAGGTTTTGCCGGTGCCGGTCGCCAGCGTCAGCAAAATCCGCTGCTTGCCCACGGCAATGGCATTCATGGTGTTATTGACGGCGATTTCCTGATAGTAACGTTCGTCCTTGATGCCGCCCACGTACTCAAACGGCACCTGATTGAATTTATCCCGCCATGCGTTTTGCATAGCAAAGGTTTTATTCCATAGCGCCTCCGGCGTCGGGAAGGCGGCGATTAGCCCTTCCTTGCCGGTTTTCATGCAGATTTGGTAAATCTCTTTGCCGTTGCTGGCGAAGGTGGTGTCCAGTTGCAGCTTTGCGGCGTAATTTTTGGCTTGCGCCACGCCTTCGCCTACGGCCAGATCATCGCTCTTGGCTTCGATGACCGCGAGCTTGCGACCCTTATAGGCCAGAACATAATCGGCTCTCAGTATTTTACCGCGTCCACCGCCAGCCTGAATTTTTCCATCTGTGATAGGATGATTCCGATAGACTTTTGATCCTTCAACTGCACCCCACCCGCTTGCTTTTAATGCAGGGTCAATAAGCTCCGCTCTGGTTTCATCTTCGTTCATGCCTGTGCCATTGATTGTGTTATGGGTTGCGATGCGGTGTGTCCCCCCTCAAAGGCTTTTTGCAGAATGGATTGTTTCAGCGACGCCAGATTATCCAATTTTTGCTGACAGATAGCCTCAAGGCGTTGAGTTTCTTTGCGTAGGGTATCAAGTGCATCGACAACGCGCTTTTGCTGTTCAACGGAGGGAAGCGGCACTCTAATTTCCTTCAATATTTTTACGGATGCCACGTTCTGAATCGCAGCGCCACCGGAATACTGCTTCAGGGCATTTCTGAAAGCCTCACTTTCCATCCAATACTTGAGAAAAGTATTCAGTATTTTTTTGGTCGGAGTCAACTTGAGTAGAGCCTGATTGATTATTCCTCGCTTAATGTCTCTAGGGACAATCGCAACACGCCCCATCGTGCCGGAGCAGCTCATAATTAGGTCATTTGGAAGAAGCTCAAACCGTTCCATTTCTTTGAATTTGGCTTCATTAATAAAATACCGGACATCATCGAACTGATCATAGATTGCATGTTGCTGCTCATAGACAGCGTAGCCATCCGCGACGAATATAGATTTCTTCAAACTCCCACCGAATGGGCCACGAACAAATTTGCATATATCACCAAGCGCTGTTTCTACCCAGCCTTCGCCCGGATTGGCAAAGATGCTCTGCAAATAAGATTCAAATTCCCTGATCGTATTCAGGATGGTTACGCTTTCATTATCCAGTGCCGTTATAGCGTCCAGTATTTCCTGCGGGGTGCGTAGGGCGGCTTCGTCCTTTTTGTGCGGATTCTTTACCGATAGATCATAGGTCGTTTTATCCACGTCGGCGATATTCACCGTCCATGAATTTTCCGAGTCGGCCTTGGTTTTCTGCAGACGCAGGAAATCCGCTAAATCGTTTTCATTCAGCGGATTGGTTTTGCCAAGGTTCCTGTCCAGATTAAGTTGGTAAAACCAGACTTTTTTCGTCGGCGCTCCCTTTTCAAAGAACAGCACCACGGTTTTGACGCCTGCGCCGGTGAATGTGCCGCCGGGCAAGTCCAGTACCGTATGCAAATCGGCGCTTTCCAACAACGATTTGCGTAAAGAAACGGACGCATTATCGGAATTGGACAGGAAGGTATTTTTAATCACTACACCGGCGCGGCCACCGGCTTTGAGGATTTTAAGGAAATGTTGCAGGAATAAAAACGCTGTTTCGCCCGTTTTAATCGGGAAATTCTGCTGCACCTCGGCGCGTTCCTTGCCGCCGAAGGGCGGATTAGCCAGCACAATATCGTAACGGTCTTTTTCCTGTATGTCGGCAAGGTTTTCGGCCAGCGTGTTGGTATGCACAATGTTCGGCGCTTCGATGCCATGCAGGATCATGTTCATAGTGCCGATGATGTAGGCCAGCGATTTCTTTTCCTTGCCGTAAAACGTCTTTTTTTGCAGGGTTGCCGCGTCGCCAGTGGAAAGGTTTTTGCTGGCTTTCAGATATTCAAACGCTTCCACAAGGAACCCCGCCGATCCGACTGCACCATCATAAATCCTGTTGCCTATGGCGGGCGCAACGACTTTCACGATGGTTTTAATCAGCGGGCGTGGGGTATAGTATTCGCCGCCGTTCCTGCCCGCGTTGCCCATATTCTTGATTTTATCTTCATACAGATGCGACATTTCATGCTTTTCGGCATGGGAGCGGAAGCGCAATTCGTCGATCCTGTTCAAGACTTCGCGCAGGTTATAACCGCTCTGGATTTTGTTTTTTAGTTCGCTGAATATCTCGCCGATTTTATATTCGATGGTGTCGGCGTTCTCGGCATCGGCCTTAAACTTTTTCAGATAGGGAAACAGCTTGTGATCAACAAAGTCTTTCAGATCATCGCCGGTGAGCGCCCGGTGGTGGTCAATTTTCCCGTCCTTACCCTTGGGGGCTGCCCATGTCTCCCATTTATACTCCGGGCTGATAATGCCCGCATACGCCTTGCCCGATAACTCCGCCGACGTTTTCCTGTCCTTCTCAAAATCCTCTAGGTATTTCAAAAACAGAATCCATGACGTTTGCTCGACGTAATCCAGTTCGCTGCTGCACCCGGCGTCTTTGTGCAGAATATCGTCGATGTTCTTAAAAGTTTGCTCGAACATGGGGTAATGCCTCGGCTTTGTTTGGTATTGTTTTTTTATACGCTCAAGAAGATGATGTTAATGGTTTATTAGCTTATTGTTATGGTTTTATTATCCTTTTGAATGATATAAGATAAGACTATGAACGATGAAACAGCCGTAGTCCAGCTAAGTAATCTTCTGGAATGGTCGAAGGAAAAAGTCCGCGACATATCCCAGCCCCCTTGGGCTTTTTATCAATATATGAAACTGACAGAAACAGCGGAGGCCATACTTAAAGGCATGGCCTCCACCTTGCCTACCCCGGTAGATTTACTGAAATCGGAACGGCATTTGGGAAACGGTCTCCGATTATCGGTCGATAATGATCGCCCAGAAAACGTTCAACACCATTCAGATATTGTGGAAGTAAATTTGCCCATGTGACAAACAGGATGCCAAGAAATTGTTCATAATCAAGGATAGTTGTATCCCTTGAATGGCTTGAAAGTCTCCTTCCAATCCCCTCTGAATCATCGCTCTGGCCGACTTTTACAGTTCTTTGGCCGCCCCAAATAATGTAGACGCCACTTCCAACGAGCGTAGAAAAATCATTGTTACGTAAAGGGCACCATAGATTATTAGCCGTTGTACCCCAACGGACTTGTAATGTAGGCATAAGGTCTCCTTTGCCCATAGAGGTTAAGGAACCACGCCTTGACAAAAACAATATTTTGGAAGTATTCTTCCAAATCGAAACGTTCGCCGCAGACGTGATTCCGAAAGTCTTTGCGGTATATTACAGCCGGGGTTCACGCCCCGGCTTTTTCATTGTCGAACGCCCTTATAACATAAGCAGCAATAATCGTCCAGCGAACTTGGGTGCGCCGGTGGGTTTACTGCCGTGCATACCCGGCCAACTCGTTTCAAATAAAGCCAAGCAACCGTCCGGCCTTCTGATAAAAAGCAGCATCTAACCTACTTTCTGCATCACTCAGTTTTTCGATTATCCGGTTATAGGTTGCCCTGTGCATCCCTTTTGGTTTTTCACCTTCTTCCGCCAACTTGTTTTCCCACTTGGCAATGCGCCGGTGCATACGATCCATCACGTCCATGCTTTGGCTGGCATAGCGCACGTTCAAAGATTTCCGGCAATACCAATGGCCTTTGACCAAGTACAGGATCGCCGCCCTGCGGTTACAGGACGGGCACTGGAACCATACCCGGCTTCCGCCATAATTGCAGGCAGTGCGTTCTAGCGGGACGTGCTCCGATATGTTTTGCGCCCTTCCTTGTCCGTCAGGAGTCCAATTATATTTGAATGTCAGGAAATGCTGACTAACGATTATGGCAATAGAAGCGATTGTTTGACTCTCTCGGCTCCATGTGAAGGTTAGGTGATTTCCGGGAACCAGCTTTCCTTGCGATGCCCATTGCCCGATGTCAATTTTGAGCAGGCTTTCAACCTTGCTATTCCATCCTGGCCTTCCTGCGCCATATCGTGAACCGCCTCGCATATAATCCCACAGAATACGAAATCATTAGGGAAACTCATATTGCCTGTTTTATAGCGCCTTTTTGCCAAACGGGTTAATGCGATGAGGGCTGACCTGACGGCTTCCGCATATCCTGCAATTTTACCAACATGGAAAGAGTGCGCTCAAATTTCCTATCTAGGTGTACCTCGTAGCGGGAGAGCGGCTCCATTTTGTCCGGCACAGGGAATGACTGCCCTATGGCCTGCTGTTTGATCGCCTGCCGGTTTTCCAGTTCGCGGATCGAACGCTCATGGGATTCCACATGGCCATTAATCCAGATTTCCAGGCTTTTGGCATCGGCTTGATAGGTTGGCGAATCATCGCGGAATTTTTCGATTGGATTCCCAAACCAGGTAGGCCATACCTCCAGCGCTCCGGGTGGCATGGCTGCCAGCGCCTGCTGGTATGCGTCTTCCTGTCCCGTTGCCAGGATAGCCAGCGCCTCATTGAAGGCAGCAAGCTGTGCGGTATCCCGGTTCAAATCTTCCTGGGTTTTATCAGCGCTGGCAGTCATGGCGGCTTTTGCTGCTGTCTGGTCTCTTGAGTCTTCCAACAGCACGGCTTTGATAGGCGACTCGCCATAAGAATCATGCAGGACATGACGCAATCGTTGTAGATACACTGCTTTTTCCGCGCCGCGTAAACGTGCCTTGCGCCAGATGATGCCCGCCAGTTCCGCGATCAAGTGCTGCTCGATAGTTCCCTGCGGGGTATATTCGTCTTCAAGCTGCGTCACCAGTGCTTCGTATTCGCTTTTTTCCTCCCAGGGCAATATGGCATGACGCGATAGGATGCCATGTTGCAGGGCATTCAGTTTGGAAGCAGCATAATTGCCATTGGTTTCTATCGTCGCAATATCGGTTGCCATAATGTCTCCCTGCAAGCGATTATCATGGCTTCGCATTGTAGCAGATCATTCCCCGCAAACCAAGCATGGCCGCCGTATGTGTTGGCATTTATTGCCGTTGATTGTATGTCAGGCCGCCCAACAGTAAGTAGTGTTATTGCTTGTTGTGGTTAGTATCGTTATCGCGGCAGGAAGCGTTGCGCTGTTTGTATTGCTACACGCTTCCTGCCGCTCCGCGTATGGTATATTATAAGTGCTTCCATATAGGTACTGTGCGAGGCGGAAAATCGGCGTTTCAGTATCTATATAGGTACTGTGATGCGTCATGTGACGGCCTTTTCTGGCATAGGTGTACCTGATTAGGTACTGTCTGTACCTGTATGGGTACTGGCATTTTTTTCTGGCGTCCATTTTCTCCAATCATTCGTTGCCGGTTGATTGTTATACGGCCTGATTGTCAATATCCATGTGCTGGCGTGTTTGTTTTGATACGCGCCTTTATTATGCAACCTGATCCAGCCGTGCGTTTGCAGTTCATCAAGCGCCCTACGAGCGGTATCGGCTCCGCATTTGCCGACGTGCTGCGCCTCGCGGTAGGATAACGATATGTCCCCATTATTCTGGCCGTTATATCGTTTCAGCATCTCAATCAGGATGCAGCGGCCTATCGGCATAACATCCATCCAGCTAGGGCTATCTACCTGAGCTTTCGACAGATAAATAAACGGCTCTTTTTCCCGCCTGCCATTAGGCAATATGTTTTTCTTCCTTTTGGGATATGCCATAGGCAGCGTCCTGAGAAATGGCAGGACAGGCCGCCCTGCCGATTCTCAAAGGCATCATCAGGCATTACCGTTTTGTTTTTCTACCCATTCAAAATACGCCGCCTCGTCGATCAGCACTCTCCGCCCTATGCGCCGGATGCAGTGATCGAAGCCGGTTTTTTTAGCATGGAAAACAAGGCTTCTTAATCCGCCTATCGGCGGGTGAGGATGATACTCATTCCATTTGGTGACGGGGATAAGACGACGGGAGTTAGAGGCTTCGTTAGTGTTCATTGGTGGCTTCCTTTCTAGCATTTTACAGAAACCAGCGATACGCTGGCATCTTCCCCTTACTCTGAGTAAAAGGCTTGCAAAAGGAAGGTTATTGCTGAGTTTTCGCCAGAATCTTCCGGTTAGTATCAACCAGATTTTTACGCACGTCCTCTTCCGTAATCGTTTCATTCAAGAGGATGCAAGCCATGTCCGCAATCAGCACATGCGATGCTTTATCGAAAAACTCTAATATTGTGCGGCGGATTGCTCTTATCAGAAAAATTTTATCGGCTGATTTGCTTTCCATTTTTTTGGGATACCATGCGGCGGGTTCTCTCTCTAACGCTTCCTCAAAACGCTGCAATATCTTTGCTAGCAGATCATCCAGTCGCAGAGGCCGTTCATCATACATATTCCAATTTGTTGCATCGTCCCCAAAAACTTCAGAATGCCTAGTGTTCAAGGCGTTTGTAATTTCATCATCGGCAATACCGGATAGCCTATCCGATTCCTGGAGTTTGCTTATTAGGCTTTTCATATCAACCGCTGCCGCCTTTATTTTGTGCTTAAAATTGGAGGCAGTGGTTTCGTAATGGGTTTTACTCCATGCCCACAAGCTGATATGAAATTGCAGCTTATGGATAAATTGCTTTTGTGACTTTTCTGACGAAGCAAACTGACTCCAAAAACGGATAAGCCTTGGTTCACTGGAAACAAGCAAATTTATTAAACCCTGATTAACCACCTCCTTATCGTAAGGCCATTGTCCAGGCGGATAACCATAGGCGTTGCTAATAAACCCGTCGCCATCATCCAGCTTGGTAATGGATACCCCAAAGGGATTGGTGTATTGTTTTATCACCTTCACAGTGGGCGGGGTTTCTTCTGCGGCTCTTTGTTCAGCAAGCTCTTCCATAAAGGAACGCAGCACTTTCAGCTTGCTCCTTTCGTCGTCGTTTCTTGGTTGAATGTGGCTTACGCTGGCAGGAATAAATTTCCTGTGAATCTTTGCTTTTTCAGCTTTCCGTTTTGCTTCCGCCCATTTTTCAGCATGTTCTTTTATTTCAGCATATAGTTTATCAAGTGCCGCCCTGCCGCCGTCATCCAAATGTTTTGGGTAGATTCCGGCGGCCATAATGTCTATCCAAAAAATTTTGCGTTCATTGACGCCACTACCTTGCTGGTATGCGCCTCGCTCAAGTGCGCGTAGCGTTTCACCATTTGCAGCGTCTTGTGACCTAATACCTCGGCAATCTCGGCTAGTGATGCCCCGTTCATAGCGAGGTAGCTGGCCGTGCTGTGGCGCAAATCATGGAAGCGGAAATCCTTTATCTCCGCCTTAGTAAGCACTGCCTCCCAAGGGGTACGCAGATCAAAATGCTGGTCTTTAATCGTGGGGTGAGGGAACAATAGGCCGGTATCAATCCGGCGCACCTTGCTCAGTTTCTTTATTTCGGCATGGGCAAGGCCGGTGAGCGGTACGCGGCGGCGCTCCCCGTTCTTTGTTTCATGCAGGATAAGGTATTGCTTATCAAGGTTCACGTCCGCCCATGTCAGGCCAAGGATTTCCCCCTGCCTCATGCCGGTTGACAGTGCCAGCACCACCAGCGGATACAGGTATTCGCTGCCGGATTTCTTACATACGGCCAGTAATGCCTTGCGCTCGTCGTCGGCAAGGAACCGGACGCGGCCACGCGGTTCTTTATTCTTGGATACTTTCCGCATGGGGCTATCTTCTAACCAGCCCCAATCATTTGCCGCTATGGTGAGCGCGTGACTAAGCGCTGCCAGATAGCGGTTGATCGTCGCCGGTGAGTATTTGCGCTTAAATCTGGTGTTCTCTTTGGAAAGGGCATCCCGCTTTTCGGCAATAATGGCAGGGGTTATATCAATCAGAAAATAATCTCCCAATTCTTTTTTCCACCATTCTAGCTGGCTTTTTTGCTTGGCCTCGCTTTTTGGTTTTTGGGGTAATACGTCCTCTATGTATTTATCAATCAGTTCGGCCAGGGTACGCTTTTTCGATTCCGTATTTCTGAAATAGCGCCGATCCTTGATTGCTCCCTCCGTAATCTTTGCCCAATCCTTAGCGTCAGTGATCCGCTCAAAGGTGGCGGTTTCAGCAGGATGCCCCTTGATACGAATTTTCACCCTGTAAGAGATTTTGCCGTCGTTGCTGGTACGTTTTTCGATGTTTGCCATATTATCCCCCTATACGATTATTGAGAGGAAACTACAACAAACGCCGATAGATTACAACAAGTGATACACAATCCCATGAAATAAAGTAGTAACTAGCTGTATTATAATAAATTAGTTCTATTATTATATGGCTATGGGGCAATTTTGGGGCAATACCACTGCAAAAAGCCTGTTTTTAAGGCTTCCCTGTTTTTCGATTATTGCGGTTTGTGGTGAATTAGTGCCCCACCAGTGCCCCATGAAGGGGAAAAATCAGCATCTAAAACATGCTAAGTTATTGGTGGCTCGGGAGGGATTTGAACCCCCGACCAAGGGATTATGATTCCCCTGCTCTACCGCTGAGCTACCGAGCCAACTAGCTTTTCTTAGCGACGCAGGAGCTTAGAAAAGCTGTTGTCCTCGGGTTCGCGAAGCGAAGCCCGGGGACCCAATTAATTCAAGGTACTAGGCATTAGGGATTGGGGGGAAAAAAGCAAGAAAAATATGGTATCAGCCCTTTTAAGCGCCAACAAAAAACGCGCCGGCCGCAGCCAGCGCGTTTTTCTTAGCAAAACGATAGGAAGAAATTAGTACTTTGAAGGAGTCGAAGAAGTATCGCTACCGGCGGTAGGAACTTTCTCAGCATTAATCTTAGCAGTTTCCTTAGTAAGCTTTTCGTCGGCTTTGTTATCTATTTTGGCTTCTTTTTCTTTAGCCTTGGCAATTTTTTTGTCAGCTTTCGCATCAGCTTCAGTCTTGTCAGCTTCAGCATCGGCCTCTTTTTTCGTAGCAACGGCATTTGCATTGGCTTTAATCTGTGCGTTTTTAGCGTTAGCATTAGCGAGGTCCTGCGCGTCATCAGCGAAAGCCGGAGCGGCAACAACGAGGCCTAACGCGGCGATCAGGGCGAGAGTCTTGTTCATGGTCATGTTCCTTGTGATGGTTGATATGTCCCTCGAGGGGAGTGGGGGCATCTAACCATTCTCTCCATGAAAGCGCTACGTTAAAAACATTACATTTTTGTAATGTTAAGCCTTTGTTTAATGCTTTCAACCAGGGGCGGTACGTTATCGGCAGGGTAGGGCTCGGCGGTAGTGCTCCACACCGGCTGCGGCCATGCGGCATCGTCAAGCCGGCGGGCGATGATATGGATATGCAATTGCGGCACCAGGTTGCCCAGCGCGGCGACGTTCATTTTATGCGCCGCCGTCAGCGCGGCGAATTGTTTCGTGGTGTCCCGCACTTCTGCCATTACGCTGTGATAATCATCCGGCTTTAAATCAAAGAGTTCGCGCAATCCCTCACGCCGTGGCACCAGCACCAGCCAGGGAAAATGACGGTTATTCATCAGCAACACCCGGCAGACCGGCAGGTCGCCGACGGGGATGGTATCGGCGGTTAGTTGGGGATGGAGTGCGAACACAGGGGAAACGAGTCAGTTTTCAACAACGTTGCGGTTATAACGCCATAATCCGATGCCGATGCCGATAGTGACAATACCGGCGAGCATAACGGCGAAAGGCTGTGCGCCCAGATGTTCAAACCATTGGGTGTAAAAGTGGATGGCCCCGAATACCGCCACTGTATTTACAATAAAGCGTCGTCCATTATGGGCGCCCCATATGCCGACCAAAAGCAATGCCAATGCCCATCCGATAATAAAGACAAAGGACGGGATAAAGGGGGATGCGGTCATCGTGCCAATCATACCATGCCAGAGATGCCCGGGCGCATCGCCCCACAGCGAACCTATCCAAAAGCCAAGATTGACCAGGATGACACACATGCGGGCAAAGATAATTGCCATGTTTTGCGCACTATCTTTTAATATATTTGCTAATCGCCACGATGCATAGGCAAGCAAGCTGAAAAGCACGATAGTAATGGTCGGTTCCTGAATTGAGAGCATGTAGGTGGCATGCCAGTAGCCAGTGCTTCCACCTAGCGCCGACGACAACGCCAGGGGCGTAAGTGCTATCAGCAGCCGGCTTTCGGCCAGGGCACCGACAAAGCCGAAAATGGCGAAAGCGATAATAGAGGCAGGCAACGGTTCCTTTATTATCCATCCCAGCGCCACTGCCAACGCTAATGCGCCGGTAATCATCCATACGGCGGCTAAAGCGCTCCATTGCTTGCCGTAACTGCGCTTGACTAGGTAACCAAGCAGGATAAAGCCGCATCCGAAGAAAGCAACGGCCGCGGCGGACGCGACTAATGCCGATCCTCCCGCCGCAAAGACGATAGCACCGAAAGCCAAGAGAAGATTGATAGCCAGAGAGCCAGTTTCGCGCAGCGCATGCCGACGCAAGGTGGCTGCTATCTCCGGCGACAAGATGCCTGAACTTTGTAGCGTATCTACGTCGATAACGATTTTCATTATGCTTTTCTTTTTAAGTTATCCAAACACCCTTTTAAAAATCGTATCGACATGCCTGGTATGGTGCCTCACGTCGAACAGCGCCTTGAGCGCAGGGGGTTTGATGCGTTTAGTGATCGCCGGGTCGGTGGAAAGTTCGGCCAGAAAATCCTTGCCCTGTTCCCATGCTTTCATGGCATGTTTCTGCACCAGCTTATACGCCTCCTCGCGGCTTAACCCCGCCTGCGTCAGCGCCAAAAGCACGCGCTGCGAAAATACCAGGCCGCCGAACCTGTCGAGATTTTGCCGCATGCGGTCGGGATAGACGACAAGCTTATCGACGATTCCCGTAAGCCGTGTGAGCGCGAAATCGAGCGTCACCGTGGCATCCGGCGCGATGATGCGCTCGACCGACGAATGCGAGATGTCGCGCTCGTGCCACAGCGCCACGTTTTCCAGCGCCGGAATGACTGAGCTGCGCACCAGCCGCGCCAGCCCGGTCACGTTCTCCGACAGCACGGGATTGCGCTTGTGCGGCATGGCCGAACTGCCCTTCTGGCCACGCGAGAAATATTCTTCGGCCTCCAGCACTTCGCTGCGCTGCAAATGGCGGATTTCGGTGGCCAGGCGTTCCATCGAGCTGGCGATGACGCCGAGTGTGGCGAAATACATGGCATGGCGGTCGCGCGGTATCACCTGCGTCGACACCGGCTCGACTTCCAGCCCCATTTTCCCCGCGACATATTGTTCAACAAATGGATCGATATGGGCGAACGTCCCGACCGCGCCGGAAATGGCGCAGGTGGCGATTTCGTGCCGCGCCGATTCGAGGCGCTGGCGGCCGCGCAAGAATTCGGCGTAATAGCCGGCCAGCTTCAGCCCGAACGTCGTCGGCTCAGCGTGAATGCCGTGACTGCGGCCGATGCAGGGCGTGTTTTTATGCTCGAAAGCGCGGCGCTTGATGGCCTTGAGCAGCGCATCCATATCCTGCAGCAAGATATCGCTGGCGCGCGCCAGTTGCACGGCGAGGCAGGTATCGAGCACGTCGGAGCTGGTCATGCCCTGATGCAAAAAGCGCGCATCGGGGCCGACATGTTCGGCGACATTGGTCAAAAAAGCGATGACGTCGTGCCGCGTGGTGCGCTCGATTTCCTCGATGCGTGCGACATCGAATTTACCCTTCTTCCAGATGGTTTTCGCGGCTTTCTCAGGTATTACTTTAAGCAAGGCCAGCGCATCGCAGGCATGCGCCTCGATGTCGAACCATATTTGATACCTGGTTTTGTCTGACCAGATTTTCGTCATTTCAGGGCGGGAATAACGCGGAATCATGCTGTCAACCTAATATGCCACCGGGACGGGGTCAAGCGCCCGCCACATATACCAGGTTCCGGCGCTGCGAAAAGGCTGCCAACGCTCGCCTATGGCGATTACCTCCGCAAGGGGCAGCTTTTCGCCTTTATTGTAATGCCGGTAAATGCCCTTGAGTAACCCCAGATCGGCCAGCGGGAAAACGTCGGGGCGGCCGAGGCCGAAAATAAGGAACATCTCCGCCGTCCAGCGGCCGATGCCGTGAATGGAGGTCAGCTCGGCGATGATCTCCTGATCGGTCATGGCAGGCCAGCGTTTGATGAGTTTTTTATTTTCAAGGAAATGATTGGCCAGTGCGTGTAGATAGAGCACTTTGCGCGTCGAAAGCCCGCAGCCGCGCAAGATGACGCTGTCGGTGTTGGCGATGATTTCAGGCGTCATTACCTTACTTCTCCCTCCCCCGTTCGGGGGGAGGGTCGGGGAGGGGGTAACAGCGGCCACCAGCTTTTTCCACACGCTATCGGCAGCTTTCACCGAAATCTGCTGGCCGGTGATTGAGCGCGCCAGCGTGAAAAACGCGTCGCCGCGCAGTGCCATCGTTTCGCCGCGATACGACCCAATGATTTTTCCGAGCGTCTTGTCGCGTTTTTTGAGCGCTATTTTCGCTTCGTCCCAATAGGTAGGAGTCATGTATTCCTCTTTTTGTTATCCCCGCGAAAGCGGGGATCCAGCAAAAGCGCCATGGGCGCAGTATAGGTCTTTCTGCGCCGCAGACGCGGCGCTACTGGATTCCCGCTTTCGCGGGAATGACAGATTATTATTGCCGCAATTGCCCGCCGAAACCTTTGGCAGCGGCGGCAATGACAGCCTGGCTGACTACGGCAATGTCCTGCTCGGACAGCGTGCGGTCCATCGCCTGCAGCGTAACTTTGACGGCGACCGACTTTTTCCCGCCATCTATCCCTTTGCCCGTATAGACGTCGAAAATAGCGACGTCGGTAATCAGTTGCTTATCGGCTTGCGCGATAGTTTTGATGATGTCGGCGGCCGTCACCGATCCTGGGACAGTGAATGCGAAATCGCGCTCTACAGCCTGAAAATCGGAGAGTTTCAGCGGCGGCCTGGCGTTACCTTTGGCGCGGGAAGCAGGAATGGCATCGAGGAAAATTTCAAACGCCGCAACGCCTGATTCGATGTCGAATAGAGGCAGCAGTGCCGGATGAATCTCCCCGAAATAACCGAGGATGATTTTACCCAGCGTCAGCGCGCCGGAGCGTCCCGGATGATACCAGGGGGGGGTATGTGCTGTGATCTCGCATTTGCTGACGCTAAGCGCTTGCAAAACTGCTAGTGCATCCGTTTTGGCATCGAAGGCGTCGACGGGGCGATCCTTATGCTGGAATAAACCTTCCTGGTAATTGCACTCGGCGATGTGACCACTGCGGATTCCAGCGGCGACCATGCGCTGGCCGTCCGGCGTGACGTCATGGAATTGCAGCCCGGCTTCAAACAGCGCCAGATCCCTGAAACCCCGGAACGCATTCTTTTTCGCCGCCGACAGCAGGTTGGGGAGCAGGGAAGGGCGCATGGTGTCGAGGTCGGCGCTGATCGGATTGAGCAGCTTTAATTGCGGATGATTGCCGCCGAACAATTTTGCCTGCGCTTCCGGCAGGAACGACCAGCTGCAGCATTCCAGCATGCCGCGCGAAGCCAGGACGCGCTTGGCCCGATGCGCGCGCTGTTGCACCGCATCGGGCGTCGGTTTGCCGATCACCGGCAATGGCGGCATAGGGGTGGGGGGTATATGGCCGTAGCCATGAATGCGCAGTATTTCCTCGATCAGGTCGGCTTCGCCTTCAATGTCGGCGCGCCAGGAAGGCGGCGAAACGGTCCAGCTATCCTTCTCAAATGTGCATTCAAAGCCTAGTGAGGTGAGGATGGTTTTTGCCTTATCAGCCAGATTAATGCCGCCGAGCGTTTTGATACGTTCAGGTCTAAAAGTAATGGTACGCACCCATTCAGGGGGTACACCGGCATTTACTGTTCGGCTAACTTTACCACCGCAATATTTGTGTATCACATAAGCGGCTACTTCTGCTTTCATTGCAATTTGCCCGGAATATCCGCTACAACCGATCTTCTGGTCTGCATCGACACCGCGCTCGAATCGGTAGCGCGCGTCCGAGAGAATACCGAGAATACGTCCAGTTTCAGCGATGTTGACCTGATCAAAAAGAGCCATTTCCAAAAAGACGTTCTTTGTATTTTCGCTACAGCTACTTTCCTCACCGCCCATAATCCCCGCTAGTCCGAGCACACCCGCGTCATCACTAATAACAGTCATTGAGGGCAATAATTTATATTCGTTTCCGTCAAGCGCCTTGAAACGCTCACCTTGGCGAGCGTGGCGAACTTTAATGTTTCCTTTCAACTTGTCGGCGTCATACACATGCATGGGCCGACCCAGATCGAGCATTAAATAATTTGTAATATCCACCAGTGCTGAGATAGAGCGTTGGCCAATAGCTTCGAGGCGTTTCCTGAGCCAGTCCGGACTGTGCCCATTGGTTATGCCTTGGATGTAAAAACCGATAAATTGTTGGCAATGCGGTGATTCAATAGTGACTTTCACTGGTGATTCGAGGCGATCGCTGGCGATTGAGCGAAAAAGCTCCAAGACTTTTTGCGGTTCGTATAGCTGGTTTATTTTCCGCTTCCCCATTCCTGCTGCTGATAAATCGCGGCCTATGCCAATGACACTCAGGCAATCGGCGCGGTTGGGCGTGACGGCGATGTCGATGACCGGATCGTCGAGACCAAGCGCCCTGGCCGCCGCTTCGCCGATTTTAGAGGTCTCCGGCAATTCGATGATGCCACTGCTATCACCGCCCAGCGCCAGTTCTTCCGCCGAACACAACATGCCGCTGCTTTCGACGCCGCGGATTTTTGTTTTTTTGATGACCATACCCCCGTGGGGTATCACCGCGCCTTCTTTAGCAAGGACGACATGCATGCCGGCGCGGGCATTCGGTGCGCCGCAGACGATTTGCAATTCGCCGATATCACTCTCTACGCGGCAGACGCGCAGCTTGTCGGCTTCGGGATGTTTTTCCGCTGCGATAATTTTGGCGACGGTGAAGGACTTTAAGTTGCTGCTGCGATCCGTCACCTGCTCGACTTCCAGGCCGATCATGGTCAGCGTCTCGCAGATTTTTTCCAGCGATGCGGAGGTTTCCAGGTGGTCTTTGAGCCAGGAGAGAGTGAATTTCATAACGCCGCAAACCCATAATGCTGTAGCCACCTCACGTCGCTTTCAAAGAAGGTGCGCAAATCGGGTATGCCGTATTTGAGCATGGCGAGGCGCTCGACGCCCATGCCGAAGGCGAAGCCCTGCCATTCGCCCGGATCGAGATGACAATTTTTAAG
>Ga0206970_10104_pt1 | contig 20565 bp, 13 predicted proteins | sample Alteio_BWOrgHeat_88_FD_152964 | JGI IMG/M metagenome (GOLD analysis project Ga0206970, IMG submission 152964) | Enriched cells from forest soil in Barre Woods Harvard Forest LTER site, Petersham, Massachusetts, United States -... | ecosystem: Environmental > Terrestrial > Soil > Temperate forest >... | reverse complement strand
CATCGGCTATATGGCTGGCAACCTGCCGCCCGAAACAAAACTAAAAGTCGCCTTTGACAGGATATCCCAACCCGGCAATACGCTAATCGCGTGGGAAGGCAGCGATCCGTGGGAACAAACTCCGGCGAAAAGGATCGAGTTTTCTCATCGGCTTGATGGCGGTGAGTGGTCGCCTTTTAAAGCAGAGACGCAAGTGATGCTCCTGGGCCTAGCGACCGGCAAACACACTTTTGAAGTTCGTGCCCGCGACCTTGATTTTAACCTGGAACCAACGCCGGCCCACTTTCAGTTTGTGGTTGTCGCGCCAATTTGGCGGCAACCCTGGTTTATCTGCCTGATGACCGGGCTGGTTGGGGCAGTTACTACGCAGACGATACGCGTATTGCTTCGTGACTCCCGTTTAAGCGCGATAAATCAGACTTTAGCGGTCGAGATCGAAGAGCACAAAAGAGCGGAAGTTCAGCTCGAGGAAAAGACTGAAAAGTTGGAAGATGAAGTCGAGGAGCGCAAAGCCATTGAGGCCGCCCTGGTAGAACAGCGAAACGCTTTGGAGAAAGAGATTGAACAGCGCCGGCGAATGGAACGGGAGGTGGAACGAGTGCACCAACAATTGTTGGACACTTCACGTGAGGCGGGCATGGCAGAGGTAGCGACAAGTGTCCTGCATAACGTTGGCAATGTGCTTAACAGCATCAATGTCTCAACCTACGTCCTCATGGACAAATTCAAAAGCTCCAAGGCAGATTTTGTCAGTCGCATCGGGGACCTGATGGGGGAGCACGTTGGAAATCTGGGAGAGTTCATAATGCGCGATCCAAAGGGACAACAGTTGCCATCCTACATAGCCAGACTAGGTGAACAACTAAAGGCTGAACAGACACTGGCACTTGAAGAATTATCACTCTTGCAGAAGAACGTCGAACATATCAAGGAAATCGTAGCCATGCAGCAAAGTTATGGACGAGTATTTGCTGTTACGACCAAGGTCCGCATCATTGAGCTTGTGGAAGACGCTTTGCGCATCCACGAAAGCGCGCTGGCCCGGCACGGCGTGAACGTCGTAAGAGAATATTGCGCGGCACGGAAGGAAATCCTGGTGGACCGGCATAAGGTATTGCAAATTCTGGTCAACTTGATCAGTAATTCCAAGAATGCATGTGATGAAGTACAGCGGAGGGACAAGCAGGTTACGATCCGTGTCACTGACGATGAGAAAAGAATCCGGATCTCAGTCATTGACAACGGCGTTGGCATTTTACAGGAAAATCTTACGCGCGTCTTCAATCATGGTTTCACGACGCGCAAAAATGGTCATGGTTTCGGCTTGCACAGTGGCGCTCTCACGGCCAAGGAACTCGGGGGAGCGTTGCTTCTCCACAGTGACGGACCAGGGACTGGCGCCACATTTACGCTGGAAATACCCTTGCAATCTCCCGGTTGTGTCGTTGAGCCGAACGGACAAGTTCCCTCGATACCGTGAGCTGAATTCACCGCAGGGGTGTGCTGCCAGACACCGCGCAGTTTGTTCCAACGGAAGCCGAAAAGCCAGATCACGGCGGCAATGCCACCCTTAGCAGGCGACTCCAGCCGAATCCATCTGCGAACCACTTCGGCAACCTCGCGTTGCTCGGGCAATTCGTTCGGAGATAGTCCAAAATCGTTAGCGTGGACACCAAGCCGCGAACCGATTGAGATGAGCTTCCTGCTCTTTCCTACATCAAATAAGGATTGCTGACGATGGACGCCGGCACATAACGGTAGCGGAAAAACTGATGGTTCGACGCAGGAACGACAATATAGGGCGAATTGGCGCCCGGAACATCCTGGAATGGCCCATTGACATTGGGGGCCGATTGCAGAACGGCGCTGCCTTCCAGCCATGTCAAAGTAAAACCGCCATCCGGTGCGGCGGTGAAATTGAGCTGCATTTGCAGGGCGTTCGTGTCCACCAACGCGTTGGAGTGATAGACGCTGCTGATTTCCGTCGGCGACAATTCGCGGTTGTAAAAGCGGACGTCGTCCAGCAAGCCGGTATAATCCCCCCAATTTGCGTCCGAGGAATAGCCGATCTCGATGGGGTTGGGCGTCGGCCAAGACCAACTGACAGAATTGGCGTTGGTGCTATCGGATACGCCATCAACATAGAAAGCGGCGCCCCCGGAAACTGACTGGTCGAAGACCAGCGCCACGAAATGCCACAGGTTATCGGACACGCTTGCCACGCTCCCAAAATTGTTGGCGTTCTCGGGAGCATAAAAATTCAGGTTGCCTCCAACCGTCTGGAGTATCAGAAAATCCTTGCCGGCCTGTCCGGTGGGCTGGCAAAAGAGCGATGCTCCCGCGCCGCCGAGACCCGTCGCATTGGGGTCCACTCCGGATGAGCGCATCCAAAACGTAATCGTCCCCGTGGCGACGTTGAAGTTCGTGGTCCCAATGACGGTAACGCCATCGGCATTGGTTCCCACAAGATTCATCACGCCAGTCCGGGTCACGCTCCCATCAGAATCGGAAGCTTTCCAACTCGCTCCCATGTTGAGTCCGTCGCGCTGTGGATTGGCGGGATTGGAATCAAACACGACTCCATTTGTGCGCGTTAGCGTCAGCAAGTCTGCGGTCACCGTCGCCACCTTGCTGGTGGTGGCACCGTAAAGATTGGTGACCATCAGATCGTAGTTCCCGCCATCGGCCGGAGTGGAGTTGGTGAATTTATAGGACAAATTGGTCGCCCCAACAATCGGATGTCCCCCCAGTCGCCACTGATAGGCCAAAGGCGGAACGCCGACCGCGTAGGCGCTCAACTGCACCGTGTCCCCAGGCCCGATCAGCACCGGTTGCGGCGACATGGACACCACCGGCTTGTCGGTGATGATGAACCCGGAGATGGTCGCGGCAAAGTTGGCCGCGGGCGGGCCGACAATATGCTGCGGTTGCGCGGGCGTGATCCGCACGTGATCGCCATTGACTGACCCGCTGGCCGTGCTCAGGCCGCCGCCCACCCCACGCAGCCAAGGCTCGCCAAACCCATTCTGGACATTCACCGGCGTGATGTTCGGATAGTTTACTGAGTTGGTAAGACTGTGGCTGACATCAATGACAAAGGCGTTGGTTAAAATGTCAAGCGAATCGCTGGAGGCCATCAACTCAATCACGAAGGGCGTGTTGGTGAACACGCTCTTCAAGCCGGTGATGTCCACAACGTAAGGAGGCTGGTTATTGTCGGGATTGGGACCTCCTGGATTGCCTGGCGACGGCCCGAAATTGATGCCATCTCTCAGGAACGTGACATAAACTTGCGACTCCCCTGATGGTATCGGGATGGGCGGATGAGTGCCCGGCGCGGAATAATATGGTGGCGGGGCGAAGCCAAGGTCCCCATAGCCAAAAAAGCCGCTATAATTGGCGGTCGCGGCGGTCCAAGTCAAACTGAGTGACCCGTTGGGCAAGGGATTGAGGCCATCAGTTGACGTCGTCGTGTCGATCGTTTCGGAAAGGGTGTAAGTCGAATTGACCGGACTGCAACCGTATCCACTGGGCATCGGTGTCAGGCTTTCCCAGCCGTTGGAAGCGACTCCAAAAGCGGTCATTGTCACGGGAAAGCCGGAATAGGGGGTGGAAGCGCAATAACTAACTTGGAAATGCAGGCCAATCGTCGCGGCCGAACTGACTCCCAACATCAGGGCGGCGGCGGACACGGTACAGGCGAGCTTCCGGTTGCACGGACTATTGAAGGAATGATGTAGTTTTTTCATAGTGCTTTCCTTTTGCCGAACTTCGCATTTACTGTGAAGTTCCAGTTTTGCCATTACACCGTGCTGCTCCAAAGCTATGGGGACTCCGCATTGAGTCAAACTTCTGCCGGAATGTCAAGTTGTTTTTGAGGCTTGTCGCTGACGTCTTACGGGCGCATCTTGTGCGTCGCGCCGCATGACGCCAGCCCATTCTCCGAACGAACTTGCCCGCGCCCGCCAACTGCTGCTGGGCGGCGATTCCGACCGTGCATTGCCGCTCTATGAGAAATTGGTCCGCCAATCTCCGCGTGCTGCCGTGGTTTGGTACGAATACGGCAACGCGGCCGCCAAGTCCCGTCAGCCGGCCTTGGCGGATCGCGCCTGGAGTAAGGCGCTGGAACTGGACTCGCTTAACGCAGAACTCGTCAGCCTCATAGGGCATCAATACCAGGCCATGCGCAATCCGAGCAGGGCCCATGCCTGTTTCATCCAAGCCGCAGCCGCCGACCCACGCGGCATCAACCCTCGCATCAGCCTGGCGGTTCTGTTGGAAAAAGCCAACCGCCTGGATGAAGCGCGGCAAGCTGTCAGTGAATGTCTCGCCATTGATCCCCACGACGACCAGGCGCGCTACTTCTTGGCGCTGTTGGACCGGCGCGAGGGAAAATTGGAAGAGACCGAGCGCCAGTTGCGCGACCTGCTCGCCACCGAGCCGCGGCATCCGTATGTCCGTTATGCTGCGCGTTATGAGCTGGCGCAGGTCCTTGATCGCACCGACCGCTACGACGAAGCCATGCGCCTGCTGTCCGAGGCGAAGGAACTGGTGCGCGCGTTGACGGATACCGGGGTGCTCCTGCGTGATTATGATCAAAGTGCCGAGAGCGCCCGGCGCTTTACGGCCAATCAACCCAAGAACATTCTCAAAACCTGGGCGAAGTTTTTCCCGGAGCGCAAGCGCGAGGCGATACCGCCGCTGGTCTTTTTAGGCGGACATCCCCGGAGCGGCACGACCCTGCTCGAACAAATTCTTGACGCCCATCCCGGAGTGGCCGCGCTGGATGAACCCGTGGCGTTTATGGAGGTGCTCCAGCCGGAGTTTCATAAATCCAGCCAGCTTTCCAGCGCCCGCGTCAACGTCCTCCGTCGGCAATACCTCCAGGCGCTCCGCGACGATTTGGAGGCCGATCCGGCGGGAAAAGTTCTCGTTGACAAGAATCCGTCGCCCACGGCCCGGCTGCCGCTATGGTTGCGCGTTTTCCCTGAATTGCGCGTGCTCATTGCCTTGCGGGACCCCCGCGATGTCGCGCTCAGTTGTTATTTCCAGAACATCCGCCTCAATTCGGCCAACGTGAACTTCCTCTCGCTGGAACGGATCGCCAAACACTATGCCGACCTGATGGGCATCTGGCTGATGGTGCGCGAGTGGGAGGGCTTCGCCTGGCTGGAAACCCGCTATGAAGACACCGTTGCTGACCTGCGAAAAGAAGGCGGCCGCGTGACAGAATTCGTGGGCTTGGCGTGGCATCCGGATCAGGCGCGGTATTACGAAAAGAGCGTTGGCAAACAGCTTTATTCCCCGACCTACCAGGACGTGACCCGTCCGGTCTATCAACGATCGGTGGCGCGCTGGCGGGCCTACGAAAAGCACCTTGTGCCGATTCTTCCGGCACTGGAACCCTTCTGCCGGGCGTTCGGCTATTAAAGAAACCGTTGAAGGTTTCGTTGAAAGTTTGCTCCAGACCCCACTAAAACCCCTGTATTTACAGGCATTTCTGAGGGAGGATCGGAATCCACCGATCCCGCCCATACTTCTGAGCTAAATTCAAACAATTAACATGGTTCTAACATTTGGACACTACGGGCGATACTTCTTCAAGGGATGGCAGTCCGCAGCTGGGTCTTTCGGTCAAAATTTCAGCCTTATATTCTCAGATTCATCCGGCGGGTCCGGAAACTATCATTAAAATTATTTCCAAACATCTTCGCCCCATCCTCCAACTGGCGAAGAGCATACAATCGGTTTTTCGTGGCGCTGGCTGCGGCGCTTGTGTTTATTAGAAGCATGGAACCACTAACGCTGGCCGGGCTGGACATCCTTGTCGTGGAAGACGAATTGCTGTTGCGCAAGCAGATCGTCGGCACGTTGGAACGAATGAACGCCGATGTGTCGGCGGTGGGTACACTGGCTGCGGCCCGGCGAATGCTGGCGGAACAGATTTTTGATTTCGTTTTGCTGGATGTGAACCTGCCCGACGGCCTGGGTACCGGACTGCTTCAAGAAAGGGCATTTCCGCTGGCAACCAGTGTGATCGTAATGACGGCCCAAGGTGGAGTTGCGGGGGCGGTGGAAGCCATGCGGCTGGGGGCGGCAGATTTTATATCGAAACCATTTGACGTGTCCGAAATGCCGCTGGTCGTGGCCCGGGCACAACGCTCCCGGCAATCCACCCGCCTGGAAGAACACCGGCGCAACGAAGATGGAAAGGCGGGCGACGCCTTTTTCTTTGGGGAGGCGATGACGGGTTTGAAGGTCATGGCAGAAAAGATTTTGGCCGCAGACCAGCGTTTAAAAACGGCCCTGTCACCCGTATTGATACAGGGTGAAACAGGTACCGGGAAGACAACCATCGCTCGCTGGCTGCACCGGGGCGGGCCGCGTGCATCCCAACCGTTGGTGGAAGTGAATTGCTCAGCACTGCCGGAAAGTCTTGCGGAATCCGAATTGTTCGGCCACGAACGCGGCGCGTTTACCGATGCGCGTTCGATGCGGATCGGATTATTCGAGGCGGCCAACGGTGGAACTTTGTTTCTAGACGAATTGCCAAGCCTGTCTCCAAGCTTACAGGCTAAGGTGCTCAAGGCGATTGAGGAACAGCGCATTCGGCGGCTGGGCGGGACGAAGGAGATTCCGGTGGACGTCCGGGTGATTGCGGCGACTCATCGCAATTTGAAGGAAATGGTCGCTGCGGGGCAATTCCGCGAAGACTTGTTTCACCGGCTGGATCTTTACCGAATCTTCATCCCGCCGCTACGCGAGCGCGGTGAAGACATTGTGAAGCTTGCGGATCTGCTGATGGTGCAGCTGTGCCGGCGGCACCGGCTGGCAGTCAGGAAAATATCCCCGGCTGGACGGCAACGCTTGTTGGCCTGCGCGTGGCCTGGCAATGTGCGGGAACTGGCCCATGAATTGGAAAGGGCGATTGTGTTTGAGGACGGCGAGGTGCTGACTTTTGAAAATTTGCAGACGCCGATTGATCCGTCTAAACCACTCGAGCAGACAGAATGGCTGAGGACCGATTTTGTTTTTCCTGGCGAGGGGTTCAAATTGGAGGAGGCGATTGCAAGGCTGGTGCGGCAGGCATTAAAACAAAGCGGAGGCAATGTATCGGCGGCAGCGCGGTTGCTGGGAGTGTCGAGGGATTATTTGAGGTACAGGCTGGCCGGGAAAAAGACCGACGAGGGTTGTGATGGCTAAGAAGTTCCGGTGTATTTGAAAATCGAATTATGGTACCTACTCATTTCCCAGAATACGGAGAATCCCAAGAAACGGGAATACGAACGGCTAGAATCCCATGGGTGGTATGGCTCAGGCAACGGCGGCTTTCAATATGCAATGTGGGTGAAAATCCCCATAAAAGACTCCTCAAAGGCATGGTTCGGAAAGGTTTAAAAATTATAAGTTATTGAATTTAAGCAGACAACAACTTTTTAAGATTTTGGCATGGCGATTGCATTAATTTCCTGATGACAACCGCCAGTGCGGGTGCGAATATAAATAAAATTCGGCAAGTCCGTTATGAGTTACCTTCGGTCCATCGTGAATGTAAGCGCCTTGATTCTGAGCTTGATCGCTCCAAGTATCGCGCTGGGCCAAAGCTCCGCCGGACCCACGCCCTCAACCGCCGCACCTGTGGTAACGCTTCACAGCGATGGCACCAGCGCTACTGCACAACCAGATTTGAAAGGCGTGCCGCCGGAAGTGGCGAAATTGATCGTCAATTTCAATGCTCTACGCGACAAATATTTGCTGAAACAGCATCTGTTGCTGGAAAGCCTGCAAAATACCACCACCCAGGAACAGCGCGATTCCATCCGTCAACAATTGCAAGACAACCGCCAGGCATTTCTAGATGAGTTGTCAGACTTCCGCACGCAGTTGAAGGATGAACTAAAAGGTTTGCAGGGCCGGGTAAGCAATGCTGAGTTCCTGCGTATCATTGACACAGCGCAAGGCTCCGGCGGCGATCATCGTCATCGCGGACATTAGGCAACGCCCGCCCGCCGGCGCGGTTGCCCACAAATTCGCAGACCAAGCGGTTAACTGCCGCTTGGTCTGATTGCATATCAAGACAAGCAAATAAAACAAGAAGAGCGTGGCAAAACTAATTGCAATGATGTTGCTGGCCACGCTCGCCCTGACGGCCGAAGCACAAACCCCAACCAATGCTCTCCCGGAAAATCTGCCATTGATTCCCGAAGATACCAAGCTAGTGAACGAATCCATGCTTTGGCAGTACACCCTGAGCTTGCGCACGGGCGCGGGCTATCAGGATAATGTCCTGTTAAGCCCGTCGGATCCGAAGGGGAGCGCCTTCATAACCGAGGGCCTGGATTTTTCGTTGTCACGACTACCGCTGAATGGTTGGGGGGTGGATGCGATTTTCAGCGGAGACGATCAGCGTTATCTTCAAAATGTGCCTTCTGATGGCACAGATTTCTGGCTGGCCGATGTCACGGTGAAGCGATTTTTGGGCGACAACTGGCTGCTGGGGGTTGAAAGCACAGAGAACTATTTGGATGAGATTGATTATGTTGACACTTTTACCGGCCCTGAAGCGGTCGAGATACAGGGTAATATCCTCAAGACGAAACCTTTTGTGCGCCGCAACCTAGGCACCAATTGGTGGATGGAACTGGATTTTCCTGCTTCGCGGGAAATACTCGATGCGCCGCTTGATAACGTTTGGAAATATGGCCCGCAGCTTCAGTTGGGGTTCAGTGATGACAAGAACAGGGAAATCTCGCTGAGCTATCAAATCCAGCAGTTTGATCACGACACGTGGCCGGCGTTGTCGGCAGATGGCGAGCCGATCGGCACCCGGAATCTCTCTGTGGTGGAACAGCGGGCGGAACTGCGCTGGCGCGAGTTTTGGGATGCCAACAGCTATTGGAGCACGGACACAAAGCTGGTTTTTACCATGGATCAGGACAATGGTGGGAAGTTTTTCAATTATAATGAATATTCGCTCTCAGAACGACTGCGCTATGAAAGGAAAAACTGGCAGTTCACCGCCACAGTCCGTGGCAGTTACCGGGATTTCCCAGTGCAACGAACAGATCTTGCATATGGCCCCACGCTGAACGAAATTCTTCTCCATGCCACATTGCACGGGGAACGCCGCCTGGCCAAATGGCTCAAACTATATGTGGAATACAGTTATGAACGGGTCTTGTCCAACCTGCCGGATATTCGCTATCAGGACAATACCATTACAGCGGGGGCAATTTGGGAATTTTAATTAGCGACCCGCAGAATTTGAGGCTAACATTTAGTCCAAAATCATCGTCTTGAATGAACGTAAGTCCAGCGATGAAAGAACTCTCAACAAGTGTGGGGCCGCCAAACCGGGCCCGCCTGGTATTGGCGGGCAGCCTCGCCATGGCGCTGGTGGTCTTGGCCGCCGTGCTCATTTGGGCCGCGCTGCACCTGCGCCGCAGCATCACCGCTGAAATCAACAACCGGGCGGGTGAGATTTTGGACTCCGTCGCTGCTGCACAAGCGCTTGACGACCGCCAAAGCGGCGAAACCCTGACCACTTTGGACGATCCCACGGAACAAATTCAACTGGCGCTGAAAGTGTCCCGGCTGCGTGATGTCATCGGTGTCAGGTTGTTCGCACCGGATGGCAAATTCGTTAACGCCTTTCCCGCGTATGTGGCTGAATCAACGCTCGCGCCGGGCGACCTCGCAGTACTCCAGAACCTCACGCCAGTGAACCATTTTCTGCCACATTCCCGGTTGGAAGAACAGGAACTGTTGCCTGAAACCAACGGCCCCGCCGTGCCGCTGCTGGTGGTGGACATCCCATTGCGCGCAGACGACCAGTTGCGGCTCGTCGGCATCATTCAATTCATCATGAATGGCAGCAGCATGGCCCGGCAGTATGCTGCCTTGGACCGGCAACTGGCAGAGCAATTTGGCATCGCGTTCGTTGTGGCAGGAGGCATTTTGTCCTGCGCGCTCATTCTTGCCTTCGGCCGTTTGCAGCGTGCCAACCGGCTGCTGGCGCAGCGCACCGGCGATTTGCAGCGCGCCAACCGGGAATTGACGCTCGCGGCTAAAACGTCGGCCGTAGGCACAGTCACGTCCTATCTGATCCACGGGTTGAAAAACCCGTTGAGTGGTTTGCAGAACTTTGTCCGCGACCGGGCGGCTGAGGACAACCATGAAGATGCTGAAGTGTGGGAGGCCGCAGCGGCCACCACGCAACGAATGCAGGATTTAATCAGCCGCATCGTCGGCATTTTGCAGGAGCAAAGTGACGCGGCAAATTATGAAATCACTTTCGCCGAACTGGGCGAACTGCTGGCGGCGCGGATGAAGCCAATATCCCACGCGGCCGGTGTGCATTGGGAAACCAGGATTTCGGCGGCCGGCAGTGTGCCCAACCGGGAGGCGGGTTTGATTCTCTTGATTCTCGAAAACCTTGCGCAGAACGCGATTGAGGCCACGCCGGCCGGCAAGAGCGTTTGTTGCGCAATCTCCGCCCGCGGCAGTTCCATCCTCGCGCAGATCTCTGATGAAGGCCCCGGTCTGCCGGCGGCAGCGAGGGAACAATTGTTTTCACCCTGCGCTTCTTCAAAAAAAAATGGCAGCGGCATTGGCCTGGCCATCAGCCAGCAACTGGCCAAGCACATCTGCGCCGAACTCGTTTTGATTTCCTCAACACCTCAAGGGACTTGCTTTGAACTGAGGTTTCAACCAGCTGTCCAAGCGCCATTATCGTCAGCCAGCGAAAAAACGGACCATTCCACTGCGAAATGAACCTGAAAGTCCCAATCGTTTTCGCCACGGCATGGCTGTTGCAATTACACCTTTTCGCACTGACGTGGCGCTGGTCGAATCCACAGCCGAACGGCAATAACATTACTGGCATCGCCCAGAACGGGAGTGTCACTGTGGCGGTGGCCGAATTGGGCCAAATCTATGTCGGCAACGATTATTATGATTGGGTGCCGCGCGTAGTGCCCACTACGAATGATTTTCAAGCGGTGACGTTTTTTGGCAACCGGCTGGTGGCGGTTGGCGAGAACGGAACTGTTGTTTATTCGGATGATTACGTCAATTTTACCAATGTGGGATTGAATACGTCTCCCAACTGGTTGATCGCCATTGCGGGTTCCCCTAACCTGCTCGTTACCGTTGGCGACAATGCCATTATCTACACCAGCACCAACTGCGCCAATTGGACCCCGCAGGCAAAGCCGCCGGGCGTGGGCTCCGACTGGCTGGAGAGTGCGGCCTACGGCAATGGCACCTTTGTTATCGGTGGAGATAGTGGCTATATCGCCACCAGCACTAATGGCACCAGTTGGGCGGAACATAACATTAATACGACTGGCAGCATGTTCTGGTTGTCCTATGTTTCCGGATCAGGTTCGCCCACGAATTTTCCATACACCGGATTTTGGGCCGTCACGGATACCGGGCAGGCATGGTATAGCACAAATAACGGTGTCCTGTGGAAAAAGTTTGCTGGTGTCAGCAGCACGAACATTTTTTATTCGGTGGCCGCTAATAAATCAACCGGCCTGGTTGTGGGTGATGAAGAGGTTGAACTCGGCACTAATGTGGCGGATTGGACGCAACAAACGAGCACGAACACCATGTCGGGCACCAACTTCATCAAGGCCCCCATGTGGACCTATTATGATGCATTATGGGATACCAACGGAGATTACGAGCTGGCCGGGGCCAACGGCATGCTGGTTCAAGGCAGCCCAAGTAAAAACTATTACAACTGGACCCAGGAATATCCGGCGAATGTCTATGACTGGTTGTTTCAAGTAACCTTTGTGGATGGCCTCTATGTGGCCGTGGGCGACCACGCGCGTGTTATGACCAGCGACGATGGCGCTGACTGGACGGTCGAGGAACTGCCGATGACCAATTCCGTCTCAACTTCCGACACCATTTTTTTATGTGTTGGCGGTGACACCAATCTCCTCATCGCGGCTGGCAACGAAGGCAGCCTGGCCATAAGCCCGCAGGCGTTCCTGCCCGTGGTACAAACCAATATTGATGGCACGCTGGTAACCAATCTCGCCAACACCATCGGGGTGGTTTGGAATTCACTGCCAGCCCCTACTCCCAACGAATTGACGGCGGTCGGGGTTTACAGTAACCGATACTACCTGACCGGCGGCAGCGGCACATTGCTGACCAGCACCAATGGAACCAATTGGGTAAGTTATCATGTGCCAGTGACCAATGATCTGGCGGGCATTGCCGCTTCGAGCAACCAGTTGGTCATTGTTGGTGATTATGGCTGCATCATTACCAGCACCAACGGGACTAACTGGACGCAACGGGCTTCCGGCACGGCCAATGGATTGTTTAGGGCGAGGTGGTTCGACGGCACCTTTGTAGCACTGGGTGAAAAAGGGACTTTGCTGCGGAGCACAAACGTAATTGACTGGTACGCTGACAACACTGGCACCACCAACTGGCTAAACGATGCCATCATGATTTCCAACACCTGTTACGTGGTTGGTAATTATGGCACCGTTCTGGCCAGCACAAACCTCATCACCTGGACCAATGTTCCCACCATTACACCCCTGTCGCTCTATGGCACCGCGACCCAAAACGGCCAGCTTGTCGTGGTCGGTCTGGATGCCACCATTTTGCGGAGCCAAATCGTGCCGTTGACCAATGCGATTAACTTCGTGGCTTATTCCCAAGTTGATGGTGACAATGTTTTTTTGCTTGCCGGGATAGTGGATCAAGAATGCACGCTTGATTCCGTCACGAACCTGATCGGCAACTGGACGACAGGCCCTCTGTTGGATTTCCTTTATGGTGATGGCACGATTGAAGTCATCCAACCGTTGGGGAACAATCCTCCAAACCAACAGTCCTATCGTACCACGCTGGTGCCTTGAGAAGCAGGAAGTTTCGGCGATAATTTGGGAACCCTACCCAATCCCTTGTTTCTGCCCCCTGCACAATTGGGTGAAAGTCCCCAACAGACGCCAGCCAGATTTGATACCAGAAGGGCCATTCAGCACATCTACTTGAAAACCAATCTGCTGCGGAAATAAATCCGGGGTGGCACGACCGGTGCTAATGCCTTCGGTACCATTGGAATTGGTCAAACTGTCCGGCGATCTTTTCCAATTCTGATTACGCACGGCCGGGCGCAAACAAATTAAAACCTAAAATTATGAACACAAAAAAATGCATCTTCCTTGGAATGGCCTGCTTGGTGGCGGGCGTAACCGCCGCCTACACCGTTGGGGCCGCGGACACGAATGTTCTCACTTTTAAAACTTTTCGCACGACCGGATTTTTTGTCGGCCTGACGCAAGGCACCAATCCGGTCACTGAAAAGCCCATGTATGACAACGTGAGTTTTGCGGGACACAATCTGGTCAATCTAGCCATGGGCCGAAGCCTGGCTGACACCAATTACCCCGGCCAAGTCATGGCCATGACTTTCGCTTGCGATCTCAGCTCCGCCAATTTGGTGGTCTACGATCTCTCCACCACAGATGTGGTCGCTACCATCGCGGCAAGCGTGTCGGTTGACGCCATCTATCAGCAGGACGGGTTGGCCAAACCCGGTCCGAATCATGCCCACTTTGTGGCGACTTTGCAGGTTAACCAAAATGGAAACGACACCAATGGTTTGGCGAGCGGTTACTTCACTGTCGCCGGCCGGCTCAATCTTAACCCGGTAACCGGTTGTCCACAGCCTGTGCTGGTGGTACTTGACCGTGACAGCCTCGACAAAGTGGACGATGACATGGAACTGCCTGCGAACCTTGATCCAGATTCAGTGCCGCTGACCTTGCGCACGGGTCTGGCTCATCTGATTGGCGTCGTGGATGTATATACCTTTGGCAACCCGCACACCATCCTCGTACCCTACGGCGGCTTGAGCATCCGCCGCGAACTTGGCAGCCAATCAATCGTGCTTGATCCGCCCACTGGCCCATCAACCACGCCGTGATAAAAGTGAGGCATCTGATTTCAAAAGAAACAGTGTTAGTTGGAAACTTGTTTTGGTTAGGTTGAAAATCAACACGCTGCCAATGAATACGGGGAATACCTCGAATTTATTGGCAGCGTGCCTTTACCAGGATGAACACTGCCATTGAACACGTTGGCCGCTGCTTAATCGCATCGGGGCGGGGTCGGTTTGTGAGTGGTATCCCAAGTCCGCCTGTCTCCCGGCAGTGTCGTGCCGGGATGCAATCATGGTTTACGTGCTGCGCCCGCCTCACCGGGGAAAACTTATCGCCTGTCTGCACGATTCCTGTCACAATAATTTGTCACATTGTCAATTGTAACTCGGCAATCCGTGTCGCGTTGGGTCTGATAGCCACCTGTTTCGTTGTCAGTGCCAGTAATTCTGGGTTTGCGCAAAACTGGATTCTGACGCAGGCCAACACCAACTATGACTGGCTGGGGGTTGCCTGCTCGGTCAATGGCGGCAGACTTATAGCGGTTGCCACCGATGACGGCTTGGGCAATCCAGGTGCGATAGATACCTCCACCAACGTTGGAAGCACTTGGTCTCCAACACTCGCACCTACGAACCAAGGGTGGCAATCTGTCGCCTGTTCGGCTAATGGAAGCAATCTGGTCGCTGCTATCAATAATCAGTATCTGAACGGCGACCCCGGCCCTATTTATGTTTCAGCCAATTCAGGGAAAAGCTGGAGAATGACCACGGCCTCACCGGACTATTGGGTTTGCGTTGCCTGCTCTGCAAGCGGCTCGAAGCTGGCAGCCGTTGATTCCGGCATGGGTGATGGCCTGATCTATATCTCGACTGATTCGGGAAATAATTGGACATCTAACGGTCCTTCGGGCGAAGCCTGGGCTTCAATTGCCATTTCCACAAACGGCTCGAAATTGGCCGCCGCAGACTCCGGTTTCGGTGATGGCCTGATTTATATCTCAACCAATTCCGGAAGCACTTGGAGTCCGACAACTGCGCCGGCCTACCCATGGTCCTGTATTGCTTCCTCGGCCGACGGCGCCAGGTTGGTGGCGGCAAATTCAGGGTTTGGTGACGGCTTGATTTATATTTCAACCGATTCAGGGAATACTTGGATTCCTGCCCACTCACCGACCAATCAATGGTCATGTATTGCGTCGTCCGCTGATGGCACGAAATTGGTCGCAGCCGATTCGGGAAGTGGCGACGGTTTGATTTACATCTCCACAAACGCCGGCACATCTTGGACGCCATCAGGCCCGGTTGGATTTTGGAATTCGGTGGCGTCATCGGCCGATGGGAGCATACTGACTGCGGCCTCTTACCCCAGTGGCGGCGTTTATGTCTTACAACTAACTCCGTCTTTGAACCTCTCGTGTTTGGGCACAAACGCTCTCATTTCGTGGCAAAATTTGTCTTCGGCAGCGGGTCTCGTGCTCCAGCAGAATCCCAACCTTGCACCAACAAATTGGGTGGATGTGACAACATTGCCCGGATTAACCAACGGATTGTATCAAACAGTTGTTCCCCTGGCCGTAAATACTAATCGTTTTTATCGCCTCGAAGCCCCGTGAAAAACACTACGACCCTGCGGTGTCCAAAAATTCAAATTCCTTCACCCGCTAACCGCCCGATAACAATAATTCAGCATCCTCGGTATTGTGCGCCGGCTCAAGGCTGGCCGCTTCTAATTCTCGGGTGAGCCGGCCGGACGTGAGAGTCTTTTTATCAGGGTGCCCCCCCCGGTTACCGTGTTTCATCCCACAATGTCACCGCCGATGTCCGTGGCTGGCGCCTCTTGGGCAGCGTGTTCGCCATCAAGACCGATCTGATCTTTGAACTCGAACCGGACGAATTGACCGTACAACCATGAAAAGTTCAATATCAGCCCACGACAGAGTCGTCGCAGGAATATTTCAAGGAATTAAGCGAGACGCCGTTGGGCGGTGCTGAAGATACAAAATGACATGTGCAATCAACTTTCGGCAATCGAATCGCGCACATGGCGAACGACGGCGGCATAGTAGAAGTACAATATCACTCTTTGAGAACTTGCTGCACGACGTAACCGGAGTCATATTGACACACATGCAACTCAGTGATTTCTTCAACGCCGGCGCTGGTTTGGCAGACACGGTCAAAATAGTTCTTTTCAAAATGCTGCCGAGGGGGGCACAAATCGATAAAGTCAGAGCAGAAATCAACCGCAGTCTTCTAAAAAAGTATGGCAAGATGACCAGGCTTGAGATTGATAGAGAAAATAAAACGATCAGTGCGGATTTAGATTTGAAGGGAGAAAAGGAGGGCGTTCTGATTACGGTTTCAAACTATAGGCTCGTGCTGGAAGAGGACAAAAGTCCATTGTTCGAGCCTGGCACAATTGAGGTGTCGCGTGAATGGATTAACGCCCTTCTTAAGACCCTTGTTAAAACGAACGTCATCCCTGAACGAATTGAAGTTAAAAACCTGCTCCATCAAATCGTTGTTAAATCCATTCTTTAATTAAATCATGAACAAACTTCCACTCCAGGACCAGCGTCATTTAGATGCGGCGGAAGGCTGGCTGGGCCTCGGCGACCATCTCGCCGCCAATGAAGAAATAGACCAAATTTCACTGGCTTTAAGAATACATCCGTTTGTTCTGGAGATACGGTACAAGATTTACGCTGAGGCGAAGAGATGGGATGCAGCAATTGAAACTGCTCGAAGCGTTGCCAAATCGATGCCAGAAAATCCTTGGGGCTATTTTCATCTTGCTTACAGTCTGCATGAACTCAAACAGACCCAAGAAGCTTATGATATTTTACGGCCGGTTGTGGACAAATTCCCCGACCACTGTTTAATGCGTTACAACCTTGCCTGCTATTCATGTCAGCTAGGAAAATTAAAGGAAGCGATGAGGTGGTTGGAGAAGGCGATTGATCTGGCGGGTGATATGGACGTTCGAGGCATGGCTCTGGATGACCCCGATCTTGGACCGTTGCGGGCGAAGATTAGGGCAATTTAGACGAGATTCCTTCAGCCGAATCCTGCTTCAGCGGAATGCCAGGCGCCGGATATCACCACCAACCCACAAAGGATGATTCCCACAGCTAAATCGAGCAGCGTGCATGGAAAGGAGCCTCGCCGGGTGGAAAGCGAGAATCTTCTCTAGCTGAAGCGGCCTTCCGAAATCTATAATAGCGTAAAGCGATAATGAAAATTTACTGCCCTATACGAATTGTAACTGCCGTTTTGGTCCTGGCTGCCGGCCATGGCACAGCGGAGCCGGTGTTGACGTATCACAATAACAACGCCCGCACTGGCGCGAACACCAACGAGATGTGGTTGACGCCGGCAAACGTGAATACAAACACCTTCGGCCTGTTGCTGAAGTATGAAGTGGACGGGTATGTGTATGCCCAGCCGCTGTATGTTTCCGGCGTGGCCATCCCCGGCCACGGCATTCGCAACGTGGTGTTTGCGGCCACTGCCAACAACAGTGTTTATGCCTTCGATGCAGATAGCAACGCCAGACCGGATGGCGGCCAGTTGTGGCACGACGATTTGGGCGGAGGCATTGACGTTGCCAATCGCCACGAATTCGGCGGACGCTATCACGACAACGTCTATCAGGACATGCTGCCGCAGATCGGCATCACTGGCACGCCCGTCATTGACCCGGTTTCCGGGACGCTCTATGTGGATGCGTTCACCCGCACGGAGGGCCCCGCCGGCCCCAGCTTTCATCACAAGATTCACGCCTTGAACATCACTGACGGCTCGGAACGCCCCTTCAGTCCGGTTGAGGTCGCTGCATCCGTGCCGGGCACGGGGATTGACAGTTTCCATGGCGTGGTGACATTTGATCCGCGCCAGCAGATGCAGCGTCCAGCCCTTACCCTGGCCAGGGGAGTTTTGTATGTGGCCTATGGCAGCGCGGCGGACACGGATCATTATCATGGCTGGATCATTGGTTATGACGCCAGCAATCTGCGGCTGTTGACCAATCAAGTTTTCAACACCACGCCCAATGCCACGAAAGCGCAATTTGGGCCGAATGCCGGCGAAGGCGCGTTGTGGATGGGCGGCAACGGGCTGTGCGTGGATGCGGACAATAATTTGTTTTTCGAGGTGGCCAACGGCAGTTTTGACGCCAATCCCGCCTTGGGCAACGGCGTGGACTTTGGCGACAGTTTCATAAAACTCTCCACTGCCGGCGGCCGGTTAAGCGTGGCGGATTATTTCACCCCGTTCAACCAGGCGCAGATGCAGGCGGACGATGCGGACTTTGGTTCGGGCGGCCCGGTGCTGTTGCCGGATGAGGTGGGCAGCGCGGCTCATCCGCACCTCATCGTTGGCGGTGACAAGTCGAGCACTATGTACCTCGCCGACCGCGACAACATGGGCCACTACAACCCGGCAAACAATCATCAGCTCGTCCAGCAGGTCTATGCCGATGTGGGCAGTATGTTCAGTACGCCCGCCTATTTTAATTTTCGCCTTTATTACCAGGGTATCGGTGGTGTGATGAAGGCGTATACTGTCACGAACGGCTATATCACGCCAGTGCCGGATTCTGTGACAAAAACCAGCTTCAGCGGTTCCGGCACCACTCCATCCATCTCTGCCAACGGCACCAGCCAGGCGATTGTTTGGACGATTCAATCCGATGGCGCGGTTCAACACACGCCGGCGATTCTGCATGCCTACAACGCCACGAACCTCGCGCAGGAATTTTATAACAGCAGCCAGTTGCCCGCGCGCGACAATCCCGGCAATGCGGTCAAGATGACCGTGCCCACCGTGGTGGACGGCAAGGTGTTTGTCGGCGCGCAATCCAGCCTCGCAATTTTTGGCAACGGGATTTTTCTGCCTGCCCCGGCCATTTCCCCCGCCGGTGGCAATTTCAACAATTCCGCCACCGTGACATTGGCGGATGCAGAACCCGACGCCGATATTTATTATACCTTGGACGGGACGGCTCCAACAATCCGGTCCCGCCATTATCGGACGCCATTAAGAATGACGAACTCGGTGACGCTTCGCGCGATGGCCGTGAAACCGGGCGCGGTCAACAGTGGCGTCACGCTCGCTTCCTTTGTCAACACGGCGGCAGTCGGCGGCGGTGATGGGCTCCTCGGCCAATATTGGACCAACGCCAGCGCCGCAGATTTCACCAATGAAACATTCGCCGCGCCGCCCAGCCTGACGCGCACGGAAGCGTTCGTGAATTTTGACTGGCACAACACCGCGCCGGTTCCGATCAAGCCGGATCATCTGCTGGCCCGCTGGAGCGGTTCTGTGCAACCGCAATACACCGGCACGTATGAACTTGCCGTCGTCAGCCACGGCGGCGTGCGGCTGTGGCTCAATGGACGATTATTAATCAACGACTGGGCCACCCGGGCTTCAACCGTCACAAATCCGGCGGCCGTTCAAATGAACGCACAGCAGTTTTACAATGTGCGGCTCGATTATTCCAACGACGCTGACGGCGCGGTTCAACTGCTCTGGCGGCGGGCCGGCAATTCATTCGCCGTCATTCCGAAAACCCAGCTCTATTCGCGGGTGAATCCAGCGCCGGCCATCAACTTCGTGAATCCCGTGAACGACGCGAGTTTTGCGGCCAGCGCGAGCGTGACGGCCGGCGTCGAGGCCCGGTCAGCTTTCAATCAAATTGCGAGCGTGGAGTTTTTTGCCAACGGAAAATCGCTGGGCAGCCTGGACCACAGCGTTTATGCGCCCACCTATGCGCTCACGGCGACGGGATTGGCGGAAGGTCGCTACACGTTGACTGCAGTCGCCACGGATGGCAGCGGGCTAACCAGCACTTCGGATCCGGTCAAACTCACTGTCACCGCCGGCAGCGGATTGCCCTACGGGCTGATGAACCGGGAGAAAGTTGCGCCGTTTCTGAAAATGCCCGCCACATTCAGCGACGCGGTTCCGCCCCTGCTTTCCGGCACCGGCGTGTTTAGCGACACCGCCAGCCGGACGCCTGCTTCCGGGTTGATTCCGTACCGTCTCAACGCACCGATGTGGTCCGATGGCGCAATGGAAAGCAGTTTCATGGCAGTGCCGAATGACGGCGGCAACATTACGCCCGATGAACAATTGCGGTTGCGACCGGCTGGCTTCTGGAAATTTCCCGACGGCACAGTTTTCATCAAAAATCTCGATCTCGTGGTGGATGAAATCCACCCGAATGCGCCGCGTCGCCGGCTGGAAACACAAATCCTAGTGCGCGACAACAACGGCGCTGTTTATGGCGCGACTTACAAATGGCGGCCTGATAACCGCGATGCCGACCTGGTTACGGCCGGTTTGAGCGAAGATATAGCCATCACCAACGCCAATGGCATCGGCAAGCAGACATGGTATTACGCCAGCCCGGCGGATTGTTTGACCTGCCACACACCGGGAGCCGGCTATGTTCTTGGCGTCAACACGCGCCAGCTCAACGGCGATTTCACCTACCCGGCGACCGCCAATACCGACAATCAGATCCGCACCCTGAACCGGTTGGGATTGTTTAGCCCTGCTGTTGATGAAACAAAGATTGCCGCCTTCGAAAAACTTGCCCCGCTGACAGACTTGAAGATCTCTCTCGTTGACCGTGCCCGTTC